>Ga0256404_1012767_pt1 | contig 10838 bp, 7 predicted proteins | sample RumenRJG_01DNA_FD_185990 | JGI IMG/M metagenome (GOLD analysis project Ga0256404, IMG submission 185990) | Bovine rumen microbial communities from Lethbridge, Alberta, Canada - RJG_01 | ecosystem: Host-associated > Mammals > Digestive system > Stomach > Rumen | place: Canada: Alberta | collected...
CCATCCACCCTCCTGGAGAGCGAGCTCTTCGGCCACGAAAAAGGCGCCTACACCGGCGCCACCTCCAAAAGAATCGGGAAATTCGAGAGCGCCAACCAGGGCTCCATCTTCCTGGACGAAATCGGGGACCTGGAATACGGGCTCCAGGCAAAGCTCCTGAATTTCCTGCAGGAGCACCGCATTGAGCGGGTGGGCGGGCACAAGCCCATCTCCCTGGACGTGCGGGTCATCGCCGCCACCAACCAGAATCTGCGGGAGCTGATCCGGAAAGGCCGGTTCCGCCAGGACCTCTACTACCGCCTGAACGTGATCCAGATTCACATTCCGCCTCTCCGCAGCCGGAAGAGCGATATTCCGCTCCTCCTCTCCGCGGCCATGAAGAAGGCATCCACCACCGGAGTGATCCGCTCCCTGGACACCGATGCCCGGGATCTTCTCATCTCCTACAGCTGGCCCGGCAACGTGCGCGAGCTGGAAAACGTCGCCGCCCGCCTGGTGCTCTACGGAGAGCGGAAGCCCGTGACCCGGACCGAAGCCGCCGAGGTTCTGAATCTGACGGCACAGCCGGAGCACGAGCACGCCTGGCACGACATGACACTCCAGGCGGAGACAGGGCCGACCGCGGGTCAGGGGCACGCAGCCGCGGCTCATACAGCAGGCGGCGCAGCGGGCGGGACAATGTCCGGGACAATACCTGGTACCAACGGCGCGTTTTCGGCCGGTGGAGCGACCGAAACACCGTACCCTTCAAATAATGGTCTCTCCGGAAATTCCGCCTCCCGCGCGAGTCTCCGCTCCATGGAGGAACAGGCGATTCTCGACGCGCTGACCCGGTACGGGCCAAGCCTCGCCGGAAAGAAGGCAGCCGCCGCGGAGCTTGGGATTTCCCTCTCCGGCCTGTACAAAAAGCTGGCGAAGATCATGGAGAAGCGAAAGAGCTGAGCCACCGGGGCCCAGCTCTTTCGGCTTTGTGAATCATTTGTTCTGCAAATCCCTTTTAACAGCCTCACGTTCTGCAGCTGATAAATCCAGCACATTCATTGCGTTATCCATGGATAAGCCAAGCTTTTCCATCATTTTTTGAACAGCTATCTTCTGTGTCTCCTCCCTGCTTTCAGAAAGTGCTATATTGCGGGCTTTTGCAGCCTCATCTTCAATGATTTCATTCCATACATTATGAAAATCCACTTTGTCCTCCTCTCTTGCAAACTCTGCTCGCAAGTCCAGAAAATCTTTCAGAAATAATGCTGTTTTCCGATCGATCAGTCGAAACTCCTCCTTCTTCATCAAGGATCGAAATGTACCCTTACTCTCAAATGCTTTTAAAAGAGCAAGTACCTTCCCGAAATCCGTTGAAAAGCTGCCCAGGTCCTGCAGACTCAGGTCCTGGGGCGACAACAAAAGCATTTTATAATCCTGTATATAGTGTATCAGCTTTCCATCTATTGTGCAAAACAGTTCCCTCAAACTGGTAGCACCGTCCCACGGCCTTGGAGATAAATACACCACTGCCGTTATCACAGGCTTCAGGTGCTTTTCCTTTAGAAAGCCTGAGAGAAATTCATCAGATGAACCTTTACTACCCAACCTACTCTGCTGAACCTGACCAGCATACTGAAGTGCATCATACAACATGATTCTGACAGGCATGGCATAATCAATATAACTCTGAGCCTCAATTCCCAACAATACAAAAACCGCAGAAGAATCTGTTCTGATCACAGTTCTTTTCAGCAAATCCCGGTATTTCTGAACAGGAAAGTCTGTATTCTTTGATTTCAGCAGCATTCTCTCTGCACTATCTATCTCCTCCAACTTATCAGGATCAATTCGATTCTCCCCATGAAACAAGAGATAATTGAATACGTCTGCAAATATTTTTGGATCTGAAAGATAATCCTTCATTAACAGGTCTTTTTTTCCCATACGGCCCTCCAAGATATGTGTAGTATCGTTCTTTATGCCCGTTAATACTACTTTATCTTTCTAAATTCAAGTCTATATATCTCTGTTAAATGTAAAAGTTGTTTAACGGCAACCCGCACGCCGCAAAAAAATCCCGCGGAGCTGGACTTGAACATGGTTGGAGAATGACCCGGGCTGATCTTGCCTGCCTGAAACTTGATAGGCCTCTTTCTATATGCTATTATGTTCCGACAGTTAAGTATGATCACAAAACGCAATCCGCATCAGAACAGCCTTCTGGCGCCTGCGGAGCTGAAAGGAAGGAAATACAATCTTGACAGAAAACCACAACGAAAAGAGTCTGATTCCCCCGCTGGAAATCAATCTTGAACAGGCACTGAAGAATCTTGATCGAGTCAATCCGAAGAACCTGCTGGGGCTCCTGGCAGCGGGCATTGTGAACGCCTTCGGCGTCACCGTGTTCCTGCAGCCGGTAAAGCTCTACGACAGCGGCGTCTCCGGAACCTCCATGCTGCTCGGCCAGCTGACTCCCCTCTCCCTGTCCCTTTTCCTGGTGCTTCTGAACATCCCGCTGTTTCTCTTCGGAATGAAGAAGCAGGGAAAGCTCTTCACGATCTACTCGGTGTTCGCGGTGGCGGTCTACTCCACCGTTGCCTGGCTCATCACCGACGTGCTCCCGGTGGACGTGCAGTTCGCCTCTCCCCTCGCGGGAAGGGACCTGCTGCTCTGCGCCCTCTTCGGCGGCATGATTTCCGGCACCGGCAGCGGCCTCGCCATCCGCTTCGGCGGCGCCATGGACGGCATGGACGTGCTGGCCTCCATCTTCGCGAAGGACCTGGGGCTCACCGTCGGAAGCTTCACCATGATCTACAACGTCATTCTCTACATCACCATCGGCTGCGTCATGCAGAGCTGGATTCTTCCCCTGTACTCCATTGTCACCTACATGGCCGCCATGAAGACGGTAGATTTCATCACAGAGGGAATTGACCGGTCCAAGAGCGCCATGATCGTCACCGAACATCCCAAAGAGGTGGCGGCGGCTCTTATGACGGCCTTCGGCGTGGGCGCGACCCTCATGGATGTGCGCGGCGCCTATTCCAACGAGCCCAAGACCATGATCTATTTCGTGACAAACCGCTTCCAGATCCCGAAGATGCGGAACCTGGTCCGGAAGATTGATCCCATGGCCTACATCGCTGTCAGCGATGTGGCGGATGTGTTCCGGAAGCGGGCAAAGTGACCGAATGGCAAAAAATCAGCACCCGGAAATCCGGGTGCTGATTTTTTTGCCTGTTTCGCCCGCAAAGGGCGTATAGCAATGATTGCGTCGCAAAACAGATTACGCGTTGCTGCGTGCTTGGTGCTTTGGCGCTGTAATCTGCAAATTACTTCTTCGCCAGGTACTTCCGCAGGTCCAGGGCCACGGCGACGATGATGACAAGACCCTGTGCGATGTAGGTGTAAGCCGGATCCACGCCCAGGAACTGCAGGCAGATCTTCAGGATCTCAAACACCAGAACGCCGACCAAGATGCCGCTGACACGGCCGACACCGCCGTTGGCGGAGACGCCGCCGATGGTACAGGCAGCGATGGCCTCAAGCTCGTAGCCGTAACCGGTGGCTGTGGAAGCGCCGCCGGCCTTGGCGCCGACCAGGAATCCGGCCAGGCCGTACATCATGCCGGCCAGGATGTAGATGCGGACCAGGGATGCGACCACGTTGACGCCGGCCACCTGTGCCGCGTTCTCGTTGCCGCCGATGGCGTACATATACTTACCGTGACGGGTCTTGTTGTACAGGAACCAGAAGTAGGCGCCGATGGCGATGGCAAACAGAAGCAGGTAGGGGATCGGTCCCACGGAGCCGCTGGCCACGGAGAGGTAGCTCTTCTTGTAGCCGCCCATGGGCTGGTTGTTGGTGATCAGGGAGCAGAGACCGTAGATGATGGTCTGCATGCCCAGGGTGGCGATGAAGGGCGGAACCTTCAGGGTGGAAATCACGACGCCGTTGACAGCGCCGAAGCAGCCCATGATCACCATGGTGATCAGCATTGCGATGATGACCGGCATATCCGGCATCCAGGGGCACATTCTGGCGGCGTAGTCAACGCTCTGCAGCATCATGGCGGAGAGGCAGGCCGCAAGACCTACCGCACGGCCGGCGGAAAGGTCGGTTCCCTTGGTGATCAGGCAGCCGGACACGCCGCAGGCGATGATGAATCTGGGGGCCACGTTCACCACCAGGTTCCGGAAGTTGGTAATGGTGAAGAAATTCTTGGTGGTGCAGCCAGTGACCACAGCCAAGAGGATGATCAGGATAATGATCGCATTGTTGGACATGAATTTCTTGAAATCAAATTCCTTCTTCATGAGGGTCTCCTTCTCTGAAATCAGGTTTTACTCGAACTGCGTCGCAAGCGCCATGATGTTCTCCTGGTTGGCGTCCTTGCCGTCGATGAATCCGGTGCACCGGCCGTCGCACATGACCATGATGCGGTCGGACATACCGATGAGCTCGCTCATCTCAGAAGAAATCATGATGATGCTCTTTCCCTGCTTTGCCATGTCGGCGATGATGCAGTAGATCTCGTACTTCGCGCCGACGTCGATGCCTCGGGTGGGCTCATCCATGATGAACACGTCGGGGTCGTTGGCAAGCCAGCGGCTGATCAGCACCTTCTGCTGGTTTCCACCGGAGAGAGACTGGATCTGGGTCTTGGAGGACGGCGTCTTGATGGAGAGCTTGGCCACGTTGTCCTGGACAAGCTTCTCGATCTTCGCGTCATCCAGCATGACGCCTCCAATCAGGTACTGGTTCAGAGAAGCAATGGAAACATTATCCGCGATGGAGAGCACGCCCAGAATGCCTGTGGCGCGGCGGTCCTCGGTGAGCAGGGCGATGCCGTGCTTGATGGCATCGGCCGGCTGGTTGATGGTCAGCTCCTTCCCCTCATAGGTGATGGATCCGGAGATGTGGGAGCGGAGTCCGAAGAGGCCCTCCATGAGCTCGGTTCTCTGGGCGCCCACAAGGCCCGCGACGCCGAGAATCTCGCCCCGTCTCACGTTGAAGTTCACGTGGCGGAAGCTCTTGGGGTTGATGGAGGTGAAGTCCTTCACCTCGAACACCACCTCGCCGGGCACATTCTCCCGCTTCGGGAAGAGGTTCGACAGCTCCCGGCCCACCATCTTGGTGATGATGAAGTCGGTGGTCAGGTCCTTCGCATCCCAGGTGCCGATGTACTGGCCATCACGCATGATGGTGACCTCGTCGCTGATGCGGAGGATCTCGTCCATCTTGTGGCTGATGTAGACCATGCTGACGCCCTTGTCCCGGAGCTCGTTGATGATGCGGAACAGGGCCTCGACCTCGGCGGCGGTCAGGGAGGAGGTGGGCTCATCCAGGATGAGCACCTTGCAGTCCGCGGAGACCGCCTTCGCGATTTCCACCAGCTGCATCTGGGAGACGCTCAGGGAGCCCAGTCTTGCCCGCGGGTCGAAGTCCAGGTGGACCTCCTTCAGAACCCTGGCGGCGTCCTCGTACATCTTGTCGTGGTCGATGACCGTCAGCGGTCCCACCTTTTTCGTGGGATAGCGGCCGACGAAGATGTTCTCTCCGATGGAGCGCTCCGGAATGGGCTGCAGCTCCTGGTGGACCATGGCAATTCCGCGGTTCAGGGCATCCAGCGGCCCGTTGATCTGGACCTTCTCGCCCTCATAGATGACTTCACCCTCATCCATGTGGTAGATGCCGAACATACACTTCATCAGTGTCGATTTGCCGGCGCCGTTCTCTCCCATCAGGGCGTGCACCGTACCGGGCCGAAGCCTCAGCTCTGCCCCGTTCAGTGCCTTGACGCCCGGAAAGGTCTTCACGACATTGTGCATTTCCAAACGATATTCTGACACGTTGTTGACCCCCTCACCTCTCCTTGTACTGCGAAATGACATGCAACAGCCGGCCGGAGACCGGCCGTAAATATGAATCGGAGGTGCGTGCGCTTTTTGGCACACGCACCTCCGTCATTTTCGGAAGCCCGTCCGTCAGAGGCCCGGGCTTCCAGCGGTTCAGATTTCAGTTTTCAGGATTCCGTCCTGCCGTGTCCGGCGATTACTGGAAATCCTTGACGTTCTCGGGAGTAACCTTCACGTAGTCGACGTAGATGGACTGCTCGCCGGCAGCGTAGGTCTTGCCGCCCAGCAGGCCTTCCATAGCCTCGACAGCGCCGGCGGCCTGGCCCTTGGCGTCGTTCAGAACGGTACCGGTCATCTTGCCGGCAGCAACCTCGTTCAGAGCAGCATCCAGAGCGTCAACACCGACAAGGTAGATGTCCTCGTTGACCTTGCGGCCAGCAGCGTCGATGGCCTGCAGGGCACCGATGGCCATATCGTCGTTGTTGCAGAACACGACCTCGATGTCGTTGCCGAACTTGGCAAGGTCGTTCTGAGCGATCTCCTGGCCCTTGTTGCGGTCCCAGTCACCTCTCTGAAGGTCAAGCTCTTCGACCTGCACGCCGGCATCGGTCAGAGCCTTGACGGAATACTCGGTTCTCAGCTTGGCATCGATGTTCTCCGGGTCACCCTGGATCATGATGTAGGAGACCTTGCCGTCGCCGTTGATGTCGCCCTTGTTGGGGGTGTCGAGGATCAGCTCGCCCTGCATGGTTCCGGACTGGGCAGCGTCGCAGCCGACATAGCAAAGCTTGTCATAGGCGCTCATCTGGTCAGCGGTGGGCTCACGGTTGATGAGAACGGTGGGAATATCAGCATCCTTCACGGTGGCGATGATGGCATCTGCCGCGGAAGTCATAACGGGGTTGATGATCAGCGCGTCCACGCCCTGGGCGATGAAGTTGTTGATCTGGTTGTTCTGCTCGGCCTGGTCGTTCTTGCCGTCCATGAAGGTGACCTCGTAGCCCTTGCCCTCCAGGATCTCCTGCAGCGCGTTACGATAGGTGGTCATGAAGGCATCGTCGAACTTGTAGATGCAGACGCCGATCTTTCCGCCGGCCGGAGCAGCAGCCTCGGTGGCAGCGGTGGTCTCCTCGGCCTTCGCCTCAGCGGCAGCCGTGGTCTCCTCAGCCTTGGTCTCCTCAGCCTTGGTCTCAGCAGGAGCAGCAGTGGTAGCCGGAGCAGCCGTGGTCTCAGCCGGCTTGCTTCCGCCGCAGGCCGCCATAGAAGCCGCCATCATGGTTGCCATTGCAAGAGCAGCAAACTTTTTCATTCTCATTTTGTCAAATCCTCCCATAAATAGTAGGTTTCTGCAACCGCTTCCCGGCACTATGCCGTTCAGCTGTCTCGTATTCTACACTTTTTACGGGCAGATTCACCATAGATTTTTGTTTGAATCGTTTATCAAAATTCTACTCTGAGATAACAGGCCGATCCCGGTTTACTCCGCTGCCTGGTCTGCAGACAGCGGCTCCTGGCGGATCCAGAAATAAGTCTGCTCCGGCACCGTCCCCTTGTCCTTTAAAAGCATGGCCAGCCGGAAAATCTCTTCCGCGTAGCCCTTTTTGTCGCTGGAGACCGTTCCCATCATGCGGCCGGATCGCACCGCCTCAAGCCCCGGCTCCGTGGCGTCGATCCCCACCACCTGGATATTCTCCACCCCTCTCCGCTCCATGGTGTCCAGGGCGCCGAGGGCCATGTCGTCGTTGTTGGAGAGCACCAGCTCGATCTGCCCCGGGTACTGGTCCAGCCACTGCTCCATGAGGGCCGCCGCCTGGTTCCGCTCCCAGTTCCCGATGCCGCCCGCAACCCTCTTCAGGGGAACGCCCCGTTCCCGCAGGGTCCGCACCGACCACTCCGTCCGGATCAGAGAGTCCTGGTGGGTGGGCTCTCCCTCCAGGAGCACGTAGCTCAGAATCCCGTCCCGGTTCCGGTCCAGCTTCTCCGGGGTCTTCTCAAAGCAGTCCGCCACAATATTGCCCTGCAGCACCGCCGTCTCACGGGCGTCCACCCCCACGTAGCAGAGCCGGTCCCATCGCCCCATGTCTTCCTCGCTGGGCTGCCGGTTAAAGAACACGAGGGGGATGTCCGCCTCCATGGCTCTGTCGATGATGGAGGACACCGCCAGCCGGTCCACGGGGTTGATGCACAGCACGTCGCAGTCCAGGGACACGAACTGCTCCACCTGCCGGTTCTGGGTGCTCTGGTTCCCCTTCGCCGCCTGGATGTCCAGCGTCACCTTCTCTCCGGTGCTCTGCTCGTACTCCTTGGCGCACCGCTCCAGCTCCTTCCGGAGGTTGTTGATGAAGGTGTCGTCGCTCCGGTAGAGCCCCACGCCAATGCGCACCGACCTCCGCTCCTGTTTCCCGCAGCCGGTAAAGAGAGTCAGGGCAATGAGAAGAAAAAATACCATGCAAAGATGGCGGGCCAGAAACCCGCCTCCGTGCCTGACTGCCCCGCCGCTGCCGTCCGGACGCGAAGCCGTCCCGTTACGCCAACCCGGGCACGGGGCCGGGCCGCTGCCGTCCGGACACGAAACCGCCGTGCCCTCGCTCCTCGCGCGCTCACTCCATGGGGTAAAGAATCTTTTCATAGCTTCCCTCATCCAGGTCCTGCTTCTCAATGTAGTGTCCCTCCAGGGTCACGCTCTCCATGGGGCTGGTGTGGTGGCCGATGTGCTCCACCGCGGTGCGGACCGCCAGGTAGCCCTCGGCGAAGTCGTCGGTGATGCAGAGGCCGTCCACGGTGCCCTTCTCCAGGTATTCCAGGGCCTCCATGCCGGTGCCGGGCCCGTAGAGCCCCAGGATTGCCGCATTTTCCTCAGAGAACTGCTCCCGGTACCGGGCCGCCCGGACCAGGGAGCCCGGGTCCGCGGCGACAAGCACCGCGCCGGTTCCGTCCTCCAGCTCCTCCAGGGCCCGGATCCTCAGGATCTCGGTCTCGTTGGCCGCCCGGACCAGAGGCTCCGCCGTGCAGCCCGCCTCCTTCAGGACCGAGTCAACGCCCTCCAGGAAACGCTCACCTGACCCGTAGGGCCGACCGCCTGACAGGTAAAACACCTTTTTGGCCCCCCGGCTCTCGGCCAGCCGCCTCAGAACCGCCTGGCCCGTCAGCTGCCCCAGCTGGTAGTAATTGCTGTTCACGTTGGCGGAACTGAAGTTGTTCTGAATCACCATGTCCCCCCGGAGGAAGATCACCGGGATGTGCAGGGTCTGGCTCACCAGCAGGGAGGCGACCGACTCCTTGTCGATCACCGGCACCAGGAGGGCCTCGGCGCCGTCCGCCTGCTCCCGCAGCATGAGCTCCGCCTGCTCCCTGCCGTCCCCTCTCTGGTATAAGGTCATGAAGCTCACGTCGGCGTGGAGCTCCAGCGCCGCCCGCTCTACCCCGCGGCGGAAATTCTGGTAGCTGTCGTCATCCGCCTCGTCCAGGATCACGGAGATGCGGTAGACCTCCGCCGTCTGCTCCCGGATGATGAGGTCCGATGACGCCGCCAGGAACAGAAGCGTCAGCGCCGCGGCGGAGAGGATCCACAGGGAGCGCCGCCGGACCCAGCGGATCAGTCTCAGGAAGGAATCTCTCATGTCGCATCCTCCTCGCTGTAGGGCTCCGCAGGCATGCGGATGGTGACCACCGTGCCCTCGTCCGGCTCCGAATCGATGGTGAGGCCGTAGTCCTCGCCGAAGTAGATGCGGATCCGCTCCTGAACGTTCCGGACCCCGATGCCGGAGCCCCGGCGGGAGGGCACGTGGGGCGCGTCAGAGAGGATGCGCTGCACCGTCTCCTCCGTCATGCCGAGACCGTTGTCCTGGATCGTAAACACCAGGAGTCCCCGCTTCTCTTCGGGGATTCCCTGCACTTTCAGTGATTCGGCTGTTTCCGGCAATTTCTGTGCATCCTGAGAATTCGGTGCTTCCGGAGATGCCTGTGCTTCCGTGCCGATTCCTTCGCCCTTTCTGTCCGTGACGAGCTCCGCCTTCACCAGGATCTCCCCGTCCCCGTCCATGAATTCCATGCCGTGGTAGATGGCGTTCTCCACGATGGGCTGGAGGATCAGCTTCACGGATTTCAGGCGCAGCACCTCCTCGGAGGCCTCGATCCGGAAGGTGAACTTGTTCTTGAAACGGCTCTGCTGGATCAGGAGGTAGTTCCGCACGTGCTCCAGCTCGTCCTGCACGGGGATGATGCTCCGGCCCCGGGACAGGCTGATCCGGAAGAAGCGGCCCAGGGCGGTCACCATCTCCACCGCCTTCTCCTTCTGCTCGTTCTCGATCATCCAGACGATGATGTCCAGGGTGTTGTAGAGAAAGTGGGGGTTGATCTGGGACTGGAGGGCCTCGAACTCCGTCTTCCGCCTGGTCTCGTGCTCCTCCACGATGTCCTGCATGAGTTCCCGGATCCTCGCAGCCATGTGCCCGATGGAGGTCCCCAGGTGGCGGATCTCCACGGTGCCGCCGCTGTACACCTCCGCGTCGAAGTCGCCGTTTTCCAGGGCATTCACGGAGCGCTCCAGCTCCTGGATGGGGGTGGTGATGCGGGAGGTGATGTAGGCGTTCACCAGGGCCAGGATGTAGGCCAGGAAGCCGATCAGGAAGGCCATGAACAGGAGGTTCTTCTGGTTGTTCAGGTAGAAGCCCCGGTCCGAGGTCACCGCCACCAGCTTCCAGCCGGTGTAGCCGATGGTCTTCACCGTGAGGCTGCGGTTCTCGTTCCCGAAGCGCTCCCGGTGGGTGCCGTCCCTGAGGGAGGCCGCCAGGCTGCTCTCCTCCTCGATCCCGGATTCGATCAGCTGCATGCGGGGGTGGTAGATCATCTCCCCGGTGCCGCTGATCATGTAGATGTAGCCGTGGGTGCCGATGGAGACGTTCTCCAGGTACTGCTGGAGGCCGCTGTACATCAGCTCGATCAGCAGCACGCCCTGCCGCACCGAGGACTGCTCCGTGATCTCCACCGCCCGGGAGA
>Ga0256404_1012768_pt1 | contig 10838 bp, 8 predicted proteins | sample RumenRJG_01DNA_FD_185990 | JGI IMG/M metagenome (GOLD analysis project Ga0256404, IMG submission 185990) | Bovine rumen microbial communities from Lethbridge, Alberta, Canada - RJG_01 | ecosystem: Host-associated > Mammals > Digestive system > Stomach > Rumen | place: Canada: Alberta | collected...
TACCTCCATAGCTCAACGTCTTGCCGTTTACATTCTGAAATCGGATACGGCCATATTGCCCTGTGTTAAAAAGGTACTCTGCTCTCAACCGCATGCAAACATCTGCACACTGCTCTGCATTCGACAGCAGAGGCATATCTACTACGGCATAGTTGAGTGACTGAAATCGGCCATCGCCACCTGTATAAAGCTGTACTTTTGAACCACGTTCTTTCAGCGGCAGGCTCCGCAAATAGTTTGTGTAAGCCACATCATCACCATTGATACGCTCATACCCCCACGGTTCAGGGATCTCACCAATGGTCTTGTAGTTATTGGGATTGCTCGTCTTGCTGCCAAAGAGAATCCATAAACAAAATCCACCAACAGCTATCACTGTCAGGAATGTTCCAAGAATCGTCCATTTCAGAATCTTTTTCATCTTGCATTGCTTTTTGATGATGCAAAATTAACCATATACTATATTTTACCCAAAGAAAAAGGGATTCGTTGTATGAATCCCCTAAAGTGTTGTACGAAGCATAATTATAATTGGAATAGCGGTTTAAAACCTGATTCCAGCAATTATTTTATCGATAGGTATATCTTTTTCATTCGAATACCAACATGATAAAATGGCTATTTGACCCGTCATGAAATTATTGAGAACAATTAAACGCCAATAAGAATCGCTATCACCATGGTAGGTAGTTGTCCTGGAGTAACTTTCCATGTTGCCGACAGAGCCTTTGACAAGCTGTCCATAATCTGCAGAAACCGTTCCTTCTTCATTCTGTTGTTTGGCTTGTGCCCAGATTTGTTCGAATTCATTGTTACTAAAAGTTTTTGAATATGAGCTAAGGACTCTAATTGCATAGACAGGATTCTCCTTGTCATTCACAAGGTCATATACAATAGCGCCATCGCCGACATCCTGTTTAGCAGCAACAACGCCTGTTGGGAGGGCAATGATGACATTACCATCAGTGATCTCATTCTCAGCCAATGTTTGTTGTTGTTCTTCTTCCACAAGATTGTTGTGTTGTTGTGGTATAGGATCTTGTTCCTCATAATCCTGTAAGGACTCAGCTACCATATTGTTTGTAGTGCTATGGTTATTGTTGTCAAAGATAGAGTATCCGATGCCTCCTATGACAACGATTGCCAGAACTATGAACAGGACACGCATGCTACTGGAGTTTTCGTCAACATCTTCCTGCAGATTATTGCTAGCTAATTCACTTGCCCCAAAGGGATCATCATTGCCATCGTGTATCTCTTCTTCATTTATCGATTCCGTATTCCCTTCATCTGGTGCTTTATCAGCATCACTATTCTCGGTCTTAGAGGGCATGATGATTTTGCCTTCCGTTATGAAAACATCGGCTATCTTTGCTAAAGTATAGGTTACTCTCTCTTCCAGTTCCTTATGGGCGATATACATTTCTCCGACAATCTGGAATACAGTGTTAATAAGTTCCCCTGATATCCCATCATCAAGAACGATTTCCTCTTTTGCGAATTCATTGGCCTTTATCAGGTGCTCTTCAGGGTAAATTCCTGACAGAGCGGCATAGTCATATTGCTTTATGGTTGCCTGAACATCTCTTATATATGAACTCAAATTTGCACTTAGGAAAGCAAACTGTTCCTCATTGCGTTCAATATTCCTACTTAGCTCATGATAGAAAGAATCCCTTCCTTGCATTAGTTGTGGAGTGATGTTGTTTATGTGGTAGGAATAGAACAAGATCTCATAAAGTCGGCATAGCAATTTTCTGTCTTCATCTTTTGCATTATATGACAGGTAATGATAAATATCCTTATCAACTTCACCTACCTTTTTCACCATTTCATCTACATATTTTTTCTGCTCGCCATAAGGATGGATTTCGTCTTCATAAATTGTTCCATCATATTTTATCCGGTCTACCTCTATCTGGTTAGATGATATTTGTTCAAGGAGTTCCAAGTCCTGCCATGCAACCTTAAACTGTTCTAATAATAGTCCGTTTGCCTGAGTAAATGGATTTTCTATAGGCTCCTCAACCTTAATCTCATCCAGTGAGAAGGGAACAATACGGCGATTAAAATATGGTCTCATTTGGGCGTTTATGAAACTTGTCTTGAAGAAATCATCTACCCACTTATCATATTGCACATCAGATAAAACATCTAGTTTCCCTTCTTGATGATTGTTCCAGACAATAGCTAAAAACCTATCAGACACTTTTTTAATGACGTCCTCAGATACAAGTTCCCAAGCAGATAAACATGCTCCTGGGGATTTCACTATACCAGTTTCCTTGGCATTTTTGATTCTGTCTTCCAAGGATGGATGGGAGTTCCAAATGTCCTTAATTTCGACTCTAGATTTGACCATCCTCGTGTCTTTATATTCCGTTATTGGCACATCATATTTGATGCCAGCATTTATGGCTTCAGGATTTCTTTCATCTGTGATTATTTTACATTTGAAATAGTCGGCAACGATCTTGTGCTCACTGACCAAGTTCCCTAGGATATGCTGGTATAATTGTGCAGAACTAGAGATCTTTTCAACTTTATACATAGCTGAAACAAAATTCTCTATTCCTACATAGTTGCATGATATCGTATCTGCATCGAACTCCATTTGACGGGATAATGCCATGTACGGTCTTTGGACAAACTTATACATGTCGTAAGTTAATGACTTAACCCAGTTTGTCATATTATCTGTCAATAATCCAAAAGTAGCCCAAATCTGATTTGTAGAATCTCGCCAGTTCTCAATCATTCTGTCCCAACTATCCTTAGTATTTATCAGGCCATAAATAACAGAGTTGGCTACATATACAGTTGATCCTACCTTCATACTGTTTTGGGAAAAATGACCAAATTCATGAGCTATGATAGATTTAAGCTCATCCTCACTAAGTCCTTCAAAAAGCCCCAGGCCAATCTCCAAGTTTTTCCTAACGGGAAAAAAAATACTCCAGAAAGTAGTATTGTAGAAAACACAGGCATTAACATCTGTTGTCAGGTAAACATGCTTAGGCATCTTTGTCCCGACTCCCTTTGCAACATCTTTAATCATTGCAAATAATTCTGGGCAGTCCTTCTCTGATACCTCTACTCGTTGATTGTTTATACTCTTGGTCGAGGAAAACAACGGCTTGACAAGATAAGCACCAAAGACCAGGGCAAATGAGCAAAGACCAGCCCAAATAATTACGCATAGAATAATGAGGCGAATATTAGAAACTGCAATCAAAACATCTGGAAGCCATGCGAAGGATGCATATGCAATTCCTACTATAATTGCAAGTCCAAGAACTATTAAACCGATGTAATAGACCAAGAATAGAAGAATTCTAAACAATACGCTTGTTACAAGATTCCGAATCTGCCTGTTTCTGTCCATAATGCTTTTTATTTAAGTTTCTGGCTAACGACATGACGATGCCACTACCACTAATTTTGTGCAAATATACAATTTTTTAGCTAAAATAGTACGTTTTTGCCTAATTATTTTGTATTCGCAAGGCTTGTGAAACTATTATTTCTACACAATTGAGCTGATTTTATGAATAAATAGCTTTATGCTTGTTCCAGATATTTGCATAGGAGTCTTTTGTTGTCATCAGATGCTGAATCTTGCATAACAATTGCTGTATTGTTAATATGATTGGCAACAATGATGCTATATCCTTTATCTGAAAGCAACGGAGCGCGGAGGCGTATTTCCATTTCGCCACCAGTTTCTCCGTTCTTCATCAGTAGTCCCGGATAGTCGCCACCAGCATCCATCATACCTGCTTGAGCATATCCCCTCGTTTCCATTTCAGATATAATCCATCCGAAATGCATCATAAAATCATAAGGATATTTCTCACGGAAACAGCTTTCCATGCCTTTTCCTAATATCCAAAAGAATCCTTTTACAAATTTGACAATAAGATAAATAGTAGCTACGGCCCCTATGACCATCAAAATGACTTGATATATTTCCATCATTGATAAATTAAAGTGAGAACAAGTAATTACAGATAAGGACATTAAGCCCTAAGAGGATGAGATAGAATAGTACAAATATGAGCAGGTTTACCATTTGATAGGTGGTATGCCATCTCTTGGCTAACCATTGTAAATCTCTAACACATAGATCGAAAGCATCATTGAACGGCAGCTGATAGTGTTTCAGCATTTTTATGAATGCATAAACATAAGCCATACCATAAAACGCAAAGACGAAAAACAGGAACAACCATACCGCCGAGAACGACTCCAACAACTTATAGACAATCACTCCGAAGGGAGCTAGTCCAGACAAAGCCAAGACAGCACCCTGCACCCAGAGATTGAATACCACAGAGATTTGCTTGTAGGTAAGCCCGACAAGCTTACCTAACAAAAGCAGGAAAAGTACACATAATCCGAATGGCAGCAATGCCAAATCAATCCATCTGAATTTCCTCATTCTTTATTCTTCTATTTCGCTAAGTTTTGCACTCCAGAAATCAGCCTCCTTTTTGTTGTCTATCATTTGATAGGCTTTTACCAATTGCTCCATTGCCATACGCTGGGTGGTGCATGGATGACTGGCTGCAAAAATATAGCATTTTATGGATTCATTTATGTCTTGCTCTACATATTCTCCTCGAAAGAAGCTGTTACCTAAAGTATAGTGTGAGTCAGGATTGCCCTTGTCTGCGGCTTCTCTCCACAGATCAAAAGCCTTCTTTATATCACGTTCCACACCTCTAGCGTAAAAATATGCATTACCTAAGTTATGCAAACCATACATGTCACCCATCTCCGCCGAACGTTCATGATAGGGGAACGACTCTTCATATCGTTCCTCTCCATTCAAAATAACCCCAATTGTGTTCAAAGCATCAACGCAGTCGCATTCACAAGCTTTTTTTAGAAGCGACATCCCTTTTTCCTTGTCTTGTTCGACAAAGGTACCATAGTAATAGCCAAGAGCCAAGATGCATTGGGCTATGGGATCTCCGATTTCACTACACTCATACAATTGCTGGAATGCCAGCTGCGCAGAGTCTCTGTCGGCATTGTCTAGAATATTGTAAAACCAGGCCGTTCGTTCTTCGAGGCTCAGCTCTCGTTCCAAACCATAATGAGCCAGAAATTCTGAAGCATCCTTAACTCCCATATCGGCTGCTTCTCGTAGCATATGGACTCCGATATTGAAATGTTGGGGGGCAGCAAACAGATGACTGTCACTATTCAAACATTCCTGACCAACAATGAACAAGGCTGCCGGATTCTTCTGATTGGCACTTTTTATCATCCACTCGACGCCCTGATGCTTATCAGTACGACTTAAAAGCATACCATATTTCAACTGGCTTTGAGCATCACCCAATTCTGCTGCACGTTTCAGATAGAACATCGCTTTGTCAAAGTCCTTTTCAACGCCCATTCCTTCTTCATATTGTTGCTCTAATATTGAAGCTGCAAGAGCAAAACCTTGCTCAGCTGCTTTTTCACAATATTGTATGCCTTTCTCTATCTCTTGGCACTCATTAACATAATAGGCTCCAATAGCATATGTAGCTGCTCCTAGCCCCATGTCAGAAGCGGTATGGTATAGTTCGAGGCCTTTATCAATGTCCTGTGTGACACCATTCCCGTTCATATAACACCCTCCAAGACTATAAATGGACTCCGCAGATCCTTCATTGGCAAGTTCTTGAAGCATCTGGATACCTGTTGCTTTATCTGCGAGTTCTCCCTCTTGTGATATGTATATCATAGCCAAATTATGCTTCGCCTTCTTGTCGCCGTGATCCATTGCTTCACGGTAGAGACTTGCCGCTTTTAGCATGTCTTGTTTTACACCAACACCAAGATGGTATGCTTTGGCCTGCTCGAACAGGTCATTAGAATTTGCATCGGCAGGATTGCCTGCAACACTAAATTGGTCATTGTAGTTCATAATTCCCGATAGTTTTAATGATTAGTATTTGTTTTCATTCTTCAATTATCCTATGGACATCTGTTTAATGTAAATATATTGCGGATAGTGTCCAAGGACGGTAAGAGTTACAGGGCAAATCCAGATTTCACGGGTGAAACCTTCAAGGCCATTCACCTTATACGTTGCTCCTGCAAAAAGTCCAGAATACTGCTTTACGCACTCGAAGTAGCCATTCATACTAGTGAGTTCCTTTTTGGACGGACGAACTAATACACGTACACGATTCTCTTTCTTTGTATCAAGAAAGGTCAACAGATGATTGGAGCCTGCAACCATGGCGAGGTTGTATCGATCGCCTGGCCAAGGCATATCGATGTACCACATGTTGTCGTCATGGACAAACTTGAGGTCATAAACTTTGCGACGGAAGCCGCAGATTCCTTTTGCATAAACCCATACGAGTTCAGCATACATGATTGTACGATTAAACATTAGAACAAGATTTAGTGGAACGCTTCTGGGAGTTTCCCAAATGCGGGTGCAAAGTTACAACATTTATTTGAAATCTCCAAATCATATCATTTGACTGATTATCAATGTGTTATGCGCTTGGCACGGTTTTTGCTGTATTCAGACTTCGGCGTAAAAATGCGCTTTACCACCGATATTTGCTCTTGATTTGCTTGAAAACGGGGATGTCTGAAACGGAGGCAAACAGCAGTATGCAGGACCTGACTTTGATAGCATCGCCACCAAAAATGTCATAAACCGAGGTCTCGCTATTGAGAACAGCCTCGCAGATTTCCACAAGTCTTTCACGAAGCACAGGATGTTCAATGTAAGCCTTTGCTTCCTCGCGTCCATTAATGCCGTAGAACTCAGAAATCTCCGATTTACCTAGACCTTTCATCTGAGGGAACACGTACCATATCCAGTGCCCCCGCTTGTGCCCAGCCTTCACTTCCTGAAGGGCTTGGGCATAAGTGCCAGTACCATCATAGATGCCGCCACTATCCTGAGCATGTACGAATCGCAGCAGATTGCGATTCTTTGCTACATTCTGTCTATCTTCCATCATTCTTAATCAATATCTTCTTTAATCTTCACCCAATTAGTAAATAGCTTTTCCTTTTTGTAGTCCATTTTAGTGCCCTTTGGAACATACAATTTAAACCTATAGTCTTTGTAAAACTCCGATTTTCTCACTTTCCTAAACACTTTTGCAGCCTCACTTGGATTACTGTATGGAATATGAATCTCCTTTGCTACTATAGGAAGTGAATGTTCTTCAAGCTTCTTGACACTCTTAGGAATAGATAGTGATTGTAGACTGACACAGAGACAGAAAGCCCAATCACCAATTTTCTGTAGTTCCTTTGGAAGAATAACCTCATTTAAAGCGGAGCAGTCATAAAACGCACCTTCGGGTATTTCTTTAATTCCATCAGGCAAAGTGATTGATTGTAAAGATTTACAACCCCCGAAAGAAGATTCCCCAATTTCTATTAATCCATCTGGTAACTTGATACTTTCTAATTTGTCGCAATGCATGAAAGCATACTTCCTGATTCTCTTGACAGAATCTGGAACAATGAATTGTCTGGTTTTACTAGGTGTTGCCATCAGGACTAATTCTGTAATATCCTGATTGTATATAACTCCGTCAATTACACTAAATCGCTTGTTCTTGATATCGATGGATATATTTTGTAGACAATATGGAAAAGAATTAGCCCCAAATGTAGTTAAAGACTTAGGCAATTTCAGTTCCTTCAGAGAATTGCAATGCCAAAAAGCCCATCCGTCTATAACTCTTACGCCACTAGGAATCTCTATTTCCCTAAGTTCTTTACAGTCCATAAAAGTAAGCTCTTCTATTCTTTTGATTTTCTTTGGAAGACTTATTTCTATTAAAGAACTGCAGCGCTCAAAGGCGTTACGACCGATTTTCGTTACAGAATCAGAAACCACAATCTTAGTTAATAGTCTGCAGTCCTGAAATGCCATACAATCTATTTCTCTAACACTCAGCGGAACCATAAATGTTCCTTTTTGGGTGGGCATGACCTTGATGAGCCTCTTTAAATCAATACTATATAGCGCACCATCAATTAATTTATAATAAGGATTCTCTGGCAATAATCGGATTTCTTTAAGATTAATAAAACCACTAAAAGAAGATCCGCTTACATTCTCCAGACTATTTGGAAGGTCTAATCTCTTAATATATCTGAAATGGTGTATGAATACCCCTTCTAATGTCTTTATGCCTTCGTTAAAAACAATTTCTTTCAATGATTTACAATAGTCAAAGTTAAACAAGTCTACATCCTGTAAACTTCCAGGGAACTCAATTCTCTTTAATGCAGAACAATTGTTAAATGCTCCATCTCCTATTGAACATAAACCCTCATTAAGAACTACTTCCTCCAATGAGGAACAATCGCTGAAGGCAAAATCACCTATTTTTTCTACAGACGACGGAATCACTACAGATTTAAGGAAAGGGCAGCAGAAAAACGCCCAATCGCCTATTTCTTTTAGACCTTCTGACAGATTAATCTGACTGAGATATTTGCATTCTTGGAATGCGCTGGCTTCTATTACTCTGACACTCTGTGGCAGAAAAACTTCCCTAAGAAGCCCTGCGCCACAAAAAGCATTCTCGGCGATGATTTCAATTCCGAATGGAATCTCAACGGATAAAATTGATTCGTCATAGACACCAAGGACAGTCTTCCCATCATCACTGATGATTAGATTCTTCGGGATTTCTTTTATATAAGACCTAATATCATAATCTCCATAGAAATCATATATCTTATCTTTTATAATATCTGCCATGCCTGGCTGAACAATAATTGTAGGACGTTCAGAGTAATTGAAATTAGATCCCCAAAATGATTCTCTTGAAATATGTTTTAGAGTTGATGGTATGCATAAATGTAGAATTGAATTCAAATTTATATTCCACTTACCTATAGAAGTCACCCCTTCGGGTATAATTAACGATGTTGGTTGCAGATGGCCCAATGCATAATCGGCAATTGACTTAACATCAGTAGGAATATCAATGTTATTACTGAATCCATACAGAACTTTCTTTTCTGTCTTGTCAATTAAAAGACTGTTCTTCACTTCATAACGGGCATTATCTGGAGCTATCTCAATAGCTAAATTAACAGGCCATTCAAATGAGCATTCTTCTATAACAGATACGGTTGAAGGAATGTATATAGATTCTAGCCATGAAGCCCTAAAAGAACTTTTCTTAATTGTAGTCAGACTATTAGGCAGAGTAACAGATAATTTGGGCTCTGGTTCTGCACCAATTGCATCCGGCCAACCGCATAATTGTAATGCATGAGGAGCAATAGTAGTGACACCCTCTGGTATCTCATATTTACCTCGCTTGGTAACAGGACATCTTAACAATGTCGTTTTGGCGTAGTCATATAACACCCCGTTCTCCACGCAAAAGTGTTTATTCCCTTCCGCTAAGAAAATATGACTAACTTCCATACCACCAAATCCTCCTTTACCGATGCTTTTTAATGTCGATGGTAAATAGACCGTTAATGCAGCCGGAAAATTGAGGACATTGGCTAAGTCTATGTCTGTGATTCCTTCTTCGAAAACCACATCCAGGATTCCGTGAGTGTTTCCAAATATATTATGGCCAATGTATTTCAGTCCTTTGGTTATCGTAATTTTACCATATTGAGGCAATTTCATTTGTTCGAATGCTCCATCCCCAATAGCCACTACACTATTGGGGATGACAAAAGATGTAAGTGGAGAATAATACTCTGAAAATGCTTTCTCGCAAATTACCTCCACCCCAGATTTTAACTGGAAGGTATCAGGATTCCCCCTTTCAATACTCCGAGGTCTAACGTATTTTAGGAATCTCCTTCCATCCTTGCTATACAAGCCCTTATGTTCAGCATCCCAGACTCCTTCGTCCAAGTCTTGCTGAGTAACCTTTGTGAGAAAAATGTAATCTTTTAATTCAGACATAAACAAAATGATTTAGATTATCCAAGAATATCCCAAAAAGATGCAGGGAGAGTAACGTTCCCCACATCGCGGCAACATTCGAAGAGTGGTGCGACCTCACCAATAGAATATCCAGCTATGCCGCAGCCTATCTCCGTAACAAGGAAACGTTTCTCAGGATGAGCTTTGGCAAACTCACTGAATTCCTTGACATATTCGCCCATCACTCCAATTCCGCTCATGGAGGGGATTGCATAGCTTTTTCCTTGTAAGCCATTGCCTTGGCCCATAATGGCACCAAAGTTCTCTACAGCAGCTTTGGCAGCTCCACCATAGTGGAGTCCCTGCTCGTTGGAACCGAAGACAAACACTTCGTTTGGTGCTAAACGGGTAATCATGTCTGGTGTGATGCGAGAATCCGGATTATTAGGAGAAGCTTCCAATTTGGCCAATTCCTCAGCTTGGACAATTGCTACCTGCTTCTTCCATTCCTCCAGAAAATCTTTCATGTTGTACTTCACATCATCCAGCTCTTCATTCTTGAAGATGCCGCTCTTAGCCACATACTCCTTGATTTTCTTCCTGAGGGTTGCCTCAGTCTTGAAAACCGCCAGTTTCTTGGGATCAGCCTTGAAAGAGAAAGACTTTCCTGTCTTCTTCCCATTAACTGTTTCAAACTTGATTGCTGTAATCTGAATTTCCATATGCTTATGACCTGTTATTGTAAAACAAAGAAAGGACAGCACCATAATGAAGAAAACCTTTGGGTGTCAGATATAACATCGTGCCGTCTTTTTCGATGTAGTGATTGTTGAGCAAAAAGCCCAGTTCCTTTTCAAACACCATGTTAGGATCTGAATGAAGTATTTCCTCCATCACAGACAAGTCCATCATTCCGCAATAGCCACTGATGGCTATATATTTTGAGAGCAGC
>Ga0256404_1012769_pt1 | contig 10837 bp, 9 predicted proteins | sample RumenRJG_01DNA_FD_185990 | JGI IMG/M metagenome (GOLD analysis project Ga0256404, IMG submission 185990) | Bovine rumen microbial communities from Lethbridge, Alberta, Canada - RJG_01 | ecosystem: Host-associated > Mammals > Digestive system > Stomach > Rumen | place: Canada: Alberta | collected...
ACCGACCCCATGTATTTCCATAAGTCAGCAAAAAACTAAGTACAGCACGGCCGTGCTTAATATTCAGCACGAGCGTGCTTAATATTCAGCACGGGCGTGCCTGATATTCAGCACGGGCGTGCTTTACTGGAGAGAACCGTCCAAACTCCCACCTTGGACGGGCCAAACTCCCACTTTGAACGGGCCAAACTCCCACTTTGGACGGGGCTTTACTCTGGTTGTTGATATTCCAGCTCATCAAAATGAGTGAAGCCTGATACTTCCAGCTTTTAAAAATCGGAGGAAGATTGGGGACTTTCCCCCTTTAGGCCGTCGAGCTGAACCTTCTTTGGCCTGAAGGTACAAAGCGGCAGAGCCGGATTCCTCACTTTTTCGTACCTCTGTCTTATTATAGATAAGACAGGGAGTAAGCAACGCCAGTGCATTCCGCATGACTTCGTGGTGCATTCTGCTTGACTTCGTGTCGAGTTTTGCAAAACCGTACACCAAACCTCGCGCATTGCTATTGCGTTACTTTGCTTCATCCTGATTTTGCAACGAACTACAGGACTTAAAAGACTTTCATGCATCGAGTGCTTGTGAAAGAGTCCTTTAAGTCCTGTAGTTCGTTGCTAAATGTAAAGCGCCGTAGCGGGGAACGCGTTACAGCAGAGCTTTGAATTTCTCGTCGAGGGTGGCTTTCGAGACGGCACCCACCACTTTGTCAACAACCTGTCCGTCCTTCATGAAAATGATGGTGGGAATGTTGCGGATGCCAAATTCGGCTGCCAAATCGTCATTCTCCTCTACGTCACACTTGCCTACGGTAATCTGTCCGTCGTACTCCTTTGCCAGTTCGGCAATGATGGGGGCTACCATGCGGCAGGGACCGCACCATGTTGCCCAGAAATCTACTACGAGCGGCTGCTGGCCGTTCTTCAGGCTCTCAAAGTTCTCACTTGTGATTTGTACTTCCATACGTTTTAATTTTACGATTCTACAATTATTCTATTTGTTCACTATAGTTTCTAAGTTAACAGCAAACACCGTGCCACAATCGCACCCCCTCCTTGGGAGGGGGCTGGGGGAGGCTTTTTTAATTGATGTGGTAGTCCATTCCTTCCGCCTGTTCTATGTACTGCAGCAGGGGCAGGGTGACGTCGATGGTGCTCCGTCGGCTCTTGAGCAGCAGGTTGTGCTTGCCCCTGGTGTCGTAGAGCTGGAAATAGAGTTTCGTCTTGCCCGGGTATTCGTCGATGATGCCGTTCAGCTCGTTGACGGTCTGGTCGTTGAGCAGCTCGGTGTTGAGCGAGATGGTGAGGTGGTCAATGGCATGCTCCTTGACGGTCTGCAGGTATTCTATCTTGGTGATGCGCAGGTCCTTCTGGTTGCTGTTCTGCCAGCGGTTCACCAGCTTGGCGCTGATACAGAGTGTGGCACCCTCGGTGAACCAGCCGTTCCAGCGGGGCCACTCCTCGCCGTAGAGTGCCAGCTCGCCGGAGCCTTTGAAGTCTTCGAGTGTGACGAAGCCGCAGGGCTTGCCTGTCTTGGTGAACTTCGACTGTACGGCGGTGACGATGCCGCCCAGTATGATTTCCTCGCGGTCGGTGATTTGCTGTACGTCAGACAATTCGGCGCACTGGGCGTTGCACAGGTGTTCAAGAACAATGCGGTAGTCGTCGAGCGGATGGGCTGAGAGGTAGATGCCCACGAGGTCGCGCTCCTTGTTGAGTCGCTCTATGGAGCTCCACTGCTCGCCCTTGGGAATGGGCGGTGTGGCTATCTCGACGGCATTCTCGCCTCCGAAGAGTGAGTTACGCATCTCCTGCTGCTCCATCTGGTAGTTATAGCCGTAGCGTATGAGGGTGTCGAGGAAGGCCTCGCCCTTTCCGTTCTTGGCAAAGAAGTCCTCACGCTGTATGCCGAAGCTGTCGAAGGCTCCGCTCAGAGCCAGGCTCTCGAAGGCCTTGCGGTTGACGGCTGACAGACTGACACGTTGCACGAAGTCGAAGATGTCCTTGTAGGGGCCGTTCTTTTCGCGTTCGTCGATGATGGCCTGTGCCACGCTGTCGCCCATGCCCTTGATGGCTGCCAGTCCGAAGCGTATCTCGCCGTGGTGGTTGACACCGAACTTTTCGTACGACTCGTTGACGTCAGGTCCCAGCGTGGCAATTTTCATGGACTTGCACTCGTCCATGAGCTTGGTGATTTCGGTAATCTGGTCGCGGCGGCGGCTCATGATGGCAGCCATGAACTCTGCGGGGTAGTTGGCCTTGAGGTAGGCCGTCTGGTAGGCCACCCACGAGTAGCAGGCGGCATGCGACTTGTTGAAGGCGTAGGAGGCGAAGGCCTCCCAGTCGGCCCATATCTTCTCGAGCACCTTCGGGTCGTGCCCGTTCTTCTTGCCGCCCTCAATGAACTTGGGCTTCATGGCATCGACGATGTCCTTCTTCTTCTTACCCATGGCCTTACGCAGGGCGTCACTCTCGCCGCGGGTGAAGTCGGCCAGCAGACGGCTGAGCAGCATGACCTGCTCCTGATAGACGGTGATGCCGTAGGTGTCCTTGAGGTACTTCTCCATGACGGGAATGTCGTAGGTAATGGGCTCGTCGCCGTGCTTACGGCGTATGAACTGCGGAATGTAGCCCATGGGGCCCGGGCGGTAGAGGGCGTTCATGGCTATGAGGTCCTCGAAGACGGTGGGTTTCAGTTCGCGCAGGTATTTCTGCATGCCTGCCGACTCGAACTGGAAGGTGCCGATGGTGCGGCCCTGCTGGTAGAGCTCGTAGGTCTTCGGGTCGTCAATGGGTATATGGTCGAGGTCAACGTCGATGCCACGTGTGCGCTTGATGTTGGCGCAGGCCTCCTTCAGCTCGGAGAGGGTCTTCAGTCCGAGGAAGTCCATCTTGATGAGTCCTGTCGATTCAATGACGTGGCCGTCGTACTGCGTACAGTTGGTCTTGGTGTCCTTGAAGTCGGGGTCGTCGGCCGTCGATACGGGCACATGGTCGCTGATGGGGTCGCGGCAGATGATGAAGCCACAGGCGTGGATGCCCGTTCCGCGCACGGTGCCTTCGAGCATCTTGGCGTACTTGATGGTGTTGCGCAGGGCGGGGTCGCTGGAGGCTTCTGCCTCCTGCAGCTCGCGCACGGCACTGATGGCATTGGTTAGGTTCATCTTCGGTGTCTTGCCGTTCACATCGGGCAGACGGTCGGGAATGGCTTTGCACAGCTTGTTGGAAACGGCAATGGGCACCTTTTCGACACGGGCCACGTCCTTGATGCTGTTCTTGGTGGCCATGGTGGCATAGGTAATGATGTGGGCACAGTTCTCGTGGCCGTACTTGTCCTCTACCCATTTCAGCACGCGGCCGCGGCCGTCGTCGTCGAAGTCGGTGTCGATATCGGGCAGTGAGATACGGTCGGGGTTGAGGAAACGCTCAAACAGCAGGTCGTACTTCAGCGGGTCTATCTTGGTAATGCCGAGGCAGTAGGCCACCACGCTGCCTGCTGCGGAGCCACGCCCAGGTCCCACCATGACGCCCAGCTCGTCGCGGGCTGAGTTGATGAAGTCCTGCACAATGAGGAAGTAGCCGGGGAAACCCATGGTCTTCATGATGTGCAGCTCGAAGCGTATGCGGTCTTCCACGTCCTTGGGAATGGGGTCGCCATAGAGCCGTCGTGCTCCGGCGTAGGCCAGTTCTGCCAGGTAGTCGGCCTCGAACTTGATGCGGTACAGCTTGTCGTAGCCGCCCAGCTTCTTGATTTTCTTCTCGCCCTCCTCGGGGGGCAGCTGGTTCTGGCCGTTCTCGTCGCTGGTGAATTCGTCGTAGAGCTGCTGCTCGGTGAACTTGCCTCGCCACAGCTCTTCGGTTCCGAAGCTCTCTGGTATGGGGAAGAAAGGCATAATGGGGTCGTGATCCAGGCTGTAGGTCTCTACCTTGTCGAGTATCTCGATGGTGTTGGACAGGGCCTCGGGCACGTCGCTGAAAATCTCGTTCATCTCCTCACGTGTCTTGAACCACTCCTGCTTGGAGTAGAGCATGCGGGTGGGGTCGTCAAGGTCCTTTGACGTGGCCAGGCAGAGCAGGTGGTCGTGGGCCTCGGCGTTCTCTTCATCGACGAAGTGAACGTCGTTGGTGCAGATGAGCTTGATGCCGTATTCGCGGGCCAGTTCAATGAGCACCTTGTTGACCTGCTGCTGCAGGGGAAAGGTCTCGCGGTTGGCGCGTATGTTCGGGTTCTTCACCTCGTGGCGCTGCAGCTCGAGGTAGTAGTCGTCGCCGAACACCCGCTTGTGCCACTCTATGGACTTGCGCGCTCCCTCGATGTCGCCGTTCAGAATCTTGCGGGGCACTTCGCCGGCAATGCAGGCCGAGCACACAATGAGTCCCTCGTGGTAATGCTCCAGGTCCTCATGGTCAGTACGGGGGCGCATGTAGAAACCGTCAGTCCAGGAGCGGCTGACCAGTTTGATGAGGTTCTTGTAGCCCACTTCGTTCTTGGCCAGCACAATGAGGTGGTAGCCGCTCTGGTGGCGCTTGTCGTCCTTGAGCAGCTTCGAGCCATAGCGTGACACATACATCTCGCAGCCGAAGATGGGCTTGAAGGGGGGCAGGCCCTCCTTCTTGCGCTTCTTGTTCACGCCGATGCAGTAGTCGTGGAACTCCTTGATGCCGAACATGTCGCCATGGTCAGTGACTGCCATGCCCTTCATACCGTTGGCGATGGCCTTGTCAACCAGTCGCTGAATGCTGGCCTGGCCGTCAAGAATAGAGTAATAAGTATGTACGTGTAAGTGTACGAAATCTTGCATGAATGTATAGTTTTTTCTGAAATGAGCCTCAAAGATACGCCGAAAAATTGAGATAACCAAAAAAAATCATAATTATTAAGTCATAATTCATAATTATTATGTACCTTTGCGCGTGAAAACCGAAAGTAGTCGAAAAGATTATCATGGGAGAAAAGATAAAGAAGCTTAAGAAAATCAGAATACATAGGGAGGGTACCAACACATTAATGGCCACGCTGCTCATAGCAGCAGCCATTGCTGTGGCGCTGTGGTTTGTGTTCGATAATAAGGTGCCGTTCTGGCTGTTTGTGACGGTTTTCAGTGCCGCCTGGTTTGTGGTGCTGAATTTTTACCGTTGTCCTATTCGCTATTTCAATGGTGATACTGATAACATTGTAGTGGCTCCCGCTGACGGCAAGGTCGTAGTGGTTGAGGAAGTGGAGGAACACGAGTACTTCCACGATAAGCGACAGATGATCAGCATCTTCATGAGTCCGTTTAATGTGCATGCCAACTGGTTCCCTGTTGACGGAAAGGTGCTCTTCGTCAAGCACCAGGACGGCAACTACCATAAGGCATGGCTGCCTAAGGCCAGCGAGGAGAACGAGCGGGCCGACGTCATGATAGAGACGCCAACGGGCCAGCAGGTGCTCTGCCGACAGATAGCCGGTGCCATGGCCCGCCGTATTGTTACTTATGCCAAGGATAATGAGGACTGCTACATTGACGAGCACCTGGGCTTCATCAAGCTGGGTTCACGTGTTGACGTGTATCTGCCCCTCGGTTCTGAGGTCTGTGTGAAGATGGGTCAGCCTACCACGGGCGACCAGACGGTTATAGCGAAACTGAAAGTATGAAGAAGCATATCCCCAATACCATTACGTGCTGCAACCTCATTTCTGGCTGCATTGCCACTTTTTGGGCCTTTCAGGGCAGCTATGAGTTGGCGCTGCTGTTCATTGTCATTGGTGCCGTGTTCGACTTCTTCGACGGTATGTCGGCACGTCTCTTAGGTGTCAGCTCGCCTATCGGCAAGGAGCTCGACTCGCTGGCTGATGACATTACCTTCGGCTTTGCGCCGTCGGCTATGGTGTTCAGCCTGCTGAACAGTCCGTCGGCCTCAGTCATTCTTCCGTTGTCCGTTGTCCCTTGCTCGTGGTTCATCGCCAGTTGTGTCCCCTACGTCGCTTTTGTCATGGCAGCCTTCTCTGCCCTCCGGCTGGCTAAGTTCAATCTCGACGAGCGTCAGGCCCTGGGCTTCATCGGACTGCCAACGCCTGCCAATGCCCTGTTCTGGGGAGCACTCATAGTAGGAGCCGGTGAGTGGCTGCAGCAATATGTGGCACTTACGCTCTGCCTTCTCGCTTTGAGCTGCTGGCTGCTGGTCAGCGAGGTCCCCATGTTTGCCCTCAAGTTCAAACACTGGGGTTGGAAAGGCAACGAGGTGAAATATGTGTTTTTGCTCACATCAATAGTCCTAATAGCATTCTTTCGGATTCCGGGCATTGCCATCGTCATTGCCTGGTATGTTGTTCTTTCCATACTAACAAACTACCTGAACAAAAAACAGTAAGCAATGAAAGCACTCGTTGGCGTGTTGATCTTCGCTACCATCTTTGGCCTTATTCTTCTGCTCATGCTGGTGCGGTTCGTCTATCGCATTTACAGCAAGGTGCGCGATGCCAAAAGGGCCATGGAGGATACCATTAATAATCGCTTCGGTCAGAACGACACAGGCCGTAGGTCCCAGCAGTATCAATACGACCAAAATGGAAGGCAGCAACGTTCAGGAAACGGTGCTGCCCAAGGTGATGCCCAGCCCCGACGCACTCAGACCGAGAGTGGCGAGGTGATTATTGACAGTCGTCATCAGGAGCGTGAGAACAAGAAGATATTCGCTGACGACGATGGCGAATATGTTGACTACGTTGAAGGTTAGTTGTGCACGTAGGTGCCTATTTCCTCACCTTCCATTACTTTCTTCAGATTTCCCACTACATCCATGTTAAATACATAGATAGGCAGGTCGTTGTCCTGACACATGCAGATGGCTGTCAGGTCCATCACCTTCAGACCGCGTGCCAGCACTTCCTTGTAGGTAATCTCGTTAAACTTCGTGGCAGTGGGGTCTTTCTCCGGGTCGGCCGTGTAGATGCCGTCAACGCGAGTACCCTTCAGCATCACGTCAGCCTCTATCTCAATGCCACGCAGGCTGCTGCCCGTGTCGGTGGTGAAGTAGGGTGAGCCCGTGCCGGCAGAGAAGATGCAGACGTAGCCCTGCTCCATGGCCTCAATGGCCTTCCACTTGGTGTAGAACTCACCGATGGGCTCCATGCGGATGGCTGTCAGCACCTTGTTCTTTACGCCGAGGGCTCCTAAGGCAGAGCTCAATGCCAATGAATTGATAACCGTTGCGCACATGCCCATCTGGTCTCCTTTCACTCGGTCGAAGCCCTTTTGGCTGCCGCTCAGTCCACGGAAGATGTTGCCACCGCCTATCACGATGCCAATCTGTACACCCATCTCGCTCACCTCCTTAATCTGGCGGGCATAGTCGTTCAAACGTTCAGGGTCAATGCCGTAGCCCTGTGCGCCCATCAGGCTTTCGCCCGATAACTTTAACAGAATTCTTTTAAACTTCATCATGATTATAATGTTTAATATTTAATGTTTGTTGTTCAAAACACATATCCCAGGTTAATGTAGAACGACGGTTCCTTCGTCACGTTGCTGTAGCCCACCGTCGCACCCATGGGGCCCAGCACTGTGTTGTAGTAGTAACTGAGCGAGGCGCCCAGCATGGTGCTCTTCTTCAGCAGGTCTTTATAGTCGTTGGCTGCCTGTCCGGCTGCTGCGCGCAGCAGAATGAAGCTGGTGTGCGTCAGGGCCAGCTGGCTCTGCAGCTGTGCTGCCACAAACTTGTCCCAGTCGAACTCTATATGGTCAATGCCGGCAAAGGGCATCTGCTGCTCCACGTATTGTCCGAACCACTCGCCGCCTACCACGTTGTTTAGCATGAGCGGGGTAGATTTGCCTTCCAGCAGCCGTCCGTAGAGCATCGGCTGAATGGAGAAGTGCTTGCTCACATTGAAGGTAGTACGCCACGCGGCACTGATCTCGGTGGTTCCTGTGTTTCCTTCCAGCTTCACAAAGTTGTCTGTGTAATAGCCGAATTTGCCCTTAAACTTCGAACCTCGGGTGGGGAAGTACCAGTCGTTCTCGCTGTTGTACTCCACTCGCGCCTGATAGCTGAACAGGTGCTGCGACGTGGGAGTCTCCAGCAGGTGTTCGGGGTTTCCGTCAGTCAGCATGTTGTAGTTGAAGTAGTGGTCCCACACCATACCGATGCTGAAGTCGAAGTTTCTCACGGTGAAGTTGAAGGGTGCCACCTTCAGATGCTGTTGGTTATAGGTGAGATTATAGCTGCGGTCACCATATTCGTAGAAATTGATGTCGTTACGACGGAACGTGTAGGAGATGGTAGGGCGCAGGAAACTTGTAGGGTGGAAGGCCCAGTCAACCTTTGCCATGATGCGCTTACCCAGTCGTAGTGTGAAGTTCAGGTCCATGGGCACCTTCGACTTGATGGGAATGGCAGCATTCGTCTGCATAGCCACGAACTCCTCGTTGTCGAAGCGTACACCCAGGCTTAGCTGGTTGCTCCTGCGTTCTCCCGCTATGAACACCAGTCTGGCAGCCCTCGTGCTGTCAGGCTGTGGCACCGCATTCCTCAGCACCCTGTAGTCCGCATCCTTATAGAGCAGGTCCAGCCGCATGGAGGTGGTGATGAGGTCCGCCCGCTTGGAGTCAATGCTGTCGCCCTCCTTCAGGCGGAACTTACGCCTGATGAACAGCTCGTCGCTGTGGGGCATGTTCTCAAAGCGCAACTCACCTATTTTTATCTTCGATGTCAGCGCTGTGCTGACCGCTTCCTTATTCAGGTTCCTCTTCACATGCGGGGTGTGCCTGTGACCTTTCATCAGCTTGCCCAGTTCCACCAGCTCGTCCCAGTGAGCCATCGCAGCCTCTTCACCACGCTTGATCAGCGTGTCGATGGCTTCGTTGCTGAACGATGCCGCGCTGTAACCGTCCACATTCACCATGATGGGAATATTGGTGATGGCCAGATTCTCCTGCATCTTGTTTGCCACGTTCATGTCAATGAGCTGCAACAGTATTTTGATGGTTGAGTGCAGTTCCTCCTCCGTTCTCCCTTTGGCCTGTACCGATGAGCCGATAATGAAGTCTGCCCCCATCTCTTTCGCTACGTCGGTGGGGAAGTTGTTCTTCAAGCCGCCATCCACCAGCACCATCTTGCCTATTCTCACCGGCGAGAATACACCGGGAATGGCCATGCTCGCCCTCATCGCGCGTCCCAGTATTCCGCTGTGGAACACGTGCTCCGAGTTGCTTACCATGTCAGTTGCCACACAGGCAAAGGGGATGGGCAGCGTGTTAAAGTTAATGGAGTCGTTATAAGGGTAGGTCAGTTGGGTAAACAGTTTCCTGATGTTCTTACCCAGAATGATGCCGCCCTCCATACTGTTCTTATTTTTCTTCTTTTTCAGCGACAGGCTGGTGGAGAGTATATAGGTGCTCTGTCGCTCCCGTTCCCTCAGGCTCTGGTAGCTCAGGTCGTCCTTGTCTGAGAGCACCTCCGTCCAGTCCTGTGACCTCACGATGGAGTCCAGCCGTGCAGCGTCGTTACCACAGGCATACAGGCCGCCAATAATGCTGCCCATACTCGTTCCCGTTATCACATCGACAGGCACACCGGCACGTTCCAGCACCTCAGCACACCAATGTGCGCCACGCCCTTCGCACCGCCGCCGCTCAGCACCACCGCAATGCGCTTCGGGGGTTGGGTGTTGGGTGATGGGTGATGGGTGTTGGGTGTTGGGGGTTGGGTGTTGGGTGTTGGGTGTTGGGTGATGGGTGATGGGTGTTGGGCATTGACCGTCGTCAGTGCCAATCCCGTCAAAAGAATAAACAGTATGAGTAGTCTTCTTGCCATCTTCATTCAAATTACAAAAGTTACTTCCTTGAATGCGTAGCGGCGCAATACTCCTTCAGAGTCCTTCAGTAGCAGGTGACCGTCGTCCTCTACGTCAACTACCGAAGCACTGAATTGTCCTTTCTCGTCCCGGTAAGTGAACAGTCCTTCTTTGCGGTACAGCTGCTGCCGGTACTCGGTACGTATGGAGCCTTCATCCCAATTGGTAAGCACCTCCTCAAAGTTTTCGAGCAGCGTCTCCAGTACCTCCCTACGGTCATGCTCCTTTCCGCTTTCCAGCTTCATCGAGGTGGGGTTTGGGGCATCGCTCACAAATAGAGTCTGGTTGACGTTGAGCCCGATGCCGATGACGCAGTCCTTGATGCCGCCGCCCGCCAGCACGTTCTCTATCAGTATGCCGCAAATTTTCTTGTCGCCTACGTAGATGTCGTTCGGCCATTTAATGGTGACGGGGTGCATTACCTGTAACGTTTTGGTAAGGGCTATCGATATGGCCATTGAGATAATAAACTGCGCGTTGGCCTTCACCCCTTCTGGGCAGAAGCGCACCGAGAACGTCAGGTTCATTCCCCTTTCTGATTCCCATGTGTTAGTGCCTTGTCCCCGTCCCTTCGTCTGGTATTCAGTCCAACCCACGATGCCCCTGCCTTGCAGTGGCACCGACTTAACCCACCGATTGGTGGAGTCCGTCTCTTCAATATGAATAATCTGGAAACTCGTCATTCTGCCGACAAAGGTACGAATAAGTGAGTAAAAAGCAAAATTTTTTTTGCTTTTTCGAACGAGAGTACCTTCGGCCGCAGGTCAAAGTACGAATAAGTGAGAAAAGTACAAAAAGAAAAATGTTTTTTTTCTTTTTTCCTGACTTCAGCGGTTTTAACATTTCCAAGGGGTTGACCCACCTGAAACCCTGATAAACAGGGATTTTTACCTGATGACTTGGGTGACTCAGGAAATTTTGTAGCAACAGCCAACTCCTAACCCAGATACTGATAACCTCAATGTACAAAGGGGTTTCGGAAGGTTAGGAGTTTGTTGAACAGGTAACC
>Ga0256404_1012771_pt1 | contig 10835 bp, 10 predicted proteins | sample RumenRJG_01DNA_FD_185990 | JGI IMG/M metagenome (GOLD analysis project Ga0256404, IMG submission 185990) | Bovine rumen microbial communities from Lethbridge, Alberta, Canada - RJG_01 | ecosystem: Host-associated > Mammals > Digestive system > Stomach > Rumen | place: Canada: Alberta | collected...
AATAGGCAATTAATGTATAAGAAGTGACATTAAGAGCAAGAGCATCACCATTTACATCAAATATCTTACCACGTTCAGCAATTTTCTCCTTAGTTACAGTATTACGATTAGCTGCAAACTTAGTCATATCAATACCATATATTTTACGAGATAGTGATAAATATACATATTGTCCATACAACACTAGAATAAAAATCAAAAAGACAAAGAATACTATATTAGCAACTTTCCATTTAGTTTTAATCTTTTTTATCCTTCTTTTCATACTCACCTCTACCTGATTAGTTTTATCATCTATATATATTGTATCATGAAATCATTTTAACAACAACAATTACATTTAATTGAATATATTTTTTTACAATTATATAACTCACAGTAGCAAACGATATTGATATCAGTTTTAATGATTAATAATAATTATAGGTGGTTTGATGTTGGATTTTAAAAATATAAAAAGTATTAGAGAGGATAATGATTTATCTCAAAAAGAGATTGCAAATATACTAAATGTATCTAGATCAACTTATTCTCTTTGGAAACTTGGAATAAATATAATTCCGCTATCTTATTTATATAAATTTGCAACTTATTTTGGAATTAGCATTGATTATGTATTAGGAAATAGAAGGTGTAAGAAGAAAAATCATAACAGTTTTGATTTAAAAGTAATAGGTAAAAACATAAAAAGGTATCGACTTAAGAATCATATTTCTCAAGAAAATTTAGCAATTTTACTTAATGTATCACAACCTTGTATTGTAAGATATGAAAAAGGTCTTATTGAAATATCTACCACTAATATTTATAAATTAGCAAAAATATTTAATATTAGTATCGATAAACTAATTGATAATACTTTAGAAAAGCAAAAGATGTGAACTAGTTACTCACATCTTTTAAAATCCTGTGTCGTTTTAGTATTTTAATATATTCTTCTTCTGATGCATTAATACCTTTGTCATATTCACTTTTCAACTCTTGAAACAATGATATATCTACTTTTTTACTTATTAAAGGAGTCTTATTTAGAATTATTTTCGCTACACTACTTTTATATACATCTATATTAAATATAGGAATACTTAATATGAAAAGAATTATAAAACTGTAAATATAGTATTCAATGAAACCTAGTATTCCACCTAATATTTTAGAAGGAATAGCAAGTATTATAGTAGATTTTAATACTTTTTCAATTATTTTTGTTAATTTAAGTATAAAACTAATAACTATTTTTAATATAAAACATAAAAGTATAAATGATATTGCTCTATAAAATATAATACTTATGCTTTTATCTATATTTATAAAATCAAAATGATTAATCAATATATTCGCAACTACATTTTTAAGAACTAAAGCAATTAAAAATACAATAATATTACTTAGCATTTTTATTAACTGATATAAAAATCCCCTTTTTATACCTAATAATACTCCAAATACAATAAAGATAATTATTATTACTGATAAAATCATACTACCACCTATTTAATTGTATAGTAAAACTTAAAAAAAATAAAGTAAAAATAGTAAAAATATGATAGAATATATTTGAGGTGCGATTATGAAAAAAAATAATGTAATAACTTTTAGAGTATGTGAAAAAACACAAAATATGATGGACGAAGAATTAGATTGGTGCAAGAGGGAAAAAGTTCCACCTTATGCTAAATGGCAGGCAAAAGATGGCGATACTGTAATAACCTTATATGAATCTGGTAAAGTAGTATTTCAAGGGTCTGATGCAGATCTAGCTAGCAGTTTTTGGATTGATACAGAACGTATTAATAGCGGTAAAGTTGACGTTAAAGGGGTGGAAACAAACAAGAAGGATAAACTTGATAAATCTATCAAAGTAGATCCTAAAATATATAATTCTTCTAGCATCGGATCTGATGAGGTTGGAACTGGTGATTACTTTGGTCCAATTGTTGTAACAGCAGCATATGTATCTAAAGATTCTATTCCTTATTTAGAAGAATTAGGAGTTAAGGACTCTAAACAAATGTCAGATGATAAAATATTAGAAATAGTACCTAAAATAATTAAAAAAATTCCATATGAATCTATGATACTAACTAACACTGAATATAATCAGAAATATTCTAAAGATTTAAATCTAAATAAAATAAAAGCAATTATGCATAATAATGTATTATATAAATTGAAAGAACAAACACAATCATATGATTATATAATAGTAGATGAGTTTGCTAAAGATTTTATATATTATAATTATCTAAGAGATACAACTAATGTTGTTAGAAATATTACTTTTTTAACTAAAGGTGAAACAAAAAGTTTAGCAGTAGCAGCTGCATCATTAATTAGTAGATACATATTTATAAAGGAATTTAATAAGTTGTCTAATAATATTGGTATTAATCTACCTAAAGGAGCAAGCAATCAAGTTGATGATATTGCTTATAAGATAGCAAAAGATAAAGGAATAGATTATTTAAAAGATATCGCAAAATTAAACTTTAAAAACACTCAAAAAGTAGAAGAAAAATTAAAAGAAAGCAATTAAACTTTCTTTTTTTAAACTAAATCATTATTATAAATATCTATATCAAGATAAAACCATGATGAGAAAATATCATTACCTTTAATCTTTTTATTTAGTAATAAATTGATAAACTGATCAAAAGTTAATTCAATATCATATTTAGTATCATTTTCTACTATAGCCTTATCATCTACTATAATTCTAATTATTTCATCATCTACTTTTATTGATATACTTCCTTTAACAAGTTTTTTATGCTTTAATTTATGATTTAAACATATACTAATAACTTTTTTTATATTATTAATACTATACAACTGTCTATTATACATCTTCGCTATTTCTAAATCTTTTAAATCATTCATAGTATCATAATCATTATTTAAAACACTTAAATTAATATAATCTCTATTTTTAAATATACCAAAATTTTCTACCACATCTATTAAATCAATAGTTTTAAGTTCATTAATATAATCTCTTTTGGTATTATAAATTAAATATCCTATATAATTATTATTCTTAAATATATAATAACTCTCACACTTCCACTGTGTTAATATGTCTTTAAAATTATATGCTGTTCTATTAGAATGAATTCCTTTATTATATAAAGTTAAACTATCCATAATATAATCATCATTAATACTTTTAAATGTTATATTATCATGTCTTTTAGAATTTATTTTATATAAATTAAGTATATTAGGATAATAACCATAATAAGAGTATCTATTAATATCTCCTGATAATACACTTAAATCATATTTTTTTTCTTCCTTCTTGATGGCTCCCATTAATATCTTTAAATAGCCTTTATTTCTATATTCCTTTTTTACACATATACTACCTACTTCAAGAATATCTAAACTATACTCCCCAAGATATATATTATTAGGATTAATAAGTGCACACCCAATTATCTTACTATTCTTTCTTATTATAATATGATTTTTTTTACTACTATTATTATCATATATTTTAGCCATATACTTTTCAAAATAATTCTTATAATTATAGCACTCATTAATAAAGAATATTATCTCGTTACTTACTTTTTCTTTACTTATATCAACATCAAGAAAATTTATAATATCACTTACACTATCTACTTCACTTATAGCTACATCCTTTAAATCATTAATAGAATCTTTAATTGCAAATCCATGATAATACTTAACCATTTCAATATCAGTATATCCATCACCTACTGTATAAATACTATTTCTATCTATATTTTCTAATTTTCCAATATATTTTAATGCTTCACACTTATTTGCCAATGTAGATACTATTTCAAACTGATTTTTATGAAATAATATAAATGCCTTAATATCTTTAAAAGTATTATTAATATAATCTACTGCCTTTTTAGCTACCAAGTTGTCCTTCATAGTTATATTAATTTTAGAAATATTTCCATGATTAATACTTACTCTACTTAAAGTATTACTAGTAGCAAAGTATTCAATATTATCAAAATCGAATATGTTTTTTAATTTATCTACTGTATCATCATTAATATATACATTCCTAATCACTTCATTATTCTTAAGTATAGTTGCACCATGATTTACAACTAAATAATCAACAGGTACATAGTTTTTAGTTATATTAATATAATCTTGATATGATCTCCCCGTAACAATAACAAATTTATTTTTCTTTCTAAAACTTTTTAAAGCCTCAACATTCTTTTTAAAATCATAATTATTAATATAAAATGTTCTATCAAAATCACTAGCTAATAAAAACATGTCTCACCAACTTTCTACTCTACTTAAGTATATCAAAATATAGAAAAAAAAGATAGTGTTTGTTTACTATAATTTTTTTAAATTATCTTTGTTTTATAAAGAAAAACCGAACTATAAAAGTTCGGATTATTTTATAATGGAGCGGTTGGTTAAGTTATTTCAAACTTTTTGACACCAATATCAATTTCTAATATAATTTTACTACTTTTCAAAAATAATTCAATAGTTTTTTTATTTAGATAATAATAAATTATTAAGCAGTAATAACTTCTTCAGATAATTCTTCTATATATTTTAATACCGCTTGTATAGCACTGTTAACACTAATATCTAGCCAATTAACTTTTGGATTATTTAGATTATTTTTGTATATTCTTGAATTTAATATTTTTGATAATCTATGATATATATCGTGTATATTATTTTCTCTCATATTTTGATCATTATAAATATAAATATTGAATGTTTTAATTAACTTATTTTTATCTAAATCACATTCATTAATTAAATAATAAAAATCAAATAAGTCCTTATATCTAGTAGATCTTGCTCCCAATCTTAATAAAGATTTCAACTTTTCAGTAAATATTTGTTCCATTGAATTGATAAGTAAACTAACATTTTCATTTAAAGCATCTAACTTAAAGCAATAATCATCTTGTTCTATTTCAAATAGTTTGTGGACTCCTATATCCAATTTTGTATCTATTTCATTATTGTAATTATCTTTTATTTTAATGAATACTCTTTTACCGTTATAGTCTTGATGATGTAATGGTGTAATTCTACCTACCACTTCAATATATATACCATCATCTACACTGTTTAGAATATTAATAAAATCTAAAATTGATTTATCTTCTAAAGAATATTTTATAAAATCTAAATCTAAATCACGAGTTGCTCGGCGTTTATCATTAGATATAGAATGCATAACAACTCCGCCCTTGATAGTAATATGATTTTTAAACTTACTTTTAGAGATTTTTGATAGTATTATATCTTGAGAAGCTTTTGACTCAACATCATTTGTTTCATAACCTAAGCCTAAATAGTTATTTATAATATGTTCTATATTCACTAAAATACTTCTCTTTGCAATATATCAAATAAATTTACTTCATTTTTGAAAAGAGAAACATATTCTTCTATTTTATACATATCAAGTTCATTGCTAATTTTCCTATAATTCTCGATTATTTCTTTATAATAATCAAATGGAATAGAGGCTCTTTTTCTAATTAATTCTATTAATAATCTTTCTCTATCATAAATATTGACCTTATTGCCATTAATATCAATTTCAGTTTTTCCTTTATCAAGTATATCTTTAAACATAAATATTTGAACAATATTTTCATCGTTTATTTTATTTGAATTTCTATTTGTTGCTAAATAAACTTTCTGTGGAATAACATCTGTTAAATTATAATAATAAAATGCTGAATCCATAGTAATAATTCCACTAGGATATTTTTTAGATACTATAACGATAGGATTAATATACTTTTTATCAGAATAAACATTATTTTTTAATTTATATATTTCTCCTCTTTTTATTGCTTCTTCAATACTATTTCTCGTTCCATATTTTTCTAATACTTCTTGATATGAATATAACATTTTTCATCACCACATTCATTATATCATAACACCCCACACAAATCAATAATGTGTGGGGTGTTATGTGTTTTTTCTATATTATAAAACCGAACTATAAAAGTTCGGATTATTTTATATTGGAGGGCCTAGTCGGATTTGAACCAACGATCAGGGAGTTGCAGTCCCACGCCTTACCACTTGGCTATAGACCCACCTGCAAATTAATTATAGCAAACTTTTTTATTTGTTTCAAGTAAGTTTTATAACTTTATTAATTAATATGCTAAATAATTAATCTCTATGACTATTTTTACTAAACAATGATGCCTTATTAATAATATTACTACCAAATGTACTTTTAAGTTCATCTAATAATTTATTTAAGTTATCATCTTTATTTTTATCTTTAATATCTTCAAATAATGATATTTGATAATTACTAGTATCTGTTAATTTAGATAAACTAATTCCCACTAATCTAATTGAATCATCGTTATACAATTCTTTAACTAGCTTTTTACTTGTTTCATATATAATACTTGTATCATTAGTTGCATTTAATAATTTTTTTTGATGTGACTTGGTTTGAAAGAACTTATCTTTAAGACTAACCCCTACTACACTTGCATATTTTTCTTTTTTTCTTAATGTAACACATGCTCTATCACATAATTTTTCTAATACTTCATATATATCCTCAATATGATTAAGATTATGTGATAGTGTAACTGAATTACTAATAGATACATCTCTATTTTTTAGTGTAATTATAGAGTCACTTATACCTTTCGCACTACTAATAAGTTTTATAGCTTGATTCTTAAAGTATTTAGATAAGTATTCAGTATCTGCATTAGCTAAATCACCTATAGTATTAATATTTATACTTCTAAGTTTAACAGCAGTTTTCTTACCTACTCCAAATAATTTTTCAATAGGAAGTGAATACATCTTAGATTCTACTTCGTTACTATATAATGTATGTACTCTATCTGGTTTAATAAAGTCTGATGCCATCTTCGCACATAACTTGTTATTAGCAATCCCAATATTAACAGTAAATCCAAGTTTTTCTTTTATTTCTTTTTTTAACTTATATGCAAATTTTATCTCATCTCCATATAAGTTTTTAACTTTACCATAATCAGCAAAACATTCATCTATAGATAGTATTTCTATATCAGGTATATAACTACTAATTAGTTTAAATAACTTATCTGACATATATTTATATAGTTTATAATAAGGTGGATAAATATGTAAATGATTACATTTTCTTTTAGCATCTCTTAATGTTTCGGCAGTTTTAACTCCCCTAGCTTTAGCAACCATACTTTTAGCAAGCACTATACCATGACGAGCAGATTCATCTCCACCAATAACTGCTTCTTGATATCTAATATCTTCTTTATAACCACATTTTAATAAATATACTGCAGTCCAAGAAAGAAATGCATTATTTACATCGATATGCATAATTATATTATCCTGCATAAACACCACCAGAATTATTATACATAAATACATACATTCGTGTCAATGGTCTAAAAAAATGTTATGCAGCTTTTTGCATAACACTTCCTTTATTATAATCATTTATATTGACAATATTGTCCTTTTTAGCAACATAGTCAAGTGCTTGAATCATACCAACTCTTACTTTATCTACTCCAACAGTAGAAAAAACTAATACTTTATCATTAAATAAATGGCTTTTATATTTATTTATAGGTTCTACTCCTTTAATTACTCTATTAGAAACTAGAAGAGCAAAATTACGATTAATCTTATTTTCAATACTTGCAAATCTATCTGGAATATGTACACCATTTAGTTTTGCTTCTTGTAAGTAATTTATTTCATTTAATATATCATCTGTAATACCTACTCTATTTAATTCTTCTTTAAGTAATGTACCATTACCAGATAGATAAGCTGTTACAAAATCTATTTTTGAATTTGTCGCTACAAACGTTGTATCAAGTAAATTTAAAAATGTTAATTCTTCTTCATTACTGTTTTTTTCAGATGATCCTGATATATTAGATGCAATCATATAAGTACATGCCTTATTTAAAGAATCTAGTAATCTTTCATTTCCAAAGCCATAATAATTACCTTTTGAAGTAGCTGTCATAAGCATTATTTGTGAAAATATATTATCAACATTATATTTATTCTCTTCATCGCTTTTTAAAGCAGTAAGACTAATTTTTCCAACATTCTCAGTAGCATCATAAGATACCACTCCATTATTAGAATAAACAGATAGCGGTTCTAATTTTAATGTTTTTAATTTTTCATATAAATTATCTAAATTAAAATTAAATATTTCTTGAAACTTTAAAATAAAGCCAAAAACCTTATCTTCTGGTGTGTTATCTACGCCTATATTGTTCTCATTAAATATTGGATTTGCTTTAAAACTTTCTATTAATCTTTGCTTAACATCATTGATATCAACTCTCATAACAATACCTCACTGTATTAATAATATCACAAAATTTTCAAAAATAAAATATTTTTTTACAAGTATTGCAAAAAATATTAAATATTTAATTTCTTTTTAATTATTTTTTCATTTTTATCTAAATATTTTATAGACTTAATATCTTTATCAATTCTATTAAAATAGAAATAATTTATACCAAATTCTTTGTTTTTTTCATTTAAATCATAATTATCGTTAATATTTAAATCATTTATACTAGGATATTTTTCTAATACATAATTCTTAACCTCGTAAATATAATCTAAATAGTTACTATCATCTATTTTATTATCTAAGATAAAACTCATAAACCTATATAGTCTATCCGGATCTTTAGTCATTATTTTGCCTCTTAAAATAGATACTATAACATCAAATCTACATCTTCTTATTTCAACCAAAGATTTATATAAATTACTTGCTGTATTATAATCATTACAATCAAGTACTCTATTACAAGTTAAATCATATCCAGCAACTACATCCGGCATAGCCTCACCATATTCATATGATGTTAAACATAAATATTTAGAATTATAATGAATATTAACACCTTCTAAATGATCATACTTATCTTGATAGACTCTAATAAAATCATTTTTATTACTTATATACCAAGTAATATCATTTTTAATAAATTGTTTAACTATAGATACAGAATCATTAACTTTATATATACAGCATATGCCATGATTAAAACATTTAGTAAATAAAGTAAGCTGTCTACCTATATCATTATTCTTTGTATTAGTATAAATCATATTATTATCATTAATATAAATAACATCATTTCCTTTAGAATCTTTAATTAAATAAAATGGCAAATTACAACTATTGTTGTCTAAATAAAACGGCATACATTTAGTTTTCATATCTCATCCTCCTTAATAATTGGTAATTTAATTGTTACTTTTGTTCCTAAAAACTCTTTCGATTCATACTCTAATGTACCAGAGTGTGCTTTAATTATCTCGTCTGATAATGATACACCAAGTCCTGTACCTCTATTTTTAGTAGTATAAAAAGGTTCTTTTATCATATTCATTATTCTTTTATTTATACCTATACCACTATCCTTAATAATTATATTTATATTATTATCTTTTATTACTTCTTTTATCACTAGCAACTTATGATCTCTATTCTCCATCGCTTCTATACTATTTTTTATAATATTAATTAATACTTGAGCAAGTCTATTATAATCACCATTAATATAAATTTCATCATCTATTAAATATGCATCAAACTTAATATTATTTGATTTTATTATTGGTAGTTCTCTATCAATAATATCATCTACAAGCATATTTATATCCATAATATCAAATGATATATTAGCCTTATTAACAAGTAGAAAATCTTCAAGTAAATTAAGTAATCTACTTATTTCTGATCTAATTATAGGAATATACTTATCTACTTTTTTCTTATCTTTAATATTCATCATATCTAAATATGCTTTAATAACTGCAATAGGATTTTTTATCTCATGAGTTATTTTAAATAACGATATTTTAACTCTACTATCTTGTTTTATCTTATTATAATCAAGCCTATCTTTAATCATATTTTCACCAAGATTATATAGTAAATATATAATATGAATTAAAGCATAATTAAATACTATTAATAATATCATATTAATAAATCCTAAGTTTAAATATACTTTATAATTAGAATTAAAAATCCATAATATTAAGAACGCATAATCTACTAATAGAAACAAATCAATAAATAAAAAATCGCTAATTCTAATTTTTTTTCTAATAATATTTATTAAGTATAAAATAAAATATGGAACTATCATAAATATAATATTATTAAATGAATCATAATATACTATTAATAACAATATCGCAATAATATTTCCAACTAACAACCTATCTCTTAAATACGCAATAAGAATTACACTATTTAGGAGTAAAAAATTTATAATCGGATAAGCATTTGAATTAAAACTAGTTACTATATAAATAATAGATAACAAAATAGCATCAAAGATAATATCTTTATTATAACTAGTTATACGATTATTAGAACTTATTAATACTATATAAATAAATAAAGGACATAATATAAATATAAGACCTGGGAAAGTACAGGAAAAAATATTCATCAAATCACCATAGTTATTTTAATATATATATTTGTCGAAATTTGTCGAAAAATGTCAGAAATAAACAAAAAATGACTTATTTCAAGTCATTTATACATTTAATAATCTTTCCAGCATCACTACCAAGAATAATTTTAAGTTGATTATCAACTTCAAGTATTCCTTTTGCTCCCATCTTTTGAATAGCATCTTTATTAGCTTTACTAACATCTTTTAAAGTAACTATAAACCTTGATTTATTTACTTCATACTTTATTATATTATCTTTACCACCTAAGTTTTGTACTAATTTATTAGCATCTAACTTAAAATCTTTCTTATTTGCTTTAATAATTGCGAATGCTACTATAA
>Ga0256404_1012773_pt1 | contig 10832 bp, 4 predicted proteins | sample RumenRJG_01DNA_FD_185990 | JGI IMG/M metagenome (GOLD analysis project Ga0256404, IMG submission 185990) | Bovine rumen microbial communities from Lethbridge, Alberta, Canada - RJG_01 | ecosystem: Host-associated > Mammals > Digestive system > Stomach > Rumen | place: Canada: Alberta | collected...
GCACGTTCGGCGCGTTCCCGCGTCACGTTGCATTGCTGGTCGGCTTCGGCGTAGCGCTTCTGATCCAGCCCGGACAGACGATCCAGGAGAAGACGGATCTGTTCTGCCATCACATGGGCAATGCGGGCGTCATGCAGGTCATTCTGATCTACCTTATGGCATCCGGCTTCCAGGGCGCGGCTGCCACCATGGGCGGCAAGGAATCCGTCGTGAACATGGCGCTGCACTTCATTCCTGTACAGCTCCTGATCCCCGGCGTCTTCCTGATGTGCTGCCTGATCTCCACTGCGATCGGTACCTCCATGGGCACTATCGCCGCGATGGGCCCGGTGGCCTTAAGTGTGGCACAGGGTGCGGGCTTAAGCACCGCGATCACCGCAGCAGCCGTCATCGGCGGTTCCTACTTCGGCGACAACCTTTCCATGATCTCCGATACCACCATTTCCGCAGCCAAGGGCTGCGGCTCCGAGATGCGTGACAAGTTCTTCATGAACTTCTGGATCGCGCTTCCCGCCGCGATCGTAGCGATCGTCCTCTATGCCGTGATCGGCGGAGGCGGAAGCGGCGCCGTGGAGGCGGGCTCCTACAGCGTGATCAAGGTCCTTCCCTACCTGATCGTCCTGGTCACCGCACTTGCGGGTGTCAATGTTACCAGCGTTCTGTTCATCGGCATCATTTCCACCGGCATCATCGGCTTTGCAACCGGTTCCTGCGGCTTCCTTGAGTGGATCCAGGGTATCGGCGGCGGCATGGCGGACATGTTCTCGATCTCCATTGCGGCAGCCCTTATTTCCGGTACTGTCGGCCTGATCCGTGAGTATGGCGGCATCGAGTGGTTCGTCAACTGGATCCGTTCGAAGATCAACAACCGCCGCAAGGCGGAGTACGGCATCGGCCTGCTTTCCGGTGTCCTGTCCTACGCGCTTGTCAACAACACCCTGGCGATCATCGTTTCCTGCCCGATCGCCAATGAACTCGGTGAGGAATACCACATCGCCCCGAAGCGCCTTGCTTCCCTGGTCGATATCTTCGCCTGCGGCTTCATGATGCTCATGCCTCATGACGGAGGCATCATGATGCTGACAGCCATGAGCGGAGACAACCCGTTCAGCGTCCTGCGCTTCTCCTTCTACCCGGTCGCCCTTCTGATCGCGACCTGCATTACGATCCAGTTCGGTCTGCTTCGTACGAAGGAAGAGAAGGAATTTGCACAGAAGACGGCACAGTAACGCCTTCATGCATCGCAGCCCTGTTTCCCCGGTCTAAAAGGGCGCATGCTGCAGGATAAATGGCCGCCGGCCCCTCTTCATAACAGGCGGCCATTTACATAAATGAGCGGGGGACGAAAGCTCTTTTGTTCCCCAACTTCTGATAAGGACAGGTGTGAATGATGAAATACAATTTTGATGAGATCACAGACCGGCGGGGGACCGACTGTCTGAAGTATGATTTCGGCATGAAGCGAAAAGGCCGCGACGACCTGCTCCCGATGTGGGTCGCGGATATGGATTTCCGCCTTCCGCAGGAGATCCTCGATGTCCTGCATAAGCGCATCGAGCACGGCATTTTCGGCTATACGGATCCGCTGGATGACTACTTTGAGGCCATGAATCACTGGTTCTCGACCCGCTACGGATACACAGTGGAGCCCGAATGGGTGACGCTCGGCGCAGGCCTTGTCTACGCGATCCATGTGAGCGTGCGGGCATTTACCGAACCCGGCGACGGCGTGATGGTAATGCAGCCCGTGTACTATCCCTTCAGCGAGGCGATCAAAAACAACGGCAGAAAGCTCGTGAACTGCCAGCTCGAGTATAAGGACGGCCGCTATTCCATCGATTTCAGCAAGATGGAACGGCTGATCCGCGAGCAGAATGTCAAAGCGCTCATCTTCTGCAGCCCGCACAACCCGGTGGGACGCGTGTGGACGAAGGAGGAGATGACGAAGGTCGCGGATATCGTGCTTAAGTACGGCCTGGTCTGGATGGTGGATGAGATCCACTGCGATTTCATTTTCCCGGGACATACATTTACAAGCTGCATGAACCTTGATCCGAAGTACCGCAAAAAGCTCGCGCTTTACAGCTCGCCCGGAAAGACCTTCAATGTGGCGGGGCTTCAGTCCGCGAACATCATTATCCCTGATGAGGAGCTTCGGGCAAAGTATAAGAAGGGCAACAGCGAGGCGGGCTACAGCCAGGCCAACATCATGGGTCAGGAGGCCTTGAAGGCCTGCTATACCTTAGGCGCCGACTGGGTCGACGAGCTGGTCTTATATATTAAGGGCAATGTCGACTATGTCCGCGATTTCCTTGAGGCGAATCTTCCGAAGGCAAAGCTCGTGGAGCCGGAGGGAACCTATCTTGTATGGATCGATTTTTCCGGCTACGGCTTAAGCCATGATGAGCTTGAAAACAGGATCCTGAACAAGGCAAAGCTCTGGCTGGATTCCGGCCTCATCTTCGGACCGGAGACCGCGCTGTTTGAAAGATTCAATCTGGCCTGCCCGCGTTCGGTGGTGGAGCAGGCAATGAAGCAGCTCGCGGAGGCATTTCCCGAATCATAAGGAAAGCCGGTATATGAGAGACTGAGATCTGTCAGGCGCGGAAGCTGGTTCCGAAGATATGCCTGTTCTTGCATGCGACATATGTAAAAAGTCTCAAATCATCACCCATATCCGAGCAGTTTCATAGTCCTGTGACAGTATGTCATGCGAAATAGAGAAAAACTCACTGTTTGTCACCCACGATTTATACAATTTCATGGGTGAAGGATAGTGAGTTTTTTTCGAATCATCAAAGCTCAGAGGGACTTGACGGACTTTCGCAGGATCTTCCCGCGGGGGCAGGAAAGGAAAAAGGCCGGCGAATCTTGTAGAGGAAGATGTAATCACATATAATAGTAAGTGTCAAGGCCAAAAGCATTCTCCCGCGGCATGCCTGCCGGCGGGAGCAGGGCTTTATGGCCTGCCCTGTATGGAGCACGGAACGGAGCGAAAGCCCCGCGGGAGTGCGGATTCTGAAAGGAGCGGTGTTATGCCGGGTACAATGGAAGGCCGGATAGATTATGTCGAGCGCGCGGCAAAGTCCTATGCCGAGTTCAGGCGGCGCACGGACAGAAATGATGTTTTGACCCGGACCGAAAAAGCCGAAAGGCTTGAATCCTTTTTGGACGCGCATGTCAGTGTTTTCGACGAATATTTCGAGGAATGGAACCAGTACCGGAAGCAGGTCCCGGAACAGGAAATGCTCAGTCCTTACGGGGACGGTTTATCCGAGGATGCCAGGAGAATGGCGATGGATGTGGCGGCGCTGTTCGCGGATTCCGTAACCGGTCGGTTTTATCTGAAATCTTCGCAGACGCTTTCCCAAAGACAGAGACTGGAGCGGGGAACACAGACGCAGATGGAGCGGGAAAGCCACTACGGGGCGCAGGGGCGTTTGCTGGACAGAAGGGGCGCCGATCTGCTGACAACCGGGTTTTTCAACAGCGCGGAGCGTAATTCCAATCTTGGGATTGTGGAGAATAAATTCAGGGAAATGATGCGGAAAACCGCGCTGAATTTCGACCCCCAGGCAGCTCCGGCGGCCATGCCGGCTCCTCCTGTAATGACGCCGGGACAGGCGGCAGCCGCGAGGGTCCGTCATGCTGAGGAGGAAGCGGAAGATGCCCGGCTGCAGGCCGATGCGGCCAGTGCCCTGGCAGAGAGATCCAGGGCAGAAGCAAAGGCGGCGGAGACCCGGCAAAAAAGAGCAAAGGCAAAAGCACTGGCAGCCGGCGCCATGGCATGGGAAGCGCGGGAGAGGGAGCTTACTGCAGAGGCGGAACGTGTCAGGGCAGAGGCGGAGCAGGCAAAGGCAGAGGCCGCGAGGATCGGAGAACAGGCGGCCGGCATCAGGAAACAGAGAGCCAGGGCAAGGGCAGGAAATCAGGAAGATGCGGCTGCGATCCGGCTCCAGCATCATAATGCCCGGCGCCGGGCTGCAGAGGCGGAAGCAAGGGCGGCAGAGATTGAGGCCCGGGCGGCTGATCTCAAAAGACAGGCGGCTTTATCCAGGACGAGGGCGGACCAGAACTGGAGTGCCACCCAGGCAATGGATAAAGACTGGACGGCCAGGATCAGGGAAAAGGCGGCGCGGCAGCAGATCTCCGCGGCCGAGGCTCATGAGCGGGCTGCCCGGATCAGAAGAGAGGCAGAGGAGGCTGCGGCGCAGGCGGAGGAAGCGAAAGAACGGGCCAGGGCGGCCAGGACCCGGGCAAATGCGCTGCAGGCCCGGAAGTCTGAGACCCGGGACGAGTATATCCGGGTCAGAGATGAGGCGTCGGCTGATCCGGTAGTGCATTTCCGAACGAGAAGACTCAGCCGGACGGACGGACTGACACCGGAACAGATTAGGCGCATACGCGACATCAGCGCGTTCCTGTACAGGAATACCCTGTTCGGGTGGACGGAGGGCGCCCGCGAGAGTACGGGATTTTTTGTGGACGGCGTTCTCGGACGTCCCCCCATCGTGAAACTGCTGATGTTTTATCTGATCGAAAAGGATAAGATGCATGGAAAACTGGGCAGGGAGGAAGTGATCCGGGCACTCTTATACGAACCGAATCTGGCGGAATTCAAACCGAAAATACTGCACTTCGCCAAGGGCGTTTTCAGCCGGTCCACCGGGGACAGCCTCAACTGGGATAAACTGACGGACGCCGCCCGCACCGCGGAGGATATGATGCCGGAAGTCTTCAACCTTCTGGGCATGAATCCCGCTGCAGCTGCGGCGGCACCGGCCGCGGCTCCTGCGGCTGCGGCAGCAGCGGCGGGTCCCGCAGCGGCAGGGGGCGTGCAGCTGGATCCGCAGCTGGAAGCCGCCATCCGGGAGGTCGTCAGCCACACACAGCTGCTTCTGGAAAACCCGGCCCCGAGTAAGGCTGAAGTCGACGCATACAAAGCGGCGGTGGATGCGCTGAACGCTTATCTTCAGAGCCAGGATAAAGGAGTTCTTGACAAAGCCGGGGAAGGAAGCCGGTATATCGATCTGTTCGTCGGGAATCTGGCGAAACCGCTCTCATCGATCGCCAATATCCTGAGCGGCATTTCCGGAGCCGAAGGCACAGGCACGGGCTTTTCATGGGCCGGCGTGCCCCTGGGTTCGATCAATGCACTGGCCAGCTTAGTTACGGCTCTGAATTCGGTGCTGGCGATCGGAAAGCAGAAGGGCAAGCTGAATACAGCGAAGCAGGTAGGAAGATTCTTAAAAGATCTTTCCGGTTCCCTGGGCAGCATCTATAGCTCCCTGATCGGGTTTGCCAAGCTTACGGATGCGGGCTGGATGAGCGCGGCGCTCTCAACCGCCGGCGCCGGAGCGGGCATAGGATTGGGTGTTATGGCCGCGGTGCAAGGCATCCATCGGAAGAGAGAAGCAAAACAAGAACAGGCAGCTCTTTTGAGAGTAGAAGACAATACGAGAAGATACCAGCCGCAGGGAGCATTGTCGCCGCAGCAGCTTGCCGCGCTGAACGCGGAAAAGCAGATGCTTATCGACCTTGCGAAAACCAGCAGGGCGGGGGCGCAGCGCCGCGAACTCGCGGGCAGGGCGCAGGCTTTGTCGGGAGGACTGCAGGCCGCTGCCGGGACCATCATGATCGTGACCGGGGGCACGGGCGTCGTTATTGCGGGTGTTTTATCCGGGGCCGCGTTTGTGACAAGCCTGTCGAGCACCATCATGTCCTATGTCCAGAAAAAAGTCGAGCGGGAGCAGGTAGTCGACCGCTTTATTGACATGGACCTCTATTATGATGAGTTCATACAGAATCAGACGGCGGCAGGGAAGAGCAGGGCGGCTGCCGAGAAGGAACACGGAGGAAGCAAAGGCCTCAGGAAATATCTGAGAAAGTTCGCCGTCCGCTCCCTGGGCTTCAGCAGCGTCGAAAAAATGCACGCCTACATCATGCGGCAGTATGCCAAAGCGCTCTATAAAGGCGCATTTCTGAAGCCCGACGGATCGCTTCTGACAGCTGCCGAAGCGGCGCAGGACACGCAGCACAGAGCGCTGTATACGCAGTTCCTGGAGGCCATCGGATTCAAGATCAAGTACCCGGATCCCAACGCGGCACGGCCCGTCAGCGAAGCTTCTCCGGATGAAAACGCGATCTTCAAGAAACTGATGTCATAAACGCCCGGTCCCCGATTAACAGACCCCGCGAAAGCCCCCGCGAACAGGCCCCGGGGAAGCGAGACCCCACCAAACCTTGGAGACCTGTTTTTCGTATATCGCATGACGGTACGTTATGTTATCCGCTTTTTACAAAATATAGGTGACATTTTATCATTTTCACAATATATCGCATCTGACAGCCTTCTCATTGATTGTGAATGCCGCCTCTTTGTGTTACACTAATGGGAGCAAAAATGTAGTTTTCGAAAGGAGTGCTCCTTAGTGAAGATCAAATTAGCGGCATATGCGGCAAAGCTCCTGGTCAGCCACGGCATTACCCAGTGCTTTTCCATTACCGGCGGCGGCGCCATGCATTTAAATGACGGCTTCGGACATGAGCCCGGGCTGAAGACTCTGTACATGCATCATGAGCAGTCCTGCGCCATTGCGGCGGAGAGCTATGCGCGTGTTTATAATAAGCCTGCATTGCTTTGCGTGACCACGGGCCCCGGCGGCACCAATGCGATCACGGGTGTGGTGGGCGCATGGCTGGATTCGATCCCGATGATCGTGGTCTCCGGACAGGTCCGTTATGACAATACGGCCCGCTGGTCCGGCGTAGGCATCCGTTCCATGGGCGATCAGGAATTTGACATTACCCGCAGCATTGACTGCATGACCAAGTACTCGAAGATGGTGCTCGATCCGATGTCCATCCGCTATGAGCTCGAGAAGTGCATCTGGCTTTGCCAGACCGGGCGTCCCGGTCCCTGCTGGCTCGACATCCCGGTGGATATCCAGGGAACCTACATCGAGGATACGGAGCTTCGGGGCTTTGATCCCGAGGATTATCTGAAGGAAAAGCAGGCGGAGCTCGACCGCATCGATGAGGATGAGGAACGCGCCCACAAGATGGAGAGAGGCGCATTTGCCAATGCGGACATGAACGATCCTCTCCTGAACATTTCCTTCCGCAAGCAGCGCTACCAGTCTCAGCCCGGACACGTCGACAAGGACAGCCCCGTGATCTCCGAGATCCTCGACAAGATCACCCGTTCCCACCGCCCGGTCTTCTATACCGGAAACGGCATCCGGATCGCCGGTGCGCATGACCTCTTCCTGAAGGTCGCCGACCGGCTCGGCATTCCGGTGGTCGTAGGATGGAACGCGACTGACATCATTCCCACGGATCACCCCTTAAAGGCCGGACAGCCCGGCGGCAGAGGCGACCGTCCCGGCAACTTTGCCGTACAGAACGCGGACTTCATCCTTTCCATCGGCTCCCGTCTCAACATCCGTCAGGTGGGCTATAACTTCACCACCTGGGCGAGGGAGGCGTTTACCGTGGTCTGCGATATCGATGAGGAGGAGCTGAAGAAGCCCTCGGTCCACATCGATGTGCCGATCCACGCGGATGCGTACGAGCTTCTGAAGGCCCTTGACGAGCGCCTTGCGGAGCTTGGAATCGAAGGACACGGCGGGGCCTTCCGCAACACCGAGACCCTGCGCAGGATCGGTTATGAGAACGGATGCTGCCTCTTTGACGGCGGCACCGGCAAGGACGGACGCAACTGGCGGCAGCAGTGCGCGTACTGGATGGAGCGCTATGATCCCTTCCAAAAGAAGTTCCTCGAGCACGGGGATGATGAGGCGGTCAATGTCTACGCCTTCCTGCGTGCCTTGAGCGACCGTCTGCAGCCCGGCCAGCTTTCGGTCACCGGCAACGGTTCACCCTGTGTGGCAGGCGCCCAGGTCTTCAGGATCAAGGACGGCAGCCGCTTTATTTCCCAGGATGCGATCGCAAGCATGGGCTACGACCTTCCGGCAGCGATCGGTGCCTGCGCGGCATGCCACAGCGTATCCGGCAGGACCTATCCGGTAAATTATTACGGCGGAGAGGATCTGGAGGACCGCCTCGTGGACGACAAGGTCCATGCCCTCGGAGAGCAGGAGACCGCCCGGAGAAATCCGGACTGGAAGGGCATCCATGAGCATTATCCGGCATACTATCAGCACGACGTGATCGTGCCGACAGGCGACGGTTCCATCATGATGAACCTGCAGGAGCTGCAGACCATCGCGAGCCACAAGATGCCGATCAAGATCTTTTTGATCAACAACGGAGGCTACCACAGCATCCGCCAGACCCAGACCAACCTCTTTAACGGTGCACCGCTCGTGGGCATCGGCGTCGACAGCTACGACTTAAGCTTCCCGAGCTTCGAGAGGATCGCAGAGGCCTTCGGCATCGCCTACCGCAGGATCGAGCATAACTCCGAGCTCGACAAGATCCTGCCTGAGGCGCTCTCCTTCCGCGGACCGCTGCTCTGCGAGGTCATGGTCTCCATCGACCAGCCCTTTGAGCCGGGCTCTGCGGTAAAGAAGCATCCGGACGGGTCATTGAGCAGCCCGCCGCTCGAGGACATGAAGCCCTTCCTTCCCGCAGATGAGCTGAAGAGCCAGATGTTCATCCCGCTGGTAGAGTAACCTTAAGGAGGGGCCCGACGAAGTCGGGAAGATGCCTTAAGGTGGCAAGCGCCGAGCGTATTCAGAAGAATGCGGAGCTATACCTTGAGAAGGGGCCCGCTTGCGGGAAGAGGTCTCAAGGTGCCAAGCGGCGAGCGTATTCAAAAGAACGCGCAGCGTTCTTACCTTGTAGAAAATATGAAGATCATCATAACCGGCGCGTCCAGTTTTTTAGGGCGCGCCGCATGTGAAAAACTGAAGGAACATGGCCACGAGGTCCATGCCTTCCGGCACAGCTTCAATGAGGAGCCTCCGGAAGCAGTACCTGCATCTGCGGACCTATGGCTTCATTTTGCGTGGGCAGGTGCAGGCTCCGCGGGACGCTCGGACCCCGGCATCCAGAAATACAACCTCGACATGTCCGTGGATGCCGTAGCAAAGGCGATCGAAATGGGATGCCGCAAATTTATCTTTGCGGGCTCCCAGGCGGAGTATGGTCATGCACAGGACGGGAAGCTGAAATCAGAGGACGGGGAGACGGCTCCGGTCAGCGAGTACGGTGCCGCAAAGGAGATGTTCGGTCATTTCGCGGAGAACATGATCGAACAGTATAACAGTTCTGAGCAGTGTTTTCGTCCCATGCGCTATGTGCATATGCGTCTCTTTTCGGTCTACGGACCGGGAGATCATGAGAACGCGCTGATCCCCTCCCTTATCCGGAAGCTTCGTTCAGGAGAGGAAGCGGAGCTTGGAAACTGCACCCAGCTCTGGAACTACCTCTATGTGGATGATGCCGCGGAGGCAATCGCCCTTCTTTGTGAGAAATTCACCGGCGGAATATACAACATCGGAAGCAGGGACACCCGCCCGCTGAAATCTTATGTCAATGAACTCGCCGCTGTGACCAAAGACTATCTGAAAGAGCAGTCCGATGCTGCAGAGGACTTGAATGAGCTCATTCATTTCGGCGTCCGTCCCGACAATGCGGAGGGACCCGCGGACTTGAGCCCTGATATCGGGAAGCTCGAAGCCCTGGGCTTTGAGCCGAAGGTAAGCTTTGCCGAGGGCATCCGGCGGATGCTTGAAGAAAACTGAAACTGCGGGGTAAGATTTGAAAGCGTACGTATTTACAGAAAAAGGAAAGATTGAGCTTAAGGAGCTTCCCGCACCGGTGCTCGATCCAAAGGACCCGGAGGATGCCTTTGCCGCGATCCTGAAGCCCAGGTACCTTGCGCCCTGCTCATCGGATGCGCATACCGTCTATGCGGGTCCGGGACCCCGGAGAGAGGACCTGGTCCTCGGGCACGAGGGGATCGCCGAGGTCGTGGAGACGGGAGCGAAGGTCTGTGACTTTCATCCCGGAGACCTCGTGGCAGTCTCTGCCGTCATGCCGGAGATCCCCGGAGGAAACGGGCATGAGGAGGGACACTTTTCCGCATCGAAGCTCGGGCGGAACATCGACGGCATGTGGTCGGAGCTTTTCAAGGTACCCTCAGCGGATCAGAATCTTGCGAAGATACCGGAGGGAGTTTCTATAGAGGCTGCGCTGATGGCAGTCGACATGATGGCGACCGGATACACGGCAGCAGCTGAAGTCCTTGGTCCCGGAACCGCCTTCAGGAACAGTGCGTGCGACATAAAGAAAAACTGTGAAACAGGATCCGGAGGCAATTCCGAAGACCGGAGCGAAAGCCCTGCAGAGCCAGATTACCCTGCATGGGAAGAGGACGCCCTCTGCGGGCGTTCGGTGCTCGTCATCGGCAGCGGTGCCGTAGGCCTTATGGCGGTCGCTGCGGCACACAGCATGGGAGCCAACGAGATCCTTGTGATCGGTACGGATAAAGATCCCTTAAACCGTGAGCTTGCCATACAGTACGGTGCCGGGACCTACATCTCCTACCGGGATGGGCGGATCTTATATGACAGGCATATGGAAAGCGTATCTTCCGGCTGCGCCGTTTCGCCACGTATACATGAAACTAACGCATCCCCTTCGCCCAATAGGGCTCGGCTCGCTGAGTTTAAGAGTGAACATAAGGAAACCGTGTCTCACGGCTGCGCCGCTTCGCCACGTATACATGAAACTAACGCATCCCCTTCGCCCAATAGGGCTCGGCTCGCTGAGTTTCATAGTATCGATCCCAGGGCCAACGCAACTTCGGACCCTGCCGTGGATACGGTGCTGCAGCTTACCCGCGGCGAGGGCGTCGACTGCAT
>Ga0256404_1012775_pt1 | contig 10831 bp, 9 predicted proteins | sample RumenRJG_01DNA_FD_185990 | JGI IMG/M metagenome (GOLD analysis project Ga0256404, IMG submission 185990) | Bovine rumen microbial communities from Lethbridge, Alberta, Canada - RJG_01 | ecosystem: Host-associated > Mammals > Digestive system > Stomach > Rumen | place: Canada: Alberta | collected...
AAAGGGCAGAAGCTCCTAGCCCAGGGCATCGCCCTGGGTTGTTTTGGACGCAAATCTGTCGCCCTGTAAGGGCAAAAGCTTTAAAAATCAAGGCAATACATAAAGCTTTTGCCCTTACAGGGCGTCTTGCCAATTGCCATTATCCCCAGGGCGATGCCCTGGGCTATGAGCTTCTGCCCCTTCAGGGCGTGCTGCTTGTGGTCCATAACAATCCTGGGCTATGAGCTTCTGCCCTTTACCTTTGCTTTACCCTTCGGCCAGCGATTTTCAATTCCGCTACGCGCCGGTGACCGTTGGTTCAGGGCGTGCTGCGTAATTCCATCCGTACAGGTCGAACTTATTTGAACCTTTGAGTCAAAGGAGTTAAGGGAGTTAAGGAGTTAAGGAGTTAAGGAGTTAAGACAACAGTCTTATTGCTTGAAATCAAACATTAAAACATTGCCCACAAAGGCATTTGTCTTAACTCCTCAGCGACCGCAGGGAGCGATAACTCCTTAACTCCCTTAACTCCTGAAAAATAACTCCTGAAAAATAACTCCTGAAAAATAACTCCTGAAAAAGCTCCCGAGAATTCTCCTCAGAGCATCATGGGAACTGTGGATAGTCGTCGAAGCGGGGCTTGCGCTTCTCGAGGAAGGCCTTGCCGCCCTCCTGCGCCTCGTCCATGGTGTAATAGAGCATGGTGGCATCGCCTGCCAGCTCCTGGATGCCCGCCTGTCCGTCGAGCTCGGCATTGAGTCCTGCCTTGATCATGCGCAGTGCCAAGGGCGAGCGTTCCATCATGATCTCGGCCCACTCCACGCAGGTGTCCTCCAGCTCGGCGAGGGGCACCACCTTGTTGACCATGCCCATCTCCTCGGCCTCACGGGCGCTGTACTGTCGGCACAGGAACCATATCTCGCGGGCCTTCTTCTGTCCCACCATGCGTGCCAGGTAAGAGGCTCCGAAGCCAGCGTCGAAGCTTCCCACCTTGGGACCCGTCTGTCCGAAGATGGCATTCTCGGAGGCGATGGTGAGGTCGCACATCACGTGGAGCACATGGCCGCCACCGATGGCATAGCCGTTCACCATGGCGATGACGGGCTTAGGCAGACGGCGTATCTGCATCTGCACGTCGAGCACATTGAGGCGTGGCACTCCGTCGGTTCCCACGTATCCTCCGCGTCCCTTGACGTGCATGTCGCCTCCGGCACAGAAGGCCTTGTCGCCGGCACCGGTGAGGATGACTACCCGTATGTTCTGACTCTCACGGCAATAGCTGAAGGCCTGCGACATCTCCCATGTGGTGAGGGGTGTGAAGGCATTGCGATAACGCTCTCGGTTGATGGTTATCTTGGCTATGTGATGATACTCTTCGAAGATGATTTCCTTGAAATCAAATCCTTCTATTTTTTTCCATTCTCTCATATCGTTGTATTTTGTGGTTTATTCAAATTTCGCTTGTTCAGGAGTTAAGGGAGTTATCGCTCATATAAGCAGCACGCCCTGAACCAACGGTCACCGGCCGAAGGGAATTGGAAATCGCTGGCCGAAGGGTAAAGCAAAGGTAAAGGGCAGAAGCTCATATAAGCAGCACGCCCTGAAAGGGCAGAAGCTCTTAGCCCAGGGCAACGCCCTGGGGTTATCATGTTCGCAAATTTGTCGCCCTGTAAGGGCAAAAGCTTTAAAACTCCAGGGGCAATTTGTAAAGCTTTTGCCCTTACAGGGCGCATTGCTGATTGCCTTTATACCCAGGGCGTTGCCCTGGGCTAGGAGCTTCTGCCCTTTCAGGGCGTGCTGCTTAATGAATACACCCACAAAGACTGTTGTCTTAACTCCTTTAACTCCTTAACTCCTTTAACTCCTTAACTCCTTTAACTCCTTTAACTCCTTAACTCCTTTATCTCCTTAACTCCTTAACTCCTAAAAAACTCCTTATCTCCTGAAAAACTCCTTATCTCCCGAAAAATCCCTTCACGGCCTCGTTGTCGGCATCGATGTCGGTGAACACCTCCATGAGCATGGGGCGGTCGGACTCGGTATGGATGAGCCAGTCGATGCCCTCACGCAACGACGCCATGTCGTCGGCATTCTGATAAGCCACTCCGTGAGCCTGACAGAGGTGACAGGCCGAGGTGACGTGCTCTGCCATCACCAAGCGCTCGCGGGCGGCACTCTCCTTCAGTCCCTCGAACTTGCCGAAGATGGCACCTCCCCCATTGTTGAGCAGGAGGATGCGCAGACTGCCGTTGATATTGCGGTTCCAGAGGGCGTTCTGGTCGTAGAAGAAGCTCAGGTCGCCCAGCACGCAGAACACCTTCTGCTGGCTCTTGGCGTCGGGATGATGCTGTTCGGAGAGCACCACCGACAGGCCTGCTGCTGCAGAGAGAGTGCCCTCGATGCCGTTGACGCCACGACAGCAATGCACATACTGGCAGGCGTAGATGCCCGCCAGGCGGATGGGCATGCTGTTGCCATAGAAGATACGGCACTCGCTCGTGTCACCCAGCACGGAGTGGGCAAGATACTCCTGCTGGAAGTATTTCACTGCCGCCATGCTGCTGTAGGGCGGCTCATAGTCGTAGGCGTGCCGCTTGGCCGCACGCAGAGCCCAGAACCACCGGTCCTTGAAGTCGCTCACATCGGCATCGTAGGCCTGGTCGTAATCGGTCATGGCAGAGGCCAGCTGGTCGGGGTCGCACTGGAAGATGCGGTCTATGTGCATGAAGGTGTCCACCATCTCGCCGTCCTTGCTCACCCGCCACACCTTGGCTCCGCCTCCGCCCTGCTCCCTGCTGCGGGCTGCCCGCCGCAGGAACTGCTTGAGGCGCTTGCTCACCAGCGTGCCGCCCACATAGAGGATGAAGTCGGGCATGAGGTCCTCGACATCGTAGGTCGCCATGCGTCGCCGCATCACGGGCACCTCTATCTCTCCTTTCTCCAACCGGGCGAGCACCTCCTCGAAACTGCTTGCCAAGAGGTTGCTGGAGTAGTCGTGCGAGGCGGGGTCCTTGCTCGACGTGCCGAGAGCGGTGGGCTCGATGAGCGTCACTGCCCACGAGCTGATGTTCTTGATGCCATGGAGCGAGGTCGAGGGATAGTCCTGTCCCACGACGATCATCGGCCTGCGGGCGTTCAGGAAGTCGAGCAGGTCGCCATAGTGGAATCCGCCTCCGTAGAGACCGGTCCTCACATAGTCTACCCAGTGGGTATGGGGGAGCTCCTTCTGGGTGAACTCGTAGAGGGGCTCGGCGATGTGTATGTTGATGTGCACGGGGCCCGACTTGCGGTGCACGCAGTCGATGACGGCCTCGTGGGCCTGTCGCTCGCAATACCATGCCTGCTCGTCGTGCATCTGGGCAGAGGCAGGGTGGTCTATTATATAAGGTGTAATCATCGGCAGGTCGACACTCCTGTTCACCATCTGTCCGAAGACGTGGGCTTGCGGAAGGGTCTGTCCGTCCTGCTGACCTATCCACGCCTCGGGGCGGTCGGCAGAGATGACGATGATGGGCAACTTCTGATAGTAGGCCTCGGCGACGGCGGGATAGACATTGAGCAGGGCTGAGCCCGAGGTGACGCACACCGCCACGGGGTCGGGACTATAGCCCAGCGAGCCTGCCATCGACATGCCCAAGGCCATGAAACCGGCACTGCGCTCGTCGGTGACGGGATAGCACGTGATGCCCTCCGCCTCGTTGAAATTGTGAACCAAGGGGGCGTTCCTGCTTCCGGGACACACCACCACTCGCCTTACACCATGGCTCTTGAGCACACTGGTCAGGATATTGACATTCTCGATATTGCTATACATTTTTTTAATGAATGTTTAATTTCAGGAGTTAAAGGAGTTATTTTCAGGAGTTAAGGGAGTTAAGGAGTTATCGCTCCCTGCGGTCGCTGAGGAGTTAAGACAAATGCCTTGAAGGAATGGGGAAAGGTCAAGTCCACTCCACACGTCCATAAGCAGCACGCCCTGAAAAGCCCAGAAGCTCCTACAAGCAGCACGCCCTGAAGGGGCAGAAGCTCTTAGCCCAGGGCAACGCCCTGGGGGTTATCATGTTCGCAAACTTGGCGCCCTGTAAGGGCAAAAGCTTTGAAACTCCAGGGGCAATTTGTAAAGCTTTTGCCCTTACAGGGCGACTTGCTGATTGCCTTTATACCCAGGGCGTTGCCCTGGGCTAAGAGCTTCTGCCCCTTCAGGGCGTGCTGCTTAATGAATACACCCACAAAGCTGTTGTCTTAACTCCTTTAACTCCTTAACTCCTTTAACTCCTGAGTATTCTCCTTAACTACTTTAACTCCTGAGTATTCTCCTTAACTACTTTAACTCCTGAGTATTCTCCTTAACTCCTTTAACTCCTGAGTATTCTCCCTAAACTCAAACCAGCTCCATCATGGTCTGCATCTTGGCCTCGGTCTCCCTCCACTCCTTCTCCATCTCGCTCTCCTTCAGGAGGCCGCCACCGGCATAGAGCTCGCAGATGCCGCCAGGCAGAAGACGCATACAGCGGAGCGACACGAAGAGATGGGTATCGGCACGGGGCGACAGCATGCCCACGAAACCACTGTAGTACCGACGGGGCTCGTGCTCATGACGCAGGATAAACCTGCGGGCTGGCTCCTTGGGAATGCCACACACGGCTGGCGTGGGATAGAGCGCTTCGAGCACATCGCCCAGCACGTCGGCACAGGGCAGACGGAAATGGATGTCGGTACGCAGATGACACAGATGGGCCGCCGTCATCGTGTAGGGACCCTGCAGACGATAGTCGTCGGAGAAGGTCCTGATGCACGCCTCGATATAATCGGTGACGTACTGCTGCTCCTCCTGGTCCTTCTGCGGCCACTCCAGGCCCTCGGTCACCTCGTGAGGGATGGGGCACACGGATGTCATGGGCGCTTTCTGAGTGCCGGCAAGCGACATGGTGTGGTACTCGCCCGCACGCCCATTGAGCAGCACCTCGGGCGTCGCCATGAGCCACATGCCCGAAGCCTCGGAACACACTAATGCCACGAAGAGACGCGGATACATGCGGCAAGCCTTGGCGAAGAGCGCCTCGGCCGACAGGCGGGTTGTCTGCACCGACCTGCGTGCCAGCACGATCTTGCGGAACTCTCCTTTCTGCAACTGCCCGTGAAAGCATCCGAAGTCGCGGACATAGCCGTCCTTCTCCTCTGATTTCCCGTTTCCCTTCAAGCCTCCATTCTCGTCCTTCAAGCCTCCATTCTGACCTCCATCGGAGTTCTTCTCGTCCTGGCCACCCTCGAAGTTCTCGCCAGTCAAGTGAATCACCCTTTTCTCGTCGGGATGAATCAGCACCACGGGGCATTCGGCCGAAGGCTGGAAGGGCGCTATCACGAAGCCTTCCTTGCCATTGAGCTGAGCCACAGAGGAGAGGATTTCGGGCTCTCCCACGTGCTGCGCCACATAGGTGGCATGCTGCTCGCAGGGCAAACGATAATACGCAAAAGCCGTCATCTTCTTATTCTGCCTGTTTCTTGGGTTGGTCTTTCTTCGGAGTGATCACATAGTTGGTCACCTGCACGGTGCACACGGTCTCGCCCTGCGAGTTGCGTATGTCCACCTGCCATGTGTGCAGCACTCTTCCCTTGTGCACCAACTTGGCGTAAGCGGTAACGGTGTCGCCCTCGGATACGGCGATGACATGGGTGCCGCTCACGTTGATGCCCACGGCAATGCGTCCCGGACAGAGTGCCAGCGATCCTATGCCCGCCACATTCTCGGCCAGCGCCAGCGAGGCGCCACCACTCAGGAATCCAAAGGGCTGGCGATTGCGCTCGTCGACCTTCATCGTCGCCATGATGGTGTCGGGCTCGGGGGTAGAGATGAATTTCATACCCAGCGTCTTCGACAGTCCGTCGGTCTTACTTATCCTCTTTACTATTTCATCTATGTTCATTGTGCTGTTTTTTTAAGTATAATGCAAAATTAATAGAAATAAGAGATAAAACAAAATAAATAAGATAATTTTATACTTTTATCGAGAAAAAACAAATTTGGAAGAATAAATTTGGAGTTTACAAAGAAAACTCGTACTTTTGCAAAAGAGTATACTTAAAAAAGTTAGCAAAATGGAGGACAAATATAAGATTCCTTTTATAAATGCGTGCATTCGATGTATGGGGAGTAGATATAATCTTCCCATCAAGAACGCATACCAATACTTGAAACATTTTCAAGGCATCCACTTTTTAATACAATTCTATAACACCCTTCATCTTCAGTCTATCGAAGATACAGTAGACGATTTAGTTGTTATATGTCAAAAAAATGGAGGAACTTTAGCATGATACTCTACCACGGTACTAATGTTGATTTCGATGAAATAGAAATCAAAAAAACAAGGAATTACAAAGATTTCGGACAAGGTTTTTACCTTACTGACATAAAAAGCCAGGCCGAAGAATTGGCTACCAAAAGAGCACTCATGTTTGGAGGCACCCCTATTGTACAAAAATACGAGTTCGACGAACAGCTCTTAGAATCCCCTGATATTAAAGTCCTCCAGTTCGATTTCGTTTGCGCAGAATGGGCGGAGTTTATCTACAAAAACCGAAGTAGGACAACCCCACCTTACAAGCACAATTATGATATTGTCATCGGTCCAATAGCTGACGACGGCGTTGCCTACTTACTTGGACGATACGAAGAAGGCACCTATACGATAGAAGAACTGGCCGAAGAATTGAAATTCAAACATCTCAATAACCAATACTTCTTTGGAACAAGCAAAGCTATTCTCTTACTCAAAAGATTGAAAAAATGACAAAAGAACAGATAAACAAATACTTGACAAACAGAGCTGTTGATAAAATGACAGAATACTTGATGCAGGATTACAACATATCCATAGAGCAAGCTTTAGATTTCATTTACAATTCAGATACATACCAAAAACTCAATGACAAAGAAACCGGTCTTTACGTCGAAAGCCCTGCTTATATATATCAGTTGCTTGACAGAGAATACAAGACTGGCGTTTTTGCATAACACTCAATATCTGGCTCAACTTCCGCACATGCGGAAGTTCCTGCCTTTTTCTGACTTAACGAAGGGAAAACTCATCTATTTTGCATCGTTTGCACATTATTAATATATTAAAAAGCATAAAATACTACGTCAGTTAAAATTTTATTCGTATTTTTGCACCACGAATAATAAGATATATCTCAATAGAATATGAACATTTTAGAGTTGAGCGAACAGGAAATAGTTCGCAGACAGTGTCTTCAGACATTGCGAGAGATGGGCATCGACCCATACCCAGCAGCAGAGTTTCCAACCAATGCATTCAGCACAGACATCAAGGCTGAGTTCAAAGACGAGGACGAGCCACGCCAGGTAGTGATCGCAGGCCGTATGATGAGCCGACGCGTGATGGGCAAGGCAAGCTTCGCCGAGTTGCAGGATTCTAAGGGAAGAATACAGGTCTATATCGCCCGCGACGAAATCTGTCCCGACGAGAACAAGGATCTTTACAATACGGTATTCAAAAAATTGCTCGACATCGGTGACTTCATCGGTGTCAAGGGATTCGTCTTCCGCACACAGACAGGCGAGATCTCCGTTCACGCCAAGGAGCTGTGCCTGCTCTCCAAGAGCCTCAAGCCACTCCCTATCGTGAAGTACAAGGACGGCGTGGCATACGACAAGTTCGACGACCCAGAGCTGCGCTATCGCCAGCGCTATGTCGACCTCATCGTCAACGACGGCGTGAAGGACACCTTCCTGCAGCGTGCCACAGTATTGCGCACCCTGCGCAGTGTGCTCGACAATGCCGGATATACTGAGGTGGAGACCCCTACCCTGCAGAGCATCGCAGGTGGTGCTTCGGCCCGCCCATTCATCACTCACTTCAATGCGCTCGACCAGGATATGTACATGCGTATCGCCACCGAGCTCTATCTGAAGCGACTCATCGTAGGCGGCTTCGAGGGCGTCTATGAGATCGGAAAGAACTTCCGCAACGAGGGTATGGACCGCAACCACAACCCTGAGTTCACCTGCATGGAGCTCTACGTACAGTACAAGGACTACAACTGGATGATGTCATTCACTGAGAAGTTGCTCGAAACCATCTGTATCGCTGTCAACGGCAAGCCAGAGCGCGAGATCGACGGCAACATCGTAAGCTTCAAGGCACCTTACCGCCGTCTGCCTATCCTCGACGCCATCAAGGAGAAGACCGGCTTTGACTGCAACGGAAAGACCGAGGAGGAAATACGCAACTTCTGCAAGGAGAAGGGCATGGACGTAGACGAGACCATGGGCAAGGGCAAACTCATCGACGAGCTCTTCGGAGAGTTCTGCGAGGGAACCTTCATCCAGCCTACCTTTATCACCGACTACCCTGTGGAGATGTCGCCACTCACCAAGATGCACCGCTCTAAGCCAGGACTCACCGAGCGCTTCGAACTCATGGTCAACGGCAAGGAGCTGGCCAACGCATACTCTGAGCTCAACGACCCCATCGACCAGGAAGAGCGCTTCATCGACCAGATGAAACTGGCCGACAAGGGCGACGACGAGGCGATGATCATCGACCAGGACTTCCTGCGCGCTCTGCAGTATGGTATGCCTCCTACATCGGGCATCGGCATCGGTATCGACCGTCTCGTCATGCTCATGACGGGCAAGACATTCATCCAGGAGGTGCTCTTCTTCCCACAGATGAAACCCGAGAAGAAGATGCCTCAGAGCTCTATCAAGGAATGGGAAGAGATCGGCGTGCCAGAAGACTGGGCATACGTGCTCCGCAAGGCTGGCTTCAACCTCATCTCCGACATCCGCGACGAGAAGGCTCAGGGATTACAGCAGAAGATCGGCGAAATCAACAAGAAGTACAAACTCGGATACGAGAAGCCTTCTGTTGATGATATCCAGGGCTGGATTGATGCAGCAAACAAATAAAATTCACGTTTTTGGGTTTCAAGAATTAGGGAATTGGAGATAATTCTGAAATTCTCTAATTCTTGTTTCGCAAGTGGTTCAAGTACGGGCTAAAGCCCAGAAGCTCCTATAAGCAGCACGCCCTGAACCAACGGTCATCGACCGAAGGGAATTGAAAATCGCTGGCCGAAGGGTAAAGCAAAGGTAAAGCCAAGAAGCTCCTATAAACAGCACGCCCTGAACCAACGGTCATCGGCCGAAGGGAATTGAAAATCGCTGGCCGAAGGGTAAAGCAAAGGTAAAGCCAAGAAGCTCCTATAAACAGCACGCCCTGAAAGGGCAGAAGCTCCCAGCCCAGGGCAACGCCCTGGGTATAAAGACAATCAGCAAGGCGCCCTGTAAGGGCAAAAGCCTTATATATTGTTAGGAGTTTTTTAAAGCTTTTGCCCTTACAGGGCGATAGGCTAACGCCCGTAATAACCCAGGGCGTTGCCCTGGGCTATGAGCTTCTGCCCCTTCAGGGCGTGTGGCACTTACTTGCGATAATTCTGAAATTCTCTAATTCTTGAAAAAAAGAAATCAGAGTAAAAAGAAAACTCTCTAATTCTTGAAAAAAGAAAATCAGAGTAAAAAAGAAAACTCTCTGATTCTTGAAAAAAAGAAAATCAGAGTAAAAAAGAAAACTCTCTAATTCTTGAAAAAAGAAAATCAGAGTAAAAAGAATATACTCTAATTCTTGAAAAAAAACTTGAGAACATTAAACATTAAATAAAAAGGTGTATAATTGCGGTAAAATTGCGATAATTGGCGGAGGAAGCTGGGCAACAGCTATAGCCAAGATTGTGGTGGGACATACTCATCACATAGGTTGGTATATGCGTCGCGACGACCGCATCGAGGACTTCAAGCGACTGGGACACAACCCTGCCTATCTCATAGCAGCACGGTTCAATGTCGAAGAGATATTCTTCTCCTCAGACATCAACAAGATAGTGCAGAACTACGACACACTCGTGTTCGTAACACCATCGCCCTACCTGAAGAATCATCTCAAGAAACTCAAAACCCGGATTGACGACAAGTTCATCATCACGGCCATTAAGGGTATCGTGCCCGACGAAAACCTCGTATGCTCGGAATATTTCCATCAGGTGTACGACGTGCCCTACGAGAACCTCGCCTGCATCGGCGGACCGTCACATGCCGAGGAAGTGGCGCTCGAAAGACTCAGCTACCTCACCGTGGGATGCAGTGACACCGAGAAAGCCAAGGCCTTTGCCAACGACTGTCTGGCAAGCGAGTTTATCAAGACCAAGACCTCGAGCGACGTAATCGGCATCGAGTACTCTTCCGTGCTCAAAAACGTTTACGCCATTGCTGCCGGTATCTGTGGAGGACTGAAGTATGGCGACAACTTCCAGGCGGTGCTCATGTCGAACGCCGTGCAGGAGATGCACCGCTTCCTCACTTCCGTGCACCCCATCGAGCGAAGCATGTACGACTCGGTCTACCTCGGCGACCTGCTCGTGACGGGATACAGCAACTTCTCGCGCAACCGCACCTTCGGAACCATGATAGGCAAGGGTTACAGCGTGAAGAGTGCACAGGTAGAGATGGAGATGATTGCAGAGGGATATTTCGGCACCAAGTGCATGAAGGAAATCAATCGCCACATGCACGTCAACATGCCGATTCTCGATGCCGTATATAATATATTGTACGAGCGCATCAGCCCGCAAATCGAAATCAAACTCCTGACCGACTCCTTCAGATAAGGACACGCACAGCCCCCGTCAACCGGTTTCGGAACAAGAGCTTGTCTTCAAGTAGAAACTTTTTAACACATTCATTTAGATATTTAAATCATTTAGATAAAAGTAGAAATGAAAAGTATCAGCTTAAACATTACAAAGGCTGCTTCCTTCCTCGCAGAAGGTG
>Ga0256404_1012776_pt1 | contig 10830 bp, 7 predicted proteins | sample RumenRJG_01DNA_FD_185990 | JGI IMG/M metagenome (GOLD analysis project Ga0256404, IMG submission 185990) | Bovine rumen microbial communities from Lethbridge, Alberta, Canada - RJG_01 | ecosystem: Host-associated > Mammals > Digestive system > Stomach > Rumen | place: Canada: Alberta | collected...
GGACGAAAGCCAAATCGCATCACATAGTAGAGGAAGAAGTCATGCAACTCGTAAGGTCCAACCAGATCCTCTGTGATCTGACTGATCACACCATCCTTAGGAGGCAGAAGTTCCGGGCTTACCGGTGTATCTAATACATCGAGGAGCACCTTCTTCAGATCCGCATCCGCTTCCTCTGCAACATGGCGAACCAGAAAGCGAACCAGAGTCTTAGGGACAGAGGCATTCACTGCATACATGGACATATGATCTCCATTATAAGTTGCCCAGCCCAAGGCAAGTTCTGACAGGTCTCCGGTACCGATGACCATGCTGCCTTCCTTATTCGCAATATCCATAAGAATCTGGGTTCTCTCACGAGCCTGGGAATTCTCATAGGTTACATCGTGCTTCTCAGGATCCTGTCCGATGTCTAAGAAGTGCTGATTTACCGCCGGAACAATGGACACTTCCTTCAGTGTGGCCTTCAGAGAGCGGATCATAGAGAGCGCATTCTGATAGGTACGGTCTGTTGTGCCAAAGCCTGGCATGGTAACAGCGATAATACCGCTACGGTCCAGATTCAGAAGATCGAAGGCTCTTGCAGTAACCAGAAGCGCCAGGGTGGAATCCAGTCCTCCGGAGATGCCGATCACAGCCTTCTTGGAATAGGTATGCTGCAGGCGTTTTCTAAGACCATAGGCCTGAATATCAAGAATCTCAGAACAACGCTGGGACAGCTTCTTCTCATCATGGGGAACAAAGGGTGCCGGATCCACCGGAGAAGTAAGCCTTGTCTCCTCCTCGCTCAGAGTGAAGAGAATCTCCTCTTCCTCTTCCTCTTCTTCGATATCGAAGGTAGACATCTGACTGCGATAAGCAGTCAGGGCTGCAAGATCGATCTCCGAAGAGATGATGCCCTCTCTGTATCTGGGATTCTCTACGCGAAGACGTCCTGCTTCTGCGATCAGATCATGTCCGGAGAAGACCAGATCCTGGGTGGATTCTCCGATGCCGGCAGATGCATAGATATAAGCACAGTAGAGTCTTGCGGACTGGCCGGTTACAAGGCTTCTTCTATAATCTGCCTTGCCGGTAATCTCATTGGATGCAGACAGGTTAACGATCACATTGGCACCAGCCATAGCATGGCGGACACTGGGCGGATCAGGAACCCAGAGATCCTCACAGATCTCTACACCGATGCGAAGTTCCTTCACACAGTCACACTTGAAGATAAGGTCCGTGCCCATTTTCGTCTTCTGCCCGGCAATCTCCACTTCCACAGGAGTACGGAAACCGGGTGTGAACTGTCTTCTCTCATAGAATTCATGGTAGTTGGGCAGATTGGTCTTCGGAACCAGGCCCAGAATTCTGCCACGGTTTATGGCTGCTGCGACATTGTAGAGTTTTCCTTTATAACGATAGGGAAGTCCCAAGAAGAAGATGCCGTCGAGTTCTTCCGTAAGGTGGGCACACTTCTTTAATTCTTCCTCTGCAGCTGACAGAAGTGTCTGCTGGAAGAAGAGATCATGACAGGTATATCCCGTAAGGCATAATTCCGGGAAGACAACTACCTTCGCCCCGTCCTGAACAGCCTCTAACATACGTGCACGGATTTCTTCTCCATTCGCAGGTACATAGGCAACTGCCATATGTGGTGTTACGGCACTGACTCTTAAAAAACCGTCCCTCATATCCTTCCTCTTTCCTTTACAACAAATCACAATCGGGTCTATACTTATTGTTATGACACCGAATGATAATCATATTAAATCAAGCATACAAGCTTATTATAAACGAAAAAGGAACTCTGCACTAATTTTTCTTGCAGGGCTTGTTGTTTTATCCTTTTTTCTACCCATTTTAAGCCTCCTGCATCCCATGCAGATGACTTCTGATGTAGATCCGGAGAACATGTACAATCAGAATATCAAGTACGTGACTGCAGATCTTCGAGAGCTCTACTTCACCGGCTATACCAGAAACTTCCTGGGTAACACCACAGGCTACTATTACTACACCATGCGTGGAGGTAAGTGCTTTATCGTCCTGCTCTCCCCCAGATCCTCTCAGATGGGTCTTAGCTATATCGAGAGCCTTTCCGGTGACTACCGCATCATCCGGGATTCCAAAGCTATGGACATGCTTCTTACCAACCTGGCCCACGACCTCACCTGGAACGATGCCGGGATCCGTGATGCAGTCAGCCCATATATGCTAAGTGAGAGTGACGCCAATGGCCTGATGACGGATTTCTTGCGTTTCTTCCTTCTCATTTCCATCGCCCTGGCAGTCGTAACGATTCTCATCTCAACGATCAGTATCATAAAGCCGGAATTCTCCCGCCCGATCCGAAGACTCAGTGTCTATGGTAATCCCAAGGAGATTCTCGAAGAAGCAGAAGATGAACTCGCCACCCTGCCCCAGTTAGCAACCGAGGATATGTTCATCACTGAGCACTACTTCATCGAAACCACCAAGGATGGTGTCGCTCTGGTTCCCATCGACCGCATCCTTTGGATCTACAAGTACTCTACCCTGCATAAGATTTTCTGGCACCACTTCAGCATCTCATATACGCTCTATATCAATGCAGAGCGTCACCGCTACATCCGTTGTCCTAAGAACACCAAGACGGACATCGACGGTATTATGGACTATCTGTCCGAAGCCAACCACAACATCTACGTCGGTTTCTCCGAAGAGAACCGTCGCCGGATCGAAGCCCGTCAGGGAGATCTCATCTTCCTTCGGAAAATATGGGCCTTCCTCAGTCGTAAGGTGTAGTCTTAGATAAGCTTCTCTTAGATCTTATCCTCTTAGATATGCTTCTCTACCCAGTCCATGATGTAGGCACGAACCTGCTCACGATCGGTCTCATTTAAGATCTCATGACGATCTCCATGGAAGAGATGCATGGAGACATCTTTGATGCCACTCTTAACGAAACGATCATACGCTTCTCTCACGCCAACACCAAGGTTACCAACCGGATCTCCGTCTCCGGATACGAAGAGGATGGGCATATCCTTGTTCATCTTTGCAATATTCTCTGCCTGGTTATCGAAAAGAGTGGCTGTAAGAAGCACACGATATCCATTCACAGAGAACATATAGTTATCCAGAGGATTTGCATAATAGGCTTTGACATTCTCTACATTCTTCGACAGCCAGCTGTTCTCAGGATGTGCGCCAGTGACATCATACTGCTTATAAGGCTTGGAGAACATGAGGTTGGCAATGAACTTGGACTTATGATCCCAGCCTCTTAAGCCACCTACCATGTTAACGACCATGCGACCAGCCTTGATGGTTCCATCATCTTCTGTACCGGTACCCATAATAATGGCACCATTCACACCCTTCAGTTCTTCTGCCTTCAGAACCAGAAGCATACGAAGAAGATAGGAGCCCATGGAATGACCCAGAATGAAGTAAGGAACATTCGCATACTGCTCTCTGTTGATCAGGAAGTTCTTGAAGATATCCTCTACCATGGTCTCAGCAGGATGATCCGTGTGCATGATACCAAGTTCCTCACGAGAAGCCACAGACTGTCCATGACCGATATGATCATGTCCTACGACAGCGAATCCCTGAGAGGTCATGAATTCAGCGAATTCCTGATAACGATCGATATATTCCTGCATTCCGTGACAGATCTGTAATACACCACGGATCTTACCATCTTCCGGTGTCCACTTCACTGCATGGATTCTGGTCTTCTGATCATCCGAAGACTCATAATAATACTCTTCTCTTACTGCCATAGTATCCCCCTTATTCTGCTGTCTCCTTCAGGCTCTCCTGAAGTTTCTTCACACGCTCTTCCATATTCTGGCAGGTGCTGCGACCTTCCATGAGGCCCTCGCCGGTCTTATCCATCTCTTCCTTCAGATTCGAGAGTAAGGAAGATGTCTCTTCCCGAAGTGCCAGAAGTTCTTCCATCTCTGCACGAAGGGAAGCAATCGTCTCCATGTCCTCACGAGATGTGATTGCCTTCCTTGCAGCATTCTCATCATCCGTCAGTCTCTGCAGGGTTTTGCCCAGAAGAACACTGTTCTTCATCTGCAGGTCCGTTACCCTCTTGCAGGTCTCCGTCAGGGACTCGAAGGCTTCGTTTAGTTCCTTCAGTGTCACACCGATCTCACGAGCTGCCGTTCCATACTGCTCTGCATAATTACGAACCTGCTCAGCAGCCTGTACATATCGCTCACTCCCCGCGCCCAGACGTCCTGCCTCGATGGCACTGTTGAGAGCCAGAACGGACATGTTCCTCCCCATCACTTCCATCTGGTCCACGGTCTCTGTCATCGCATGGGCACGATCCTTAAGAGAATCCGCCGAGGCGAAGAGATTCTTGGCGATATCTGTGGAATGACGACCATTCTCGATCATCTCTGTCACAGCATCCTTATCCTGCCTTAGAGCCTGACTGGCCGACTCCAGGGCCGCATGCTCACGCTCCAGGCTCTCACCAGAGAGAGCCGTCTTCTCGCTCGCACGAAGGAGAGTCTCCTTGGTCTTCTCCTGATCCGCTGCAGCCTGATTGCGGAAATCATCCGCCTTCTTCAGCTCTTCCCCGTGGGTGAAAGCCTGCATGGAAGCCTGATCAATATCTAAGAGAAGATCCGAGCAGGTCCTTCCGGATAGCTCAAGCGCACGCCGAACAGCGTTTTCTCTGCGTTCTTTTTCATCATTTTCTAGAGATTTCTTCTTGCCGAACAAGAGATTCTCCTTCCAGGAAATTAAGTCTTTTTAACATATAAATATTACTGTTTCTTGCCTCTGTCTGCAAGAGTGACTCGTGCCCCGACTACAGGCAATCAGAATCTGTAATCTTTGATGATCACCTGCACGGTGCGCACATTGTTATACTCGTTGATGGAAGGATAATAGGTCATCATCAGCTCGATCCGGTTGGGTTTGCCCCATTCTGCCTTCTTCACTTCTTCTTCACCGAATCGGTCCATCAGATCCTTCTTAAAGCCCTCTCCGTCGGAGAAATATAGAGCATCCACCTTAGAACCGTCTTCCGCTCCCAATGTAAACTTCAGGTACTGTCCCTCCTTACCGATGGTCTTCATCCGAAGGACCTTAAGCCCCTTCTGAGCAAAAAGCGGCTTCGAATTCCCATTACCGAAGGGTTCTAAGAGATTAAGTTCACTGATCACATTCGGATGCTGCTGCACATATGAGAATGGCATATTCGCATCGATCATGACCTCTTCCATCAGATCATCCTCTGTAAGACCACAATGTTCGTTCAAAAAGAGTCTTAACTGATCCACCCTGTCGATAGGCAGCGTCAGACCAGCCGCCATAGGATGTCCTCCGAAATGATCCATGATATCTCTGGCCTCTGACAGTCGTTCAAACATGGAGTAAGCCGGAATAGATCTGCCGCTTCCCTTGGCCATGCATGGATCGTTCTCACTCCTGGTAAGAACCAGGGTTGGTTTCCCGCTCTCCTCACGAATCCGTCCTGCCACAATTCCGGCAACAGACTCTGAGATTCCTTCTTCATAGAGAACAAGGACCTTGTCACCCACATAAGGCTCTTCTTCGGACATGCTTCTCGCATGATCTGTTCCTGTCTTCGTCATATCCTTGCGTTCTTCGTTCAGTTTAACCAGTTCGACCGCAAGCGACTTCGCATCCGCCTGATTACTACACTCTAAGAGTTCTACACCAAGCCTGGCTGAAGCGATTCTTCCGGATGCATTGATACAGGGGCCTAATACATAGCCGATGAGGTAAGAATTCACAGCCTCCATCTCGGTCTTGGTCTCTTCGAAGAGCGCACGCATTCCTATATTCTCCGTACGCTTTAGAGACTCTAAGCCAAGTTTTACAATGGCACGATTCTCGCCAACCAGAGGCATCACATCGCCAATGGTGGCAAAAGCAGCATTCTCAAGGTACTCCCAGGCAAGATCCACATCGAGGCCACAGACTTCATAGAGAAGGAAAACGATCTTCCAGGCAACCGCTGCACCACAGAGATCCGGAAAGGGGTACTGACAATCCTTCAGATGGGGATTCACAATCGCATGCGCATTCGGAAGAACTTCTTCCTCTCCTTCCATGGGAATTGAATGATGATCCGTTACGAGAACAGTCATTTTCGCATCTCTTGCGACCTGGATTGCAGTTCCTGCTGCAATACCGTTATCGCAGGTAAGGATCACTTCTACCCCATCTGCTCTTGCTTCTTCCACCAGTACAGGATTCAGTCCATAGCCATCACGGATACGATCCGGAATAGCCCAGGAAGCATCCGCCCCAACCTTTAGAAGAGCAGTGTGCAGAATGTAGGTAGCCATAATACCATCGATATCATAATCGCCGATCACACGGATCTTCTTTCCTCTATGGATGGCGTCTGCAAGATATTCAGCAGTCTTTTGACCATCATGTAACAGATGTGGATCATGAAGATCTTCCCGAACCGGATGCAGGTAGGACCCCATATCTTCAGGTTCGATATCACGATTCGTCATCAGACGAACGATAAGAGGGTCCACTCCAAGTCTCTCTGCTATGGAAAGAAAATCGACCTTCTTCTGCTTGATAAACCAGCGCTGTTCCTTCTTCACCAATTCTCTCCTTCGATTCATCCCGGAATGCCACAGGCCAAGCGGCATCCGATTTTTCATGGAACTGACTGCTTCCACGGCAAACCTGCGGGTCTAAAGCCGCAATTCATAACATGATGCCGAGTATCTCATCTCATCTTCGTGATCACCGAGCGGCGTTCTGCTTCGCTACGGTCTGCACTACATTTGCCCGCAAGGGCGCGGTCTAAGAAGTCGCTCACATGAGAGAAGAGGTCCTCATTGATCACATTCGCGCGGTCCTTGTCCATCTTCGTATAGTAAGCCTGCTTCTCGGCAATGCGTAAGGACTTGGGAATCTGCTTCTCGCGCTTCTTCCACTCACCGTTCACTTCTTCAGAATAGCTGTTGGCATCCTCTGTACCGAAGAAGTTGTTATGTCCGCTTCTACCAGGAACATCGATCTTCAGTTCTTCCACATAGGGATTGGTGATCTCATCCCAATGTGCCGGAATCGAACTTACCTTGTACTTAATGAAATCATCTTCTGCGCCATGCAGAAGCAGAACCGGAATATTGGCATGATTGATACCTTCCACTGCAGTTCTTCTCCAATTCTTACCAGAGAAGAGGCGATTCAGGAAGAGAAGGTGAGGCTTCAGAAGGGCTGCGCCATAAGGAGTCGCCACCTGTTTTGCCACATCCATGGTAATCTCCATAACATCATTGAAGCCGGAGATGCTGACAGCGGCCACAATATCATGATCGAAGGCAAGACCTGCCGTCGTTGCGTATCCACCCCAGGAGTGGCCCACAAGGATTCTCTTCATACCACGGAATGCAATGCAGTTATCCACATAAGTAAGGGCTGCATCCAGATCCTTGGGGGACTGGGGAAGTCCCTTGGCCCAGCTGCCTTCGGAGCCATTATAAGAAGTATAGGTATAAGCGAAAACGGTATAGCCCTGATCCACCAGATAGCGAATCAGCATGAGGTACTCTTCCGGACCGGACCAGATTCCATGGGAGAAGATCACAAGTCCCTTGTCACCCTTGCCATAGATCTTAGCCTTCAGACGATTTCCCTCTGACAGGAAGGTCGTCTCATGCACCGCAAGATTAGGATAATAGCTGTCTCTCGGGAGGAGGGTATTCGGATCCATCTCAAAGGATCGGAAGCTCATCTTCATATACATCAGGGAGAAGACAAATCCCACCAGCCATATGATCAGTACAATACTAAGAATAATCGTTAATGCTAACTGCATTCGTGACTCCTTCGGAAAATTTAGAGCAGAACAGAACGATGATATTATATCAAAACAAAACTTATATTTCTATTTTGGTTTCCTTATGATTTTATCAAATCGAGCTATTATGCGGCTGCATAAGAATACCGCCAGCCGATTACACGACTGGCGGTACGAAACTTTTTCATTATTCACTGTCCTCTTAACGGGTAGCATATCACCCCTGTAAGAGAGTATGTGTAGCCTTATATTGTATAACCTACGACAGGACAGGTCTTACATCTCCGAAGGAATTATGCAAGAGCTGCGGTGATGATCGCCATGGAGTAAACTTCCAGAGCGTTGCATCCACGGGACAGATCGTTGATGGATGCGTTCAGACCCAGAAGAATCGGGCCGTATGCATCGAAGTTACCAAGACGCTGAGCAATCTTGTATCCGATGTTGCCTGCGTTGATGTCAGGGAAGATGAAGGTGTTCGCATGGCCCGCAACAGAGCTGCCCTGGCACTTGGTCTTTGCTACACGAGGGGATACAGCTGCGTCGAACTGAAGCTCACCATCAATGGAGAGTTCAGGATACTTAGCCTTTGCCTTCTCGCAAGCGTTACGGACCTTATCAACGTCTTCGCCCTTACCGGATCCAAGAGTGGAGTAGGAAAGGAATGCGATCTGAGGATCAACACCGAACTTCTTAGCGCACTCTGCGGTCTCGCCAGCGATCTCAACAAGCTCGTCCTCCGTCGGATGAATGTTGATTGCACAGTCGGCCATGGCAAGAACTTCGTTCTCACCGGTAGCGGAAGGACGTACCAGGATGAAGCAGGAAGATACGATGCTGTTGCCGGGCTTGGTCTTGATGAGCTGAAGTGCGGGGCGAACGGTATCAGCGGTGGAATAGGTTGCGCCACCGAGAAGTGCGTCTGCAATACCCATCTTTACCAGCATGGTACCGAAGTAATTGGCTGCGGAAAGAGTCTCACGAGCCTGCTCAGGGGTAACACCCTTAGACTTACGAAGTTCGCAGAACATGTCTACCATCTCATCCATACGATCGTATTTCTTAGGATCGATGATCTCAGCACCACGGATGTTGTAACCATTCTCTTCTGCTGCTGCTTCGATCTCAGCTCTGTCGCCTACGAGGATGGGCTTAAGGAAGTTCGCTGCAAGAAGGCGGGATGCTGCTTCCTGGATACGAGGATCTGCGCCCTCGGTGAATACGATGGTCTTGGGGTTCTTCTTCAGCTGGTCGATCATTGCGCCAAATCCGAATTCTGACATGTGTTTTCTCCTTATTCATACACAATCCATCTGAACTGCTAACGCAGAACAGATTTGTTACAAACAGCAGATATATCTGCTGGATAAACCACAAAAAAAGGTCTGACTGCCGGTCATTAACCGAAGTCATACCTATTCTACCATCCGCTAACAGGATTTCAAGTCTTGTATACAATGTTTCCCATTTAGGCCATTCATCGATCAAGGGCGGTGCATGAAGCCGTGACACTCTAGTCCCCCGGTCACGACTTCGCTTCCCCCTGGAAACCCCTTTACCGAATTTCCAACTCTTATTATAGCACTTGGAAACCAAAATGCTATAACTATTCTCTAGATAATCCTCAGCACCTTAACCATTGCGGGATTGGCCTCTGATTTCCTTCAGATTGAGGATTCTCTGGTTGGAAGATCCTCTGAAGAGAAGGCTGATATCCTTCAGTTCTTCCACGAATTCTCCATCCACTAAGACATCCGCAAGATCTAAGATCTCATCCGTTACATTGCAGTGGGCCTTGCCGTTTGCATCTGCAAGGTCTGTTTCATAAGTGTAACCGGTATAGATCCAGACAGATTTATTATTAAGTTCTGATTTAACTCTTCTGATAAGTTTTACAATCTCAACCTGATTGATAGGTTCCATGGGTTCGCCGCCTAGGATGGTCAGGCCCTCAATGTAATCAGGTTCGAGTGACTCGATGATCTTATCTTCAATCTCCTGGGTATAAGGTTCGCCATAGTCGAAAGCCCAGGTCTCCGGCTGGAAGCAGCCCTTGCAATGATGGGTGCAACCGGAAACGAAGAGATTGGTGCGAACACCGGTACCATTTGCGATATCACAATATTTGATAGCGCCGTAGTTCATATATATCTCCTTCTATTCTTCCTGGAAGAATATCTGTTGTCTTATGCTTCGCGCATCTCATTCTTCACAAAGTAGATCTCATACCATACCAGGAAGGTATAGATGGTCCATACCTGTCTCCAGAGATCAGAATCTCCGCCTACATAAGCATCGAAGATCTTGTTGATCTCATCTACATGGAAGAACTTCTCAGCGATGTCGCTGTGGAAGAGGCGAACGACATCCTGGTTATACTTAGAATCTGCCATCCAGATACGGATGGGAACAATAAATCCTAACTTCTTACGGAAGGCAACTTCTTCCGGAAGCACCTTGGCAGCGGCCGTACGGAAAGCGACCTTGTTCTGCTCTTCATTTACCTTGAATTCTCTGGGCAGACGAGCTGCGATGTCGAACATTCTGGTATCGGTGATGGGCATACGGATCTCGAGGCCTGCTGCGGTAGACATCTTATCGACATTGAGATAGATATCACCTTCCAGCCAGATACGGATATCTACTTCCTGCATCTGGGAGAGATAGTCATAGCCTTCGGTCTCTTCATAGATATCCTTGGCAAGATGGATCGGAAGAACAGAAGGATCATAATTCTTCAGGATCTTCTCCTTCATATCTTCCTTCATGATATTGGTATTGCCGACATAGAAGCTGGGAAGATTCTCACCATAGCGGTCCGCATTGCGGTACATATTGTAACCACCGAACATCTCGTCAGAGCCTTCTCCGGAGTAGCAGATCTTCGTATGTTCTGCGGCCGCGCGGCATCCCAGGGTGAATACGATTGCAGAAGCATCGCCCAGAGGCTGCTCCATATCACGCATAACATCAGGAACAACTGCGAAATAGTCTTCCGGCTCTACACAGAGTCTGTTCAGCTTACGTCCCAGGTTCTTCGC
>Ga0256404_1012777_pt1 | contig 10825 bp, 7 predicted proteins | sample RumenRJG_01DNA_FD_185990 | JGI IMG/M metagenome (GOLD analysis project Ga0256404, IMG submission 185990) | Bovine rumen microbial communities from Lethbridge, Alberta, Canada - RJG_01 | ecosystem: Host-associated > Mammals > Digestive system > Stomach > Rumen | place: Canada: Alberta | collected...
TGACTATGCTGTATGCAAGGTCTCCGAAGGATTCCTGTTTACATCAGGAGATGAGATGGTTATTGTAAGAGGCAATGACCTTGATGAATTAAAGGAGATAGCTGCTACTGCCAAGTTCAAATAAAAAATTTTATTTTTTTAATTTTTATTATTCTCCTTTTTTTGCTTAAAACTTGCCACATAAAAAATTAATTCTCCTTTTTTTGCTTAAAACTTGCCACATAAAAAATTAATTCTCCTTTTTTTGCTTAAAACTTGCCACATAAAAAATTAATTAAGGTTTTATTTTTAATTTATAATAGTTAAGCTATTTTTTTATAGATAAATAAAACAAAATTTAATTTTTCAGATAAATTTATATTATCTGAAAATATAATATTAACCATTACTTTTAAGGAGTCTGAATTTTATGAAAAACATTATTGCAAGCACAAGATTATACAAGAACTACCAATTAGCCATACCCAAGGCCATACGAAATAAGATGGAGGATTTAGACATTGAAGATACTGTAATTGACTGGTATATCAATGAAGACAATGACATTGTAATTAGGCCTAGAAAAAAAGTATGTCTGGAAGATGTGGTGGGAATTATTGAAGATGATGATTCCAGAGATGCAGTTGAACTTAAAAGGAGCCTGTACAAATGATGATCCTGCTTGACTCCTCATTCTTGATTGCGATTTTTAGAAAAAACGATTCCCTTCATCAAAGAGCAGTTGAAAACATAGATGTGTTGAAAAACGACTGCTGTATATCAAATGGAATCCTATCTGAAGTAATAACTGTGCTGGGCCAGAAAACCAAAGATATTGATCTTGTAAGGCTTGCATACAACTATATGAAAGATAATCTTACAATAATCGATGAATCAAATATAGAAATGTATAATGATAATGTCTTCGCAATATTTGAAAAATATAATAGAGAAAAGTTCAGACTTGGATTTACTGACTGCTGTCAGGTTGTGATATATGAAGATTGTTATCTGGATTATGTGGTAAGCTTTGATGAAGAATTCAAACGTATTGAAGAAATAAAATTATGGGAATTTAAATAATAATCAATTCCCTTGCCATAAGCATATAAAAATAGGGTTAAAATATACCACACCATACAAAAAACCACTAAAAAATATTTAAAAATCATTATTTTGGCAAACTACCACAATTAAAAAAAAGAAAAAAATCATGTGTTAAAACACATGAATTTAAAATTACTTATTTCGTTTTGGAGAAACTAAAATCAAAACCATGCTGATCAATAAGACCAATAAAGGACAACAGTTCCAGATTCTATTATGAAAAGGAGCTCAAGGACAGCCTTAGAGACATGGATGCATTATTGAATGAAGTGCTGGATATAAATTCCAAGCTGATTGCCATGAGCAATTCCGAGGAACAGCTGCAGGAAAACTCATACAGCTTCATCATGGATTTGCTTGATTTATTCATTAAAATAATGGACAGCAAATTGGAAAAGGGCTGTTTAAAGAAAGACATACTTCAGGATATCCAACTTATCATCAATGTTCTATTGTTGATACATCGACATATAGGCTTCTCAAGGGAAAATAACTTCAATCTCTTGAATATGAGCTTGAAGGATTATATTGAAGAGCTGCTTCCATATCTCTACAGCCACAGCTATCTCAACTTGAAGTATTTGCTCGATCTCGAGGACTTCAAGGTGGATATTGGAACAATGGCATATCTTGGAATTATGATTTATGAATTCCTCTTCAATGTGCTGAGCTATGACATCATGGAGAAGAAGTATACAAATGTTTCAATCACGCTGAGAAGAGAGAAGAACAATGGCATTTTAAGGATAAGGAACGAATATGGAGACCTGGACAATCCAAACAGGAAGGACTTGAACATAATCTCATACATAACAGGCTCTCTGGATTTCGAACTAATCAAGGAAGGTTGCGAAGAGGATTACACAATCACATTCCCAATATCAAACGACTTCATTAGTAGCTTGAAATAAATTAGAAATAGAAAAAACCATAATCAAATTATTGTAATAAAAAAAGAAAAGAAAAAACCATAATCAAATTATTGTAATAAAAAAAGAAAAGAAAAAACCATAATCTAAAATTGCAATTAAAAAAAATAGAAAAAAACCATAATCTAAATATTGCAATTAAAATAAAAGAAACAGAAAAAAACCATAAACTGAATATTACAATTAAAAAAAGAAAAGAAAAGAAAAGGGATAAAAATCCCAATTAGAGTTTAAATTTATTTTCTTCGTATGAATATGCTATTTGAAACTAAGACAACTAAAGATATCAACAGCAAGGCAAATGGATTACCGGTTGCACTGCTTATAGGCAGTTCAGCGGATTTTTCTACTTTGCCATTTGACGGTTCTGATTCATTATTGCCCTTTTCATGCTCTATTTTTATTGAAAATGTAGTGGAACTGCTGTTATAATACTCATTGCCATGATATATAACTTCTGCTACAGCATCATCTGAAGGCAGTTCAACATCCTTGAATACTGCCACTCCGTTAACGACCTCTGCATTATAGGATTTGCCTCCAATCTTCAATGTTGCAGTGCCGTTTTTAACTGGCTTACCATTTTCATCCACAATATTGACAGTGATATCCTTCTTTTCATTCTTCTTGCCGGTAACATCATCGGCTGAAGGAGATGTGTTGATCTTATCCACATGTACTTTTATTGTAGAGCCTGATGGGTTGTAATAGTCATTGCCTTCATATTTTACAACGGCTTCATAATCCCCAGGATCTGGTAAAACAACATCGAATACAGCCTTGCCGTTTTTAACGGTAACATTATATGTCTTTCCATTCAATGTCAATGTGACTGTTCCATTTTCAACAGGATTTCCATTCTGGTCCAATACATCCACTGAAATAGATTTTGAGTCGCCAGGTTTTCCTGAAACATCATCTCCCTTAACGGTTGTATTGAGTTTCAATATGGTTACTGTTGACTCGTTTTTAACTGAAGCATAATCATTGGTGTATAATACCTGTGAAGGATATACACCCGGTTCGCCGAGTTTGATATTAGGGAATACCGCCTCTCCGTTGACAACGGAAGCTGAATAAGTCTCATCCGCCGCATTCAACAAGAAATTCATTGAGATGGCAAGAGCAAGCCTGTTTGTGTAAACAATAGTCATGACTGCTTCACCACCATCTACAGGATTTCCGTTTTCATCAAAGACATGAGCATGGAAATCTTTGTATTCACCTGTATAACCAATAACCGGGTCAAGGACAACAGTTATTTTATGTCTTACTATTAAATTGGAAGTATTAGATACGCTATCGTGATTTTCATCGGTAACGGTTGTGAGTTTTACGGTATATTCGCCTGCAGGCAAATCAAGGTCTTTAATGGAACCGCCCACTTCAAGAGTACCCTCAGCAACAACATTATCACTGCCATCAATAATCTGATAAGCAATGCCTGTAGCATTCACGCTTTCAACAGGAATGACAATAGGCTCGCCAAAGATGACATCCACATCCTCGCCCCAAACATATGAAGGAGCAGGATTGACTCTTATTTTAGAGCTGTTGGTACATTCGCTTATGTAATCATCGCCAACCTGGGTTGTGAAATTAATGGAATATTTTCCAACATCCAAACCCTTGATGGTGACTTCATAATGATTGTCATCAATCTTGACAAGTTCAAAGTCAACAGCCAATGTTGTGCCGTCTTCATCCATTATGACTATATCCTTGAGTCCTGTTGCGTATTCTGTTTCAACAGCCACAACTACATCGCTGTCGTATGTGACCTCCACATCATCCGCATGAGCTGAGGAATTGCCTCTAATTACGAATTCCTGAGCTTCAGACCTGACTTCAGTATAATAGTCATCCAGATAATGGATTGCGGTTACGCGGTATTTGCCTGGCGCCAATACAAGATCGATAATCTCTGCAAATCCATCGATTTTTGTATTGTTTGTCAGGTTTGCAACTAATACAGCACTATCTCCGTCGATTTTTTCAACTTCAAAGTTGATTGGGATGAGGCCTTCATGCTCGTCCTGATAAGGAAGAACACCATTTTCACTGTTCTGGTATCCGTTTACAGTATCAACCAGGGAACTGCCTGTGTTTCCATTGTATCCATGGAAGTCGACATTCTTGAACTTGATTCTTCCTGCATCTTCCTGATTGTTGAAGATTGCATTGTTGATATTGTCATGACCTGTGAAATTGGCATGGAAAGATACCTTGTCCCCATCCACGACCACTTTGTTTGGCAGAGAACTGTCAACACCGTTCATCTCCAATGCGCTGGCATTAGCCAGGTTGGAGAAGAATGAAGAGTCTGAAATATTCAAATATCCACTATCCAGAAATATGGCGCTTCCGGAGAACGCACGGTTCTTTGTGTAATTAGAGTCAGTGATTTCACCATCGCTGTCTTTCCAGTACATGGCTCCTCCGTTTTCAGCAATGTTGCCTTCAAAGAGATCGCCATCGATGACGATTCCTGTGGAATTGAATACATACTCCAAAGTAATGTTTCGTGTCCATGTTTTTGTAGGCCTGTAGTAAACATCCTTGGTTGCGTTTTGTGAAACGAACTGAACTACACTCACAGCACCTCCTTTATAGGCTGTGTTGTTTGTGAAATTGCACTCTTTTATTGTTTCATTTTCACATCCGCAGATGTATATGGCTCCTCCCTGACCATCTTCTGAGCTAAGATAATTCTCATCAAAAGTTGAACCGGTTATTCTATTATTGCCTGTTTTATATGGAATATTGTAGTAATATTCATATCCAGTGCTGGTGTCGACTCTATTACCACTTGGCACAATATATGGGAGCATTGCTACAGCTCCTCCATTGTCTGAAGCATGGTTCTTGGTGAAATTGGAATCTCCAATAAGATTGTATGAACCGATGCAATAGACAGCTCCGCCCTCATCCGCAGAGTTCTCTGTGAAATTGGACTTTGTGATATTTGTGCTGTTGCATGAAAGCAATACCGCTCCTCCGTTTTCGGCAGTATTGGAATCGAATCTGGAGGATATGATCTCAGTTGGAGCATAAACTGCTACAGCTCCTCCTTGTAACTGGGCACTGTTTTCAGTAAAATTGCTGTCTTTAATTGTAGTATTTTCACCAGTATTTGCAACATAAACCGCTCCTCCATAATCTGCTGTATTCTTCTCGAATGAGCAGTTATCAATCAGATTGTCATGAGCGGATCCTGTGTAATAGCTTGATCCTCCGATATATACTGCTCCTCCATAGTTTGATATAGTGGATTGAGCATTTTCCGCCTTGTTTTCTTCAAAGACACAGCCTGCTACGTTATTATCGCTTGATGTGAGATATAACGCACCGCCATACCTGTTGGCAGTATTGTTTATGAAAGTGCAGTTGTCAACAGTATTTGAACCGAGAAGGTATAAGGCACCACCATAGCCTGCATAATTCTCCTTGAATATGCACTGGCTTATGTTGGTGTTGAATGAGCCTGTGTATGAGGATAGCTGGCAGATAGCACCGCCATAATAAGCGGATCCTCCGGAAGATGAGGCGTTGTTTCCAGTGAAATTGCAATTGAATATGGTTGCATTCACACCTTTTGGAGCATCACTAGCACTTGGATTATTAATCAATATCATGATTGCTCCTCCATAGCCTCCACCGTTCATTCCATTGGTGTTGTTGTCGAATGTGGAATCTCGGATAATGCAGTCGGGAGCTCCAATATATACAGCAGAACCACCATAACCACCGCTTTCACCTTCAATCACACCACCGGTGTTGTTAGTGAACTTGCAGTCTTCAATGACTGTTCCATCTCCAGGCATGTATGAAATACCCCGTCTTGGATAAGTGGAATTCGGAACTGTGGTGTCGTATCTGCTTCCGTGCATGATCAAGACAGCTCCGCCCTGAACTGCGCTGTTGTCAGTGAAATTACACTGGGTAATATTCACCTTTTTTGCACCGACCAGAATAGCTCCTCCACCTGCTCTCCATTCGTATGCTGTACAGTTGACAAATGAGCTGTTGGAGATAGTGATATTTGAATCCTCTTCAGTGGACCAGATATAGATTCCACCTCCTGCCAATGCTCTCAGATTTCTGAATGTACAGTTGTTGACTACTCCATTTGTGAAATTCTGAAGGTAAAGGGCTCCTCCATACTGATAGAATCCTGCAGTAACCATGGTTGTAGGCAATGGAGGATTGAGTGTTGAATTTTCAAAGATACAATTTTCTATCCTTCCATTGTCCCCTATCCAGCTGATATCTGCTCCAAAATAGCCTGTCCAGCTGGTATCAGGAGCAGTTCCAGGATAATATCTCCTTAAAAGCCCGTTTACAAAGGTCAGATTCCTTATTGTCACATCATTTGATGTGACGTTCATGATTTGGACAGCATTCTTACCATCAATGGTAAATCCATTACCATCAATAATGATAGAGTCTTTAATTTCAATAGTCTTGTCATTGGCTGAATAAGCATATGACTTATCCAGCACAATGGTAGATCCATAATTTGAATCTATTATACTCTGCAATTCATTAAAGGAACCAGTCTCATCTTCGCCAAGTTTCTCATCATCTGCTGAAACAGTTAATAGATTATCTTCTGAAACAGCTAAAGAATCATCTCCATCTGAAACAGCTAAAGAATCATCTCCATCTGAAACAGCTGAAAAATCATCATCTGCTGAAACAGATAAGATATCATCATCTGCTGATACTGTTAAGAGATCATTCTCATTATCACTCGCAAGCTGATTGTCAGAAACCGGCAATTCCGCGGACTGGAAAACATCATGAGAAAATAAATCATTTGAGCTGTTATCCTGCACATTTGCTGCATTGACTGCTGAGAAACTCATCATCAATAGACAAATGACAAGAATAAAACTTATCACATATTTATTTTTCAATTAATTCCTCCTAAAATTGAAATGCGCATATTTAAAAAATATGGATTATTAATTAATAACCAATTATTATTATATTGTTAATATTATATATATGTGAATAATATTGACTTTGACTTGAAAAAAAATAATATTTAATCAAATATAGATGAGGAAAATTTTAGGAATATTAATTTTAGAAATAACAAAATTTTATAAATTTTTTTAAAGGGGTTTGTCAATAAATCTATTTTTTCTTAATTTTTCTTGTTTTTTCTATTTTTAAGTTTATTTGGTTTTGGTTTTTATTTTAGAGTTCTGTGGTTCTTTTATTTTTTTCTTGTTTTTTGTTGTTTAATCGTTATTTTTATTTAATTGGAATTTAAAAATTAATTGAACTTCCATTTTTTGGATTTTTATGTTTCGATTCAAAAATGGTCGTTTATGATACGGCGTACAGTCTATCTTAATGATGGATTATTGGGCTTTTTCTTATGTTCTTCGCTCAATATGCTGTGTCTTTGAGATTAATTAGTCTTGTAAGGTTGGATTTTGAGATATGTCATTAGGCATTTGTATAGTTTATATTACAAAAAACCAATATTGTTTTTGTGCATATTCATATGAAATTATTCATTTAATTAAATATGGTTCGATATTTGATGTTATTTCAGCACCTATTTTTGCAAGAGATTCAGGCTGGTCTTTCATGTCATTTTCAATCCAGCATATTATAAAGTTGTAAATTCCTCCGATATGGTAATAGACTTGATACATCTCTTTTTTGGATGCTTCTCTTAATATATTGTTGAAGTAATTTACAAGTACTTTCTGCAGGATGTAGCTTTGATTTTGCTTATGTATGATTTTTAAAAATTCCTCATGTTTCAAAAATGTTTCAAGAATTGTTCGGATATAAGCCTCCTTTGTCCTATCATGTTTGCTTTCAAACTCCTCCAAGTATTCATCCATTATTGACTCAAGCTTGTATTTTATGATGTCTTCCTTTGATTTAAAATTGCGGTAATACGTGGATCTGTTAACTTCCGCCAATTCGGATATATCCTTTACTGTAATTTCTTCAAATTCATGAGTTTCCATTAGTTCAATTAGACTTTGAACAATTTTATCCTTGCTTTTCATTTTATCTTCCAAAAGTTTGATGTTGTATTCCAGTATTTGAGTAATTCCACACCTTCAGGGTCTATTTTCATATTTACCTGCCATATCTCCAATCCTTTTTCAATGCATCTGTCAACATTTTCGCTGACTTCAATATAATTTGTACTTGGATTTAAGATTTCATATCCTGGATTGTCATATTGAAATGTATTTAGAAGTATTGCCTTTTCATTATTTTCAAGACTGTCTGCAAGTTCATTGATATGCTTTACGAATCGGTCAGTTGATGAGAATGATGAAACTTTTTTTGTTTTAATATCTGTATCGTATTCTATTTGTAATGTTTGCAGAGGAGTTTTAACCTCAAGATATGTGTTTCCAACTAAAAAGTCCAATTTGGATTTTCCAAGAGTAACTTCCCTTTTAATCTCATTATATTCTGGAAGCATCTCATCAAGAAGATGATTTTTTAAAAACAACTCAATATACTTGTTTGAAGCTATTTGATTTATTCCAATCCATGTTTTATTTTTTCTGTTGAGATTGCTGATGGATATTGCCTCTAATGTGTATTTTGTTTTTCTTTTGGGATTGTCGCTTTTGGAAAGTAATCCTGCCACATTTTTTAAATCAATATTTCCAATCCGTCCTGTTGTCGGGCAATGCACTTTTTCAATGGTGCCTTCAATTTCAACATCCAAGGTGAATTGACTGTTTCTTTTGATAATCTTTCCTTCAGTTAATGGAGTATTGAATTTAAATTTCATGATATTCTACCTTTTATGTAATATAGTTAATGAATTAGTTATTTCTTCAAGTTTGGATATTGGGATTCCGATTATCACCTGGTCTTGTGAGAGATCTGTTGCCATGTGTGAGCCCATGCAGCCAAATGAGATATGAGGCTCATTAGTTTGAATTGAATTGACTACAATGTCTGCGCATAATGATTGTGTTCCTCCCACGCTGTTGTCCATTCTTTTTCCTTCCTGATAAGCATTGGCTCTTATCAAATCAAAAATCTGTCTTGGTTTTGCTATAATCACGACTACGTCCGGAGTTATTTTTGAATCCTCCAAAGGCATGTATGCAATAGCTTCTATTCTCTTGTTTTTAGCTACCGAGTCAATCAATGCTTTTCCACTTTCCTGTGAGGATGTCACATTCATCTTATCGAAGTGTGTTCCATCAAGTATCTTTTCACTCAGTTCTCTTAAGCCCAACACACCAGCTCCAATAGGACATCCAATCTCATCTGCAGTTCCATAAAATGATTTTCCCCTGCTTGCAGTTATTATTGCCTGACAATGCATGGTCCTATCTGTTTTTTCAAAAAATTCTTGAGCATTTTCTTCTTTTTCAAATAATTTTACACCAACCGGGCTGGTTTTAAGGTTTAAGCTTTCTTTAATGACATTTGATATTTCGGAAAAATTCATACAACCACCATAATGCAACATATGTTGCATTTTAATATTTAATATGGTGCCTATGATATATAAAGTTTTGCAACATATGTTGCATTTTATAGGAAGTGCTAAATATATTGCATTCTAATAAAGCAATGTTAAATATGTTGCATTCTAATAAGATTACTGGATAGTATTTTATATACTGCCTAAAACTTCACTGGATAGTATTTTATATACTACCTAAAACTTCACTGGATAGTATTTTATATACTACCTAAAACTTCACCGATAGCATTTTATATACTACCTAAAACTTCACTGGATAGTATTTTATATAATACCCACCATATATTTAATCATGCAAACAAACAGATTTGAAACATTCATGGATGCCATTCTGGCGATTATCATCACAGTTCTTGTTTTAAAACTATCCCAGCCTGCAGCACCAACCATGTCTGCCGTCTTGAACTTGAACATAGGCTACTTAACATACTTCATATGCTTTGTAGTCATTTTCAATACATGGCACAATGACCACAACCTCTTCCAAATGGTGGATGAAATCGACAACAGCATTGTTTTCGTATATGCTCTGCTGCTCTTTATATTCTCACTTCTTCCATACTTTTCCACATGGGTCGCTTTATATCCTGAAGCTCTTCCAGCCCAGATAATGTTCGGATTGATATTTCTAACATCCAACATATTATACAACATAGCCACTTATCTGGTAAAAAAGGCCAATCCATACAATGAGGAGCTTCAAAAAATTGATTTGAAAAGCTTAAAAAGGCATGTCCCCATGATTATTATTCTAATTGGATTTGCATTGTCACTTACCGTCTACATCTATGGAATTTATATTTCATGCCTGCTTGCCACAGCCTGCTGGTTTGTTCTGGCAATGCTTGGCGAATCCGGGATAGAAGACAGTGAAAGGTTTGAAGCACTATTTGATGCAATCGTAGCCATCATACTGACCATTATAGTGTTGGAAATCACAATGGCAAGTGCAGGCACATGGGAGGCGCTCTTTGAACATAAAATTGAATTTCTAGCATATGCAATCAGCTTCATTGTCATTTTTAACTATTGGAACTTCAATAACAATCTCTTCGCTCTTGTCCATAGGATCAACGGCAAGATCATGTGGCTTATAGGAGCGACAATGTGGGTTTTATCCTTAATACCATATCTATCCACATTTCTAGCTGAAAACTTCAATTCATTCGTTCCCCAGTTTTTATACGGGCTTGACTTCATAGCAGTTGCAATCCTGTCCATCTTTACAACATGGGCACTTAGAAGAGCAAATCCTGGAAATGTGGCTCTCATTATCGCACTTGACAACAGGCATTTTGCTTCTACAATAATAATC
>Ga0256404_1012778_pt1 | contig 10824 bp, 11 predicted proteins | sample RumenRJG_01DNA_FD_185990 | JGI IMG/M metagenome (GOLD analysis project Ga0256404, IMG submission 185990) | Bovine rumen microbial communities from Lethbridge, Alberta, Canada - RJG_01 | ecosystem: Host-associated > Mammals > Digestive system > Stomach > Rumen | place: Canada: Alberta | collected...
TTTTTTATTTACAAGAAGTAGTTACTTACTTTCTTTTCGGTGTGAAAAGAAAGTAACAAAGAAACACACGAGCCGCAAGTTGCGAAGTCCGGCTCGACCGAACACGCTTTTATTTTCACAAGGATAAAATAAATATATAATTAAGGGGGCATCGCTCCAAGCCCCCTTAATAAACCCCTTTCCTCATAATGTTCCCCCTTATCCGAATTTTAACGAAGTAAGTCTTTCTCAACAAAACTAATTACTTGAACTAACTTTATTTAGATAAGGATAAAAATACCCATTAGGGTGGGCGGGTGGGATATACAAAAACCTATTTACAGATAAAAACGGAATAGAACGCACGCCTATTCCGCCTTAATCATTGTATCCTTAACTCAAAACCGACGGTTTTGAAATTCGTTCGGCTCTGCCGAAATTCGCTACCGCAAAGCGGTAAATTCGCTCGGCGTAAGCCGAAATTCGTTTAATGCCCGTAAGGGCAGTTAACGCCGTGCCTACGGCTTGGCACTTCGTCGTTTATCCGTTGTTTTTTCTTATATCGACCCTTCTTATCTTTCCGCTTATGGTTTTAGGAAGTTCGGTGACAAATTCGATTATTCGCGGATATTTATACGGGGCGGTGGCTTTTTTGACGTGAGTTTGGAGTTCTTTTTTCAGTTCTTCGCTCGCGGAGTAGCCTTTGGCAAGCACTATCGTTGCTTTTACTATCTGTCCTCTCACCGCGTCCGGCACGCCGGTAATGGCACATTCCAAAACGGCGGGGTGTTCGTGCAGCGCGCTCTCCACTTCAAACGGACCTATCCTGTAACCGGAAGATTTTATTATATCGTCGGCTCTTCCTATGAACCAAAAATAGCCGTGTTCGTCGCGGTAAGCAAGGTCTCCCGTATGGTGGTATCCGTCGCCCAAAAGTTTTTCGGTGAGTTCCGGGTTGTTATGATATTTATAAAGGAGTCCGCATTGTTTTTCGTGTCGTTTTATTACGATTTCGCCCACTTCGCCCATTTCGACGTCGTTATAGTTTTCGTCGACTAAATGAATATCGTATAAAGGACAGGGCTTGCCCATACTGCCGGGAATAATTTTCATATTCTTGAAAGTTCCCATTATTATGCTCGTTTCCGTCTGTCCGTACCCTTCGTAGATTTCGTGTCCCGTCGCGTTAAAGAACTGTTTCCACACTTCGGCGTTAAGCGGTTCTCCCGCGGTGGAACAATGTATAATGGACGACAAATCGTACTTCGACAAGTCTTCTTTGACGAGATACCTGTATATGGTAGGCGGAGCGCAAAAGGTGGTTATTTTATATTCGGGAATATGTTTTAACAGGTCGGTCGGAGCAAAACGCCCGAAATAATCGTATACGAAAAGGGCTGTGCCGGCTATCCATTGCCCGTAAAGTTTTCCCCAGCTGCACTTTGCCCAGCCCGTTTCCGCCGAAGTAAAATGGAGTCCGTCGTCAACGACTCCGTGCCAGTACACGGCGGTATAAATGTGTCCGAGCGGATAAAGATGATTATGCGCTACCATTTTAGGATACCCTGTCGTTCCCGACGTAAAATAAATAAGAAGTTCGTCGTTAAGGTCGGTGTCCACTCTTTCGAGTTCATCGGAAAAATCGGCGAACGCCTTATCGAAATCGATATATCCGTTCCTTTCTCCTATCGTAAAGTAAATCATATCCTCGGGCATATCCTTTTTCGCTTTGTCGATACACTCTATGACCGAATCTTCGTTAATGGAAACGAGTCCCTTGGCTCCCGCGCCGTTAATACGGTAACTTATATCCTTGGGAGTAAGCATATACGTAGCGGGAATGAGGACCGCTCCTATCTTATGGCAAGCCATTATAAGAACCCAGAATTCCCAACGCCTATTTAGCATACTCATTATTATATCCCCTTTCTTATACCCGTACGAAAGGAGCATGTTTGCTATTTTATTGCTCAACTTCGATATATCTCCGAAAGAAAAGGTCTTACTTTCCCCTTTGTCGTTACACCATACCAGCGCCCTCTTTTCGGGGCAAATACGCGCGTATTCGTCCACGACGTCGTAAGCAAAATTGAATTTATCGGGGACTTTAAGTTTGCAATTCTCCGCAAAATCGTCGTAATCGGCAAATTCGGTTCGGTCAAGATATCTGTTAAGTAAATTCATAAGTATTCTCCGTTTATATTAAAAAAATCGGTTCCCTTAGCTTGCAAGAAAACCGATTTCCGTTTGTCCTTAATTAACTCGCAAGCAACGCAAAACTATCCGCAAACCGTGACGACGGCGAGGACGACGACTACTACAATGCTGACGACTATGTTTTTAACGTTGCTTCTTTTCATTTTTTACCTTGTTTTATCTTATCATTGCGACGGAATACTTGTCAATTTTTTTATACCGATTTTTTGTATTTTTATGCGATAAATTACCGCCGTCATCCGTTTATGCTCAATAAATCCTTGATTATCACCGAAGAAACGAGCAAACCCGCGCTCGCGGGTACGAAAGATATGCTGCTCGGCGTGCGTGTCTTTACCACGGGTTCTTCTTCGGAATACACGACGGTAAGGCTTTTTACCCCCCTTTTTCTGAGCTGACTCCGTATTACTTTACACAAAGGACAGATTTTCGTGTCGTAAATATCCGCTACCTTAAAACCCGACGGGTTAAGTTTGTTTCCGCAAGACATACAGCTTATTATCTTTATTCCTTTCTTCTCGGCGTACTCCGCAAGGGCGAGTTTCGCAGTCACGTTGTCGATACAGTCGGCTATATAGTCGTATTCTTCCAAACGGAAACTTTCTACGTTTTCGGGGGTAAGAAAACGCTCTTCGGCGAAAAACTTTCCGTCGGGGTTAATATCTTCCGCCCGTTCTTTCATTACGGCGGCTTTGTTTTTCCCTATCGTGGAATAAAGAGCGACTATCTGCCTGTTAAGATTACTTTCCGCTACGACGTCGCCGTCGCAAAACGTTATTTCTCCCACGCCGCTCCTTATCAATGATTCGCAGACGTGTCCGCCCACTCCCCCTACTCCGAAAACGATAACCTTACTTTCAGTAAGGTTAGTTATATCTCCGACTAAGCCGGTCAGCCTCGAAAACCTTTCCATATCTCTCCTATAACCGCAAAACTATCGGGTTTATATCGTACAGTTTTTTAAGAATCGAGCCGTCGATTTTCGCAAGCAAATCAGTTATCGTCGCGGAATCCTCGAAACATTTTATCACGGCAAGAACGAGCAACAGAAACGCAAATGCTATCGCCGGGGCGAAAATCATTCCCAAAGTGCGGTTTACTACTTTCATGACCCCGTTGTCGGCTTCAAACAATCCGCAAACAAGTTTTACTATGATTATCCTCACTATCTGCGTCACGACGAACAACGCAAGGTAAAATATGATGACGCCCGCTTGAATTTTGCCTAAAAACTCCCATTTGTCGGCTAAAATATCGTTAAGTTGCCCCACCCATTCGGTCATTTTCGGCGTGCCTAAAATCATTCCGCCGAACGCGACGCATACGAATACGGATATAACGATTCCGAACACGCCGCCCGTGAAAGTCTTCAAAGACTTCCCAAACCCTCTTATATATCCTAATATAAGAAGAGCTACGCCTATCGCAATAAAAACAATGTCTACCGTCTGCATAAATCTCCTATGCTCCACAATATCGGAGCTTTTCCGTTCGTTCTTACGGCTTCCGCCATGGATTTCAACGCCGTTATCGTAAACCCGAGACTCGTCCCCTCGTAACTTTTCACGAAACGTTCTTCCTCTACTTCCTGTCCGCGTCCGTATTTAACGAACGCGCAGACTATTTCCGCCGCTACTTTTAGCGGATACTTCATTTCCGTCGCGTCGCGCATCACTTTGAAAAAGTCGTCGTGAAAAGTGTTTTCCACTTCTTCTTTGAACCTTTTCAGATTTTCGGCGGAAACTCTCTCTTCTTTTATCTTTTTCTTTACGTTCTTTTTCGACGACCTCCCGCCCCAACCTTTGTTGAAAGGCAAGCTCTCTTTTTCGACAATTTTTTCACGTGAAACATTTTCGTTCTTTTCTTTTTTCTTCATTCCGTATAATCCTTATCCATCGTTATTATGAGGCTTATTTTCGGGTCTCTCGCCTTGATTCTGTCTATGAGAGCGGTCACGAGCTGTTCGTCTTTTATCCCGTACCCGTACGGCGTGACGAGGTCGAAGATTACGTTTACGTTGTTTTCTCCCCACACCACGCGGAAATCGTGAAAGTTAAGTTGCGGATCGATAGCCTTCAGCTCTTCTCTTACGAGAGTTTTTAAGTTTTCCACTCGTTCGTCGTTCACTATCACGGGATCCATGTGGATTACCATGTTTACGCCGTGTTTCAACATATCCTTTTCTATTCCGTCGATAAGCTCGTGACTTTTCATTATATCTACGGACGCGTCCACTTCGACGTGCACCGACGCGAAGTATCTGTTAGGTCCGTAATTATGGGCGATAAGATCGTGGATACCTTTCACCCCGTCGTACGAAAGAAGCACGTCCTTTATTTTCTTTACGAATTCGGGATCCGGCTTTTCTCCCAACAACGGACTCATGGTTTCTTTGACGAGCTTAATTCCGTTCGCTAAAATGAACGCCGCCACAAGCACGCCGGCGTATGCGTCGAGTTCTATTTTCGCAAAATACGCCACCACCGCGCAGATAAGAACCGCTCCGGTGGAAATCGTATCGTTAAGGCTGTCCACCGCCGCCGCGTGCAAAGAACCGGAATTTATTTTCTTCGCCGTTTTGCGATAGTAAAAGAACATGAACACCTTTACGAGTATCGACGCGGCAAGAACCGTCATCGTTATTATCGACGCGTCGGAAGAGCCTTTGCCGATGATTTTTTCTATCGAGTTACGACCGAGTTCCACCCCTAAAAACAGCACGATAAAGGCTATAATCAGTCCCGTAATGTATTCGTAACGGGCGTGTCCGAACGGGTGGTCCTTGTCGGCGGGTTTGTTCGCCCATCTGAAACCCAACAAATTAACGACGGAAGAGCCTGCGTCGGTCACGTTGTTAAATCCGTCGCCGAGCACCGCTACGCTGTTAAAGATAAGTCCGACCGCGATTTTCGCGCCGCTTAAAAGAAGGTTAAGAAATATTCCCACTGCCGCGGCAAGCACGCCGTACGCGTTGCGGACTTTCGGGTCGTCCGTGTTTTTGTAGTTTTTTATGAAAACTTTTTCCAACATCGTTTTTATCTCTCTCCTGAATATAATCATATCACTTTGCCGCCGTTTTTACAAGCAAACGAAATATTGCGTTGCGATTATAACTTTTTGCAAACATAGTTTGCAAACGGAAATTTTTCTTCCTAAAAACCGACGAGTGTGCTAATATATAGATATGCGTTTATACGCCGACGCGAAAAAATTTTTTGAGAAATTTATTTTTTTGCGTAACCTTTTCTTCCCGAAAGCGTCTTATTTGCGAAAACACCTTAAAGGAGGACTCGTTATGAAAAAGGCATTACTTATAATTATCTCCGTTCTTGCGATAGTAGCGACGGCGTTCGCTCTTGTAGCGTGCGACAACTCGGTCAAGACTTCGAAATCGTTAAAAACGGCGGCGTTCGCGGCGATAGGCGCAGCCGAATCCGACGTGGAATACGTCGTGGTGAACGAAACGGAAACCGGCTCCGAAGTCGAATTCGTGATAAGCGGCGTAAAATACAACGTCTATCTCGACTCGCAGAACAACCCTGTAAAACTTAAAATAAACGACGCGGAAATAGCAATAAAAGACGTTCCCGTCCTGCCCTCTTCTCCCGACGCGAAGTATATCGGTACGGATAAGGCTCTCGAAGCGGCTTTATCGGACGCGGGACTTACGAAAGACGACGTGACGAAAACGGAAGTGGAACTCGATTTCGACGACGGAAAGTATCTGTACGACGTGGAATTTACTTGCGGACAGACGGAATACGAATACAAAATAAACGCTACCGACGGAAGCGTGTATATGTCCGAAATAAACGGCGTGACGGTAAAAGAACCCTCCGTATCGGGCAAGACGTTCATCGGCGCGGAAGCCGCCAAAGAAAAATCTTTGACTGCGGCGAACGTAACCGCCGAAAAAGCGACTTTTACCAAAGTTAAAATCGATTCCGACCACGGAGTATACGTATACGAAATAAAGTTTACCGCCGACGGCACGAAGTACGAATATAAAATACACGCGGAAACCGGCGAAGTGATTAAGTTTGAAATCGACGGCGGCAAAACGGGACAACCGGGCAACGCCGAAGACGTAGAGAAAGCCAAATCGATAGCTCTCGCTCACGCCGGCGTAGCCGCCGGGAAAGCTACCTTTACCGAAGTAAAACTCGAAACGAAACGCGGCGTAAAAATTTACGAAATCGAATTTACCGCCGACGGGTTCGAGTACGAATACGAAATAAACGCCGCCACTTTCGAAATAATATCGGCGGAAAAGGATATAGACGACTAAACTTATGCGAAGCGACGTAGTGGAAGAATTATTCAAAGCGCATTATAACGGCGCGTTGCTGTACACGGCGTCGCTTTGCAAAAACTTCGCACTGGCGGAAGACGTGGTATCGGAAGCTTTTTTCAAAGCCCTGTCCTCCGCCGACGCAGACAATTTCAAAGCGTGGCTGTTTGCGGTTTGCCGAAACGCCGTTTTTTCGTTAAAACGCAAAAAACTCCGTCAGGTAGCCCTTACCGTCGACTACGCCGACGACAACGAGTCCGCCGTCGACAAAATAATAAAAGACGAGCGTTACGCCGCTCTGTACAGAGCCGTTTCGCTTCTTCCCGACAATTATCGCGAAGCGATAACTTTGTTTTATTTTGAAGAACTGTCAATAAAAGACGTCGCGAAAATAACGCAAAAGAGCGAAACCGCAACGAAAGTTACTCTTATGCGCGCGAGAGAAAAATTAAAATCTATTTTGGAGCTGAAAAATGAACTTTGAACAGACTTATAAAAAATACCTTGACGGTACCGCAACGGAAGAAGAAAAAACTTTCGTCGAAAACGAAATAAAGAAATGCAACGACCTTTTCGCCGTCATCGAAAGGCAAGGCGAACCCGCGTCTTACACCTCTCCCGTGGCGGACGAAACGGTAAAAAAAGCGAAAAAGCGTTTCTCTACCCGTCATACCGTCCGCACCGTTATCGTATCCTTAATAGTAGCGATAGTCGTCGTGGGAGCAATATTAGGCGGAGTTTTCGGCGCGGCGGGAGCTTACGCAAAAAAGAACCTCGTCGTAAACAAAGCGCAGGCGGAGTCCATCGCCATAGCCTACGTCGCCGACAATTACCGCTCCGCCGGTAAAATAGTGGTCACTTCCTGCGAAAGAGAATTGAGGATGAAATCCAAACTTTCCGGCTCCGTTTACGTTTACGAAATAGAAGTTTTTAACGGGTTTGCCAAGTTCGAGCTTGTCGTAGACGGGAAAAGCGGTCTTGTCTACATGGGATAATTTTACTTTATTTTATCCGCATTTTACTCGGTCGTCGTTTGACTCTGCGAAGATACGGTTATAGAATAGGAACGTAAACCGAACGAGGAATATGAGAATGAAAAAAGCTAATCTTTACTTTTACTACTACTTTTACTTTAAGTCATAGTAATTCGCTACGATAGCTTTTGCATTGACTGAAAATGAAAGTTCATCGTAGCAAGATGAACTTTTTTTATTTTAGGAAAACGGAGATTAAGAAAATGAAACGAATCACGGCTAACGCCTTTTATTACTACTATTACTTTTTTAGAAATCGGGTTATTTAGGCTACGATAAGTTTTCCGTTGACAAAAAACGAACGCAAAAACCTGTCGCAGCCGACGGGTTTTTTTAATAAACGAACAAATTCAGGAGAAACCATTATGAAAAAGACACTTAAAAGCATTACGTTAATCGTTCTTACCCTGCTCGTCGCGGCGATAGCCGTACTGCCTCTTTCGGCATGCACGAAGCCGACCGACTTCACCGTAGGCATAATTCAGCTCGCCCCTCACGTCGCCCTCGATAAAGCCACGCAAGGATTTATCGACGGGCTTACCGAAGAGATGAACAAGGCGGGCAAAACCGTCAAGTTCGATTTACAGAACGCGCAGGGGGATTCGGCTACCTGTCCTACCATAGTAAACAGTTTCGTAAGTAAAAACGTCGACCTTATTATGGCTAACGCCACCGCCGCTTTGCAAGCCGCCGCAAACGCCACCGTAAAAATCCCGATACTCGGCACGAGCGTGACCGAATACGGCGTGGCTCTCGGAATTAAGAATTTTAACGGCACCGTCGGCGGAAACGTGTCGGGAACGAGCGACCTTGCTCCCCTTGCCGAACAAGCTCGGATGATAATAGACCTTTATCCGTCGGCTCAAAAAATAGGTCTTCTTTACTGCTCCGCGGAACCTAATTCCAAATATCAGGTGGAAGCGGTAAAAAGTATTCTCGAAGCCGCGGGAAAAACGGCGAACTTATTTTCTTTCAGCGACAGCAACGATTTAAGTTCGGTTTGTACCGACGCGGCAAGTAAGAGCGACGCATTATACGTCCCTACCGACAACACCGTCGCTTCCAACACGGAAACCATAAATAACGTTTGTCAGGGAAAAATTCCCGTGTTCTCGGGAGAAGAAGGTATCTGCGTCGGTTGCGGCGTGGTTACCCTTTCGATAAGCTACTACAATATCGGCGTAAAAACCGGCAAAATGGCGGCGGAAATTCTCCTTAACGGCGCGGATATATCGACTATGCCCGTAGCTTACGACGACGCTCCGCTAAAGAAGTTCGTAAAGAGCCGTTGCGAAGCCTTCGGTATCACCGTTCCTTCCGATTACGTCGAAATACCGGAATAATATAAGAGGTATTTATGAGTATACTTAACGCACTCCCCGGAGCGGTCGCGCAAGGACTTATTTGGGGAATAATGGCAATAGGCGTGTTTATCACTTTCAAAATTCTCGACTTCGCCGATTTGAGCGTGGACGGTTCGATTTGTACCGGCGCGGCGGTAAGCGCAATGCTTATCCTTTCCGGCGTCAATCCGTACCTTTCTTTGCTCGTAGCTTTCCTTGCGGGGGCGGCGGCAGGATTAGTCACCGGTCTCCTCCACTGCGCGATGGGGATACCGCCCATTCTGTCGGGTATTCTTACCCAGCTTATGCTTTGGTCGGTAAACCTTAAAATTTTAGGTCAAGCCAACCGTTCCATAAATTCCCGTACTTTCGCAGTAGCGGTATCCCAGCTCGATATAGGAATGGCTATCCTCGTACTCTTCATTATGATAGCGGCTTTGGTAGGGATACTTTATTGGTTTTTCGGAACGGAAATCGGAGCTTCGATAAGAACGACGGGCAGTAACGAACACATGAGCAAGGCGCAGGGAATAAACACGAGCGTCACCAAAATTCTCGCCCTTATGCTCTCCAACGGTATTGTTGCGTTTTCGGGCGCGTTGCTTGCGCAGTATCAGGGTTTCGCCGATATAAACATGGGTAGAGGCGCGATAGTAATAGGCCTCGCCGCAGTCATAATAGGCAACGCCGTCTTCGGAAAACTGTGCCGTAACTTCGCTTTCAAACTGGCGAGCGTCGGTATCGGCGGCATAATTTACTATATCGTATATCAGATTATAATAACGTTGGGCTTCGACACCGATTTACTTAAACTGTTGTCGGCGGTCGTCGTAGCAGTGTTCCTTTCCGTGCCGTACCTTACCAAAAAATATTTCAACAAACCAAAAAAGGAGAAGAAAAATGTTGCAACTAATTAACGTAACGAAAATATTCAACAAAGGCACGCCTAACGAAAAGATAGCCTTAAACGACGTAAGTTTAACCTTGCAGGACGAAGATTTCGTGACGATAATCGGCGGCAACGGCGCGGGAAAATCCACCCTTATGAACGTAATTTCGGGCAAGATGAAACCCGATTCGGGCAGAATTCTCATAGACGGCAAGGATATAACGAATATGAGCGAACACAAACGCGCAAAATTTTTCGGAAGAGTCTTTCAAGACCCCCTTATGGGTACGGCGGCGAATATGCTCATAGAAGAAAACCTTTCCGTCGCTTCCTTACGCGGAAAACGCAGAGCCCTGCGCTTCGGTATAAGCAAAAAAGAACGCGCTAAATATAAAGAATTGCTTAAAGAACTCGATTTGGGACTCGAAGACAGACTGAAAACCGAAGTCGGACTCCTTTCCGGCGGACAACGACAAGCGTTAACCTTACTTATGGCGTCGATGAACAATCCAAAACTATTGCTTCTCGACGAACACACCGCCGCTCTCGACCCGAAAACTTCGGCGAAAGTCCTCGCAATAACCGATAAAATAGTAAACGAAAACCGCCTAACCACCCTTATGATAACCCATAATATGCACGACGCAATTATCCACGGCAACCGCCTTATCATGATGAACAACGGCGAAATCGCTCTCGATATATCGGGCGAAGAAAAACGTAGCCTTACCGTAAAATCATTGCTTGACCGCTTCGACGGAGTGGCAAGCGACAGAATGCTGTTGTAAACAACGGGACGAATTTCAAAACGTAGCTTTGAGCGAATTTCCGCCGTAGGCGGAGCGAATTTACCGCTTTGCGGTAGCGAATTTCCGAGGCAAGCTCGGAGCTGTCGATAAAAGCTAAAGAGAGGATAGGATATTACGTTCTATCCTTTTTCTTTGCAAGAAGTAGTTACTTACTTTCTTTTCGGTGTGAAAAGAAAGTAACAAAGAAACACACGAGCCGCAAGTTGCGAAGTCCGGCTCGACCGAACACGCTTTCCTTTTCACAAGGATAAAATAAATATAT
>Ga0256404_1012779_pt1 | contig 10823 bp, 9 predicted proteins | sample RumenRJG_01DNA_FD_185990 | JGI IMG/M metagenome (GOLD analysis project Ga0256404, IMG submission 185990) | Bovine rumen microbial communities from Lethbridge, Alberta, Canada - RJG_01 | ecosystem: Host-associated > Mammals > Digestive system > Stomach > Rumen | place: Canada: Alberta | collected...
AAGAAATTAAATGGCACCTTCCTTTTGGGTGTCGCAACCCTGATTTGTCTAGGCTTATTTGGATATACGCTGGCCATGTATTTCCAACCCGAGAGTCAATATGGCTTGGTTACGCTGATCTCAACTTCCGTGCTTGCCGGGTTGATGTTAGTGGCCTTGTTTATCTCCTTTCGGCTTCCTCAAATGTCGAAATGTCTTCTTTTTGCCTTGGTAATTGCCCTCGGCGTCAATGTGGCAGGAGAATTTTTCCTCCGCATTGGATTTATGATGATTACGGGGGCCGGATTTGAGCAAGCTCTTTCCCTCTCAATCGTCAAATTGCCTGCCGCCATCTTCACTTCCATTGTCACAATCGCCGGCATTATGGTGTTCTATTACCCGTTGTATTTGGCAACGAGAAAAATCAATGAGGCCAACGACCTGGAAGATTACATCCCCTTGCCAAAAATGTTGCGGAAGAAGAAACAATCCAAGGAAGAAGATAAACCAACGGATTAAAACGATCTTTGTCAGGCCAAAGAAGATTTTTACTTTATTTTTGTATACTATTTCGTTATGAAGGAAAGAAAAGAGCCATCATTTCAAAGCAACCTTTACCTCGCCTTGATTTTCATTCTCCTTTATTTGGCTCTGACAGGCTTGCCTTTAACCTACTGGGGAATGGAACCTTTTTATGCGAAATTGACGATGGCTGTTTTCCGTTTTGTTTACGGGACAGTGGTCTTTTTCCTCCTTCGTTTTTATTTCTTCCCAAAATTGGAGATCCTTCCTTCTTTGAGGGGGGTGCTGTTTTTACCTTTTTTCCTCCTTTGTTTCTCCAATTTGATTTATTGGGCAGTCATGGGAGGAAACTTTTCCTCGTTGAAGGACAATATGACGCTTTGGCACAATCTTTGGCATTACGCTAGCATCGCTTTTGCAGAGGAAGTCGTCTTCCGTCAAAGCTTGATGGGTATCCTCAGCAAACGATTTAAGAAATATCAGAATATTTTGATTTCTGCCGGTATTTTTGGGGTTGCGCATCTCATTAATCTTTTTAACGGAGCTTCTCTCGGCGCGACTTTTGCTCAAGTTGGCTATACCTTTGTCTTGGGACTTTTATTGGGTTTCGTTGAGCTTTATGGGGGAGGATTTTTATCCGCTTTCTTGCTCCATTTCGCCTTCGATTATGTCAACATGGGGATCTTCGAACTCGTTTTCCAAGGGAATTGGGATTGGCCGTTTTTCCTTATTAATATCGGCATTGGCGTTGTTGTATTAGGCTATGCCTTCTTCTTGTTTTTCCTTTTCGAGAAAAAAGAAAAAAAGAGTCTTGTTGAGACTCCCAAATAAAGGAAAGATCATAAGGAACGGACAAACGTTTTAAGATCTCTTTTGATTCTGCCTTTCAGAGCAATCTTTTCTGCCTCATCTAAGAAAGCCATATCGATCTCTTTGAGGATCAAATCCATGATTTCCTCTTCTGAGAAACCATAGTTGTGTTTTAAGGCGGCATATTCTTGGGAAGTGATGGTGTTGGTGATAGTCATATTGTGGGAGCCGACGGAGAAAAGCAGACCTTTTTGGTAAAGGTCGTGAAGTGGTAAAACGTTCAAGGAGAGGCTGTTGCAAGTAACTAATTCTGCGCAAGGGGAAAGCTCCAAAGGGATTTTTTTGTTGATCAATTCATTTAAGACGATGTCATCTTCCAAGGCACGGATGCCGTGGGGAATTCTTTTCGCCCCTAAGCGAATGGCATCGTGAACCGACTCTGGGCCCCGGTTTTCTCCGGCGTGAATGGTAAAAGGCAAGGCACATTGTTTGATTAATGCGATCAATTCATAGAATTCGGAATTGGGGTGATTTAATTCATCCCCCGCCAGATCGACCGCGCAGACTCCTTTTCCCAGGAAACGAGTTGCCGTGCTGACGGTGTCGATATTCAATTGGTCCTCCTTGCGGTGTCTGAGACAACAAAGGATTAGATTCCCTTGAATTCCGGTTTCTGCTTTTGCGGCATTCATGCCATCGATTGCTGCCTGGACGGCTTGATCTTGAGTTAATCCATCGTCGGTGGATTGTTGAGGGGCAAAACGAACTTCAGCATAACGGACGCCATCTTGATGCAATCGCTGGAATAAAGAATAAGTGGCGTAGATAATCGAATCACGATTTTCTAGGAGACGCAGGGGCGCGTTGAAATATTGAAGAAAATCTGGGATCGTCAAACGTTCTTGACTCATGGAAAAACGAGAGGTGAGGATATCGCTTTCTGGGATTCCGTTGATCTTCGCAAGGCGCAACACGTCATCGTGGCTTAACGACCCGTCGAGATGCACATTCAACTCTATCATTGAGATTATTATAAAAATTTCTTCAAAGATGCGAAAGGGAGAAAAGGCTGAAAAATCAGGACTTTTTAAAATCTTTAAGGGTATCTGTTCCCAAAAAGGATTAACATTAACACGAGGTCGGGGATATGCAACATCATAAGAAAAAGATTTTCATCGGCAAAACGATTGATCGAGAAGGGTCGGGCTATAATTTTTTTGGATTCACGATATTGACATCATCCATATTGTCTTCGCGATTACTTTGATTATCGTTTTTGCCATCCACAAAACGCATGCCGACGAAGTCGGGCAGGCACAACTCAACCAAAACATCGCCTATGAAATCATTGAATTGGTTTTTGCCGCCATTTTAATTGCTTTTGTCGATGGCATCGCTGATACGGTGAAAGAAAAAGAACATGTTGGCCCACAGACTTTGAGCACGTTCTATTTATTCGCCTGGCTGATTCTAGACGCCTCCCTTTTGACGCCGGAAATTATTGAATTCCCTGAATCTTGCCATGAATCCTTTAGCGCAGGCAATCTCTGTTATTTCCTCGAATTGGGGTGCATTTTGGTTTCGATGATTGTTTTCATCGCCACCGTCTTTTTCCCAAAACAAGGGAAAACATGGTCGAACTTGATGCTTCTCGCCATTGGCTTTATGGGACTTAGCATTCCTTTCGCCGTTGCCCAGGATTTTCTTCATTTCGAAGGTTATGTCTCGGTTTTAGAGGCGCTTTCTAGACTGGCTCCGATTATTCCTGTCGTCTATGCATTTATCTCTTTTAGAAATATCCGGCGACTCCGAAAACAAGCAGAAGATCATCCTGCCTAAAAAACCGACCCACAAGGTCGGTTTTTTTATTCTCGTTTAACGAACGATCACTCCGGCGTGAGGTTGCAGGATCAGTTTTCCTTTTTCTAAGGAGACCCCACCGAGTTGGAAGCGGATTTTTGCTTTTTCATCGATTGGGAATTCTTGGGGTTGATCTAAGAGATTGATGGCGATGAAATCCCTGCCTCTCATATAAGCAAGCCTTCCTTCTAATAAAGTGAAATCATCGCTTCTAAGATCTTCATCTTGCTTTCTTAATTCGATCAATTGATGGACTACGTGCCATAAAGAATTGGGATCTTTAAGCTGATCTTCCAGAGTTGAATCGTTCTCGTTGGTCGGCAAGAAAATATGGTCTGCTTTTGAGAAACCGGCATTCTTAGAATGGTCCCAACGCATCGGCGTTCTTGAGCCTGTTCTTTGGTAACCTCCTTCAAAGGAAGGGAGATCGGTGTTGGTGTGCATTCCAATCTCGTCACCGAAATAAAGATAAGGGACGCCTGGCATCGTGAAGAGGAAGAGATGGGCTAGCTTCAACTCCTCGACGGTAAGGAAATTCGCCAAACGGCAGGTGTCGTGATTGCCGCTGATGAAGGAAAGTTTCCCTTTCTTTTCTTTATAAGAGCGAATGACGTAATTGAAGTTTTCCAGGAATAAGTCATATAGTTTCTCGTCATAATGATGGAATAACGGGGCGGAGAAACCATCTTCTTTTTGCCTCCATAGGCGATGGGTGCAGTTGGTCACCCAGTCTAAGCAGAAATCGGAATCGAAACCTGCTTCTAAGGATTGGTGGGGAAGGGACCATTCGCTGGTCATGTAGAATTCTTTGACGCCTTCTTTCTTTAAGTCGGCACGAATTTCTTTCCATAAAGAGATCGTGGCTTCTCTGGATTCATCGTTTTTGACCAAAGAATCCGCCATATCGACACGGAAACCGTCAATATCGTAAGAAAGCCAATATTTCATGATCTTTTCAAGATATTCTTTTCCGTGCTTGGTTTCCTTATAACTGGTTTGCCAGGAAGGGAATTCGATTTTGTTAAAACCATAATTGATGGCAGGCTGATGGGCAAAAAAATTCACCAAATAACATCCGCTGCGATCATAACACCCGGAAATCAAACGATAACCTGGGACCAAATCCCAGACGTTGTCGTTCCAAATAAAGAGATCGTAATCTTCATTCGGAACGCCCTCTGCTGAACGTAAGAAATCCTTGTTTTCCGTTGACATGTGGCCAGGGATGAGGTCGAGAAATAAGCGCATCCCTCGGTGGTGCATCTCTTCAATAAGGTCTCTAAGATCTTCATTGCTTCCAAAACGCGGCGAAACTTTATAGGGATCGCGGACGTCGTACCCACCATCTTTAAAAGGAGAATCATAGATTGGGTTTAGCCAGATGGCATTGCAGCCAAGTTGCTGGATATAATCCAATTTTTGCTGGATGCCTTTCAAATCCCCAAAGCCATCTCCATTGCTATCGAAAAAGGAATTCGGATAGATTTCATAAAAGATGCAATCGCGAAATGCAGGTAGTTGAGCCATAGTAATGTCCTCGTTTGACATCATTATAATGAAAGAGGATATTTTTTACTTCAATTTTTGATATTTATTACTTGTTTGTTCTCTATTTGAATGTAACAATAACAATATTCGAGCGAGGCGGCATATGAAACCAGTCGAACCAAATATCCGTAATGTCTTAAATCATTTTTCCGCGTGTGGAGAACTCTTATCCTATTCTCAAATTAAAACAGGGCACATTAACGACACCTATAAAATCGTTGCCAAAGGAGGGACGTTCCTTTTGCAACGGATTTCTTCCGCAGCTTTCAAAAACCCAATCGCCGTGATGGAAAATATCATTGGTGTCACCCATTTTTTAAATTTGAAACTCCAAGAAAATGGCGAAGACCCATTGATTGGTTGCCTTAATCTCATTCAATCCGATACCGGCGATTTTTATTATTTTGACGAACATAACGACTGCTGGAGGGTGTATCTATTTATCGATGGCAGAACTTTTGATTCTCCAGAAAGCCCGGAACAGTTTGGAAAAGCAGGGGAGGCGTTTGGTCGTTTTCAATGCTTGTTAAGCGAATATCCAAGCGAAACTCTTTATGAAGTCATTCCTCATTTCCACGACACTCCAAAACGGTTCCGCGATTTGGAGAGAGCGGTGGAAAGAAACCTCTCAGGCCGCAAAGAAAACGCTAAAGAGATCCTTGAGGACGCTTATGCGAGAAAAGACAAGATTTCCAAAATCGTTGATGGTCTAGCCGATGGCAGCATCCCACTTCGCATCACACATAACGACACCAAACTCAATAACGTGATGTTTGATTTGAGCGGAACTCGCGCTTTGTGTGTTCTTGATTTAGACACCATCATGCCTGGATCGGCACTATATGATTTTGGCGATGCTATTCGTTTTGGCGCAAATACTTGCGGAGAAGACGAAAAAGACCTTTCTAAGATTCATTTCGATTTAGAAATGTTCAAAGCTTACGCCAAGGGCTTTATCCGGGGAGCGAACGGAACCTTAACGGAGCAAGAGATTCGCCTCTTCCCCTATGCCGGATGGCTGTTGACTTATGAATGCGGGATCCGTTTCTTGACCGATTATTTAAACGGAGACACTTATTTCCATACGGATTATCCGGAACACAATCTCGTGAGGGCCCTAGATCAATTCGCTTTGCTGAAAGATATGGAAGCGAAAGAAAAAGAGGCTCAAGATTTTATCGAAAGCTTGCTGAAATAACAAAGAATCAAGAAGGAAGTGACCAAGTCATTTCCTTTTTTCTTTATTTAGGGTCATAATTATTCCATCGTAAGGGGAAATGGGAGAATGAAGTCAGTTAGAAAAGCATTATTTGTCTTCACTAGTGTCAGCGTGCTTTCCTCTTGCATGCTTGGGCTGGATATTTTTGACGATCACCAAAAGGCGACATCTTCTGATCTTAGCGAAGTTCAATATGCGAACTTTTATTCCTATCGCGTTAGCGGAACAGATTATTTAACCAACAAAATCGTCAGCAATTTCCCTTATCGGAAAATTGGAGATATCCCTTTTATTCAAATGGAGCACGCCTTAGGAATGTTCCTCAAGGATGATTTGCGCCTTTCTATCCAAAACAACGTCTATACTTACGTTCTTAGCAATAACCTGAGTTATACGGTGACTGTTGCGGTGGATGCGTCAGAAGGCAAAATCACCATCTCTGATTATGATCGATATTGTTCCTTGATTGCAGGATCTGAGAAAACGGGAAACATTTCAACTTTAGCGGGAATGGACTCTTATGTGACTTATGGCCAAAACGAGATATACGTGTATGAAGAAGGGGGACCACTCATTCTTGAATTGGCCTCTTATGATTTGGATGTCATCGCCTATGGCGAAACGGTTTACATCCCCTTTGCCGTGGCTTCAGAAGTCTTTTTCGAGCCAAACGGAATTTGCTTCGCTTATAATGGCGACGATTTTTACTACCCTTATTCCAAAGCTTTATACAAAGAGGACAAAACCATGTCGTCCTACGGAAAGGCGTTCTATGGCGGTTCTTTGTCCCGAAAAAGAAAAACATCGGCTTTTGCGGTGTTCAATTACAACGCCCTTTGCTTCTCGCTTGATTATTTTTATGGTTTCAGAGACAAAGGTTTTGCGCCAATTGACACTTATTTGAAACAGCACAATTCTTCGGTGAGAACGAGGCTAAGATCGACAGACGAAACTTCTTACCAAGACGGCATTGATGCTTTGCTTGACGGCTATCTTGGAGACGGACACACGGGAGTTTATGGCTATTCTGGGGTATATGGCGATGGCATATTCGAAACTGCCGCCTATTCTAGCCGCAGTTATCATCTTTCCCAAACAGGACACACTTTGGCCTCTTTGAGAAAAAACCGATTAGGAGATTCTTTTTCTCCGGTTCGTTTCCATAACAAAACGGCATTTATCACTTTCGATTCCTTTGATTCGGCTTATAAATCATTCACCAAAGCCAACGTCCGAAATTACGTTGACCATGACACCTTTGCCTTTCTTTATGAGGCCTTTGAAACCATTGATAATGCCAGCGGCATCGAAAATGTTGTCTTCGATCTTTCTTTGAACGGCGGTGGAGCTGTGGATGGATTGATTGCCTCCCTTGGATTTTTAACCAATTCCGTGAATATCAACACCTATGATCCAGCCACAAAATCAAAGACACGCCTCTATTATTCGGTGGATACCAACCTAGATGGGGCGATCAATGAAAACGACATTAAGCCATATCGATTCTATGTTTTGACTTCCAATTTCACTTTCTCTTCGGCGAATCTATTTGCCACCGTTTGCAAGACGCAAGGCGTTGCGACGATCCTTGGCGAGAAAAGTGGGGGAGGGGCTTGTGTTGTGCGCTCTTCTTGCACTGCGGATGGCCTGCCCTTCCAAATGTCAGGAAATACTCGTCTAAGCATTGTGGATTCCCTTGGGGCGTGGTCGGATAACGACGGGGGAATTGCCGCCGATCATTATTTAAATCGTTCCTATTACTATAACGACAGCGGGCTTGCCCAATATGTGGAGAGTCTGTAGTTGATTTTGTCAAAAACTTTTAGTAAAACAAAACGTTCTTTACACGGAAGGTTTTAGCCTCTTTGTCATTTTTCGCCGAGGATATATCCAACGGCTGTATTTTTGTTAAAATACTTTTGTCTATGGAAATTGTGAAGCTGAAGCCAGCCTGCAAAGATTATATTTGGGGTGGCGATTTGCTCAAAAAATGGGGCAAAGAAAGCGAAAGCTCAACCATCGCCGAATGTTGGGAGCTTTCTTTTAACGCTTCTGGACCTAGTGTTATCGCCTCTGGAAAAGAGACAGGAAAACTATTGATGGACGTTGCCACCAAAGAAGATATTGGGGAAGTGCCTGCTTCTTTTGCTTTTTTTCCGGTGCTGATTAAGCTGATCAATTCCGCCGCGAATTTATCCGTTCAAGTTCACCCTTCTGATGAATATGCCTTAAAAAACGAAGGGCAATTCGGAAAGACAGAGATGTGGTATGTCATATCGGCTGAACCTGGCTGTGGCCTCTATGTCGGCTTTAAGCAAAGAACGAGCCCTGAAGAGGTTGCTTCGAGAATCGAAGATGGGACAATCATGGACATTCTCAATTTCATTGAAGTCAAACCGGGTGAGACTTATTTCATCCCCTCAGGGACTGTTCATGCCATTGGAAAAGGAGTGACGGTCATTGAAATTCAACAAAATAGCACCTTGACCTATCGCCTTTATGATTACAAGCGAATTGGCAAAGACGGCAAAGAGAGAGAACTTCATGTGGAGAAAGCATTAAAAGTTCTTAAATACGAACCTTACGAGCGGCCAGATTTCCAGCTTCCTTTAGTAGGGTCTTGCCCGTATTTCACCTCTTATCGATATCAGGTTGATGAAAAGGCAAAGGTGGAAGCTAAACCTTTCTCTTTTGCTTCGATTACGTTCCTTTCAGGCAAAGGGACAGTAGAAGGTATCCCTTATCGCAAAGGCGACACATTTTTCATCCCAGCAGGAAAAATTGGCCACATTGATGGCACAGGAGATTATGTTTTAACGGAGGTAGATCGTTAAATATGAACTACATTGGCATTGACGTTGGAGGCACTTCCATTAAAGGGGGATTCGTCTCGGAATCAGGTGAAATTTTGCATCGTTTCGGCTTTCCCATCGAAAAAGGGCTGCCCCAAGAGGAATATATCAATCGTTTAGCGGATTTGATCAATGAGGAAATTGTGAAAAACGATTACAGGAAATCGGATTTCGCAGGTGTCGGCATCGGCTGCCCAGGTTCAATCGATTCCGAGCTAGGCGTGTGCGATTATTCCAACAATTTGCAATGGTATGGCCTTCCTGTGGTATCCATCATCGAAAAGAGAACTGGGATGCCTTGCCGGATTACGAATGATGCGAATGCTGCGATGGCAGGCGAAGCTAAATTCGGGGTCGGAAAGAATTATCGAAATCTTGTTCTTTTGACACTAGGAACCGGTGTTGGTGGTGGCGTCTATATCGATAACCATCTTTACGGCGGGAACAAAGGCAAGGGTGCCGAATTAGGGCATACCATCATTGCCATGGATGGAGAGCCATGCAGTTGTGGCCTTAAAGGGTGCTTAGAGGCATATGCTTCCGTTAGCGCTTTGATCCGGCAAACCAAAAAAGCCATGGAGAAAGACAAGAATTCCTTGATGTGGGATTATGTTGCCTACGACATCGATCGAGTGGATGGGAAAACCGCGTTTGAATGCGCCAAACAAAACGATAAAACGGCCTTAGCCGTCGTCGACCGATACGAAAATTACCTTACCATCGGTTTGGTCAATTTCTCCAATATTTTCCGCCCTGAGGCCATCATTCTTGGCGGAGGTCTTTCCAATCAACGCGAATATTTGACAGACGCCCTTGCTGAAAAGCTTAAAGCGGCTCAATATGGCTATCGCCACACCCCGAAAGTGGAGCTCTTCGTTTCCGAACTAGGAAATGACGCCGGGATTTTAGGCGCCGCAGCCTTATTCATCGATTAAAGGAGAAATTATGAAATTCATCGTTTATGAAAATCCAAAACAAATCGGCGATCATATCGGCAAAGAAATCGTTGATCTTTTAAAACGTAATCCTAAGGCGGTTTTGGGGTTAGCCACAGGTTCTTCCCCACTTCCGGTCTACGATTATTTGGCCAAGGCTTACGAGGCCAAGGAAGTCAGTTTTAAAGATTGTTATTCCTTCAATCTGGACGAATATATCAACCCTCCATTTGAAGAAGCGACCTATCGTTATTTCATGAAGGAGAATCTCTTCTCTCGTGTGGACATGGATTTAAGCCATACGCATTTCCCATCTTTTGAAAATATGGACACTTATGATGAGGAAATCGCATCCATGGGTGGCGTGGATTTGCAAATCTTAGGTATCGGCAGAGATGGCCATATTGGTTTCAATGAGCCAAACACTTCCTTCGATTCCAAAACCCACACAACCCCATTAGAAGAATCCACCCGCATCGCCAACGCTCGATTCTTCCATTCCTTGGAAGAGACGCCTCACGAGGCTATCACGATGGGCTTGGGCACGATCATGCAAAGCAAACACATCGTCTTAATTGCCTCTGATTTAACCAAAGTGGACGCCATCAAGGCATTATTAAAAGACGAGAGGGACCCTCAATGGCCTGCCACTGTCTTATTGGACCACCCATCGACAGAGATCTTCGTCACCAAAGAAGTTTTTGACGAAGCGAACAAATAAAAAATACCACCAGGAACAGATAAAGATGGCTAGCAGGGGCAATCTGGCGTGCTTTTCCTCACGTCTGTCAAACCATTCAAGGCAAGCGCATCGTTGCCTCATTCGCCCTTCAGGGCGATAATTAAGGTTAGAAACAATGGTTGCCCCAGAGACGCATTTTTCGATATCATGGATGTCAGGCCTCCTGGCTGGTACAATGTCCGGAGATTGGAGTTACTGATGGAAAAAGGGACAATACGCATAAAATTAAAAAGTACTGATTTGCACGTAAGGGCTATTTAACCTTTCGAGCTATAATATTCGTGCCATCTATCGATGACTCCTCATTTCAGGGAGTTATTGGTGGATGAACGAAGCCCTGGACTTGGCGGTTCTCT
>Ga0256404_1012781_pt1 | contig 10822 bp, 8 predicted proteins | sample RumenRJG_01DNA_FD_185990 | JGI IMG/M metagenome (GOLD analysis project Ga0256404, IMG submission 185990) | Bovine rumen microbial communities from Lethbridge, Alberta, Canada - RJG_01 | ecosystem: Host-associated > Mammals > Digestive system > Stomach > Rumen | place: Canada: Alberta | collected...
CCACATGATATTCGACCTTGGTCAGGGATACGTTTTCCTGATCCTCCGTATCCGTCTTCCATGCCTGTGCATTGGCACGGGCAATAACTTCCGTATCCGTGAGGCTGGCAACATCCTCCACGTCCATCATGAACGAGGATGCGGAAATCTTTTCATGGGCTTCTTCATTGGTCACATCGCGTTCGCCCGTCACGTGCATGGTCACGGTCTTGGAGGTACCGGACGATGTCTCGGCGATGACTTCGTAATGAACGCCCTTGAAGAGGACGGACTTCACTTCACCATTGAGCAGACCCTTGTTGCGGGGAACAATGTGAATATCCTCCGGCCGCAGCATGATGTCGACCGGCTCGTTCTTGGCGAATCCGTAGTCGATGCATTCATAATCATGGTCATCGAAGGAAACGAGCTTGTCTTCCTTCATGATGCCGTCGATGATGTTGGAATCGCCGATAAAGCGGGCGCAGTATTCATCAACCGGCTCGTTGTAGATCTCGGTCGGTGTACCGATCTGTTCGATGTTTCCTTCGCGCATGACGACAATCTTGTCCGACATCGTCAGCGCCTCTTCCTGATCATGGGTGACAAAGATGAAGGTGATGCCGACTTCCTGCTGGATCTCCTTGAGTTCCAGCTGCATCTCCTTGCGAAGATTCTTGTCCAGCGCGGACAGTGACTCATCGAGAAGAAGGACGCGCGGCTCATTGACAAGGGCGCGGGCAATGGCCACACGCTGCTGCTGGCCGCCGGACATCAGGGTGATGTCCTTGTGCTCGAAGCCTTCCAGGCCGACCAGCGAAATCATACGGGTTACCTTCTGGTCAATGATGTCCTTCGGCATCTTCTTGAGATTCAGTCCAAAGGCAATGTTGTCATACACATCCAGATGCGGAAAGAGTGCATAGTGCTGGAAAACAGTATTGACGTCACGCTTGTAGGCCGGAACATCGGCAATGTCTTCTCCATCCATGATGACATGGCCCTCATCCGGTGACAGAAAGCCGGCGATAATGCGCAGCAGCGTCGTCTTACCGCAGCCCGACGGTCCCAGCAGAGTCACGAATTCATTCTCATAGATGTCGAGTGAAATTCCCTTTAATACAACCTGATTGTCGAACGATTTAACAATGTTCTGAAGCTGAATCAGTTTCTTTGCCATATCCCTTTCTTCCCCTTTTTTCTTCTTTATCAGAACGCCGGCGGCGTTGAGACCCAAAGAATCGTTGCCGGTTTATCCCAGCGGTTTGCCAGACAGTACCGGTACTTGCCCGGCATGTAGAAGTTGTCCCCTTTGTGAAGAATCCGGCCCTTCTTATTGCCGCCCCACACCAGAGCGACCTTCCCGGAAAGCACATAGCCGAATTCCTCGCCGTTATGCGGCTCCATCGGATCCGTTTCCTGATGCGGAAGCAGATCGATGATCACCGGCTCCATGGCGTTTTTCTGCGCATTGGGCACAATCCAGTGAATTGTTTCGTTGTCCCTTTCATCAACGAAGGCATCGTTTTCCGTAAAGACGACCTGTTCCTCTTCCTGCGAGGCGAAGAATTCCGACATACTGACGCCGAGCGCCTCGGCAATGTCTTCCAGAGTCGCAATGCTGCAGGAAGCGAGATTGCGTTCCAGCTGGGAAAGAAAGCCCTTGGTCAGCTCGGTCCGCGAAGCCAGTTCCTCCAGCGTCAGATCGTTCTGCACACGCAGCTGACGTATTCGTTTGCCAATATCCATCCGCCCCTCCTTTGTTTAGTAACTGTAAACAATTCTTTTAGAATTCCAAAACAGATTTTATTATACAGTCCCCACCCCTGCGTGCAACCCATTTTTAAACATTTTGTTTAAAATTCCTAAACCAGTCCTTCCGGCAGCTATTTATGTAAAATGCATGCAAGAATCGCGAAAAAAAAGGAAGGCGTTGTGCCTTCTCAAACCTATTGAATCCGATACAGCTTCAGATGTGCGGTTGTATAGATGTTTTCTGCAAACGATGCCAGCTGCCCATCCAGCTGGGGATTTTCCCAATAGCGGACAATCGCATACTGGATCCCGTACTTTTTGAACAGTGATTGCGTTTTGGAGTAATCGACGTCTTCCTGCCCGCTGTCACTGTCCCAGGGGTGATGGCGTCGGCAGATCTCATAGAGATCCTGATCGATCCGTGTGGAAGGATAGTAGGTATCACGCGCCGTAATGGGCTGATAGACATTGGGAAGATAGACCCGCATTCCTTCAGCCTGCGAAATAACGACGGGCTGATCGCTCCACTGCCGGCTGTCGAGTTCACTCTTGAGGACATTGAACACTTCCTCGGATTCCGGCTCGATCTTTCTCAGGGGATCATAGTCTTCCTTGTTTTCCACATAGAAACCGTACTGATAGCTGCGATTGGCGCGCAATGCCTCAACATTGCTGTAAACAGTGACAAGGATCAAAACCGAGGAGACAGCCGCCGGAAGCCACTTCTTTTTTTCGCCGGCCTTCATCCACGCTCCAAGCAGATACAGCTCCGTAAACGGATTGAACATCACTTCCCAGATCCGGTAGAATACGTTGCTCGCAAGGAACTTTGCGATTGTCGGCGTACACAGCGGATTCATGAAAATCACGATCATCATCAGGAAGTTGAAGCGAAGATAACGCTCATCCGACGTCAGAGCATTGCGGCATACCAGAACCACGCCGCCCCAGCGCAGAACATTGATCAGATTGTCAGCCCAGTTGGAATAGACAAAGAAATAATCCTTGACCATGTCCACGTCCTGATGGTTGCGGAAGAAATATTCATAGTCATAGAGATAGTCCGGATCCGCAATGTGCATGTAGAGACTGTATCCCATCAACAATAGCGGCAGAACAAAGACAAACAGCAGCTTCGCATGTCTTGCAAACCAGTCATCCACCCTGACCAGAACATCCTGAACCCGATCCTTCTGTGAAAAGCAGTAGTAGACAAGGAAAATCAGGGCCATGCCAATGCCTGCCGCAGGATGGGTGCGATGCAGAAGAATGCACGCATAAATGACCAGCGGCAGAACAATCCACGAAAGGTTGTAGAACACATTGTCCCGCCGAAGGAAACAAAGATACATTGCAAAAATCGACAGCGCTGCAAAGGACACCGGCAGATAGGAACTTGAGGAAGCGATGCCGGCAAACGACACCAGCGCAAGAATCCAGCGCGCCGAAGAGTCGCGGAAATCACCGGCCAGCCAGCGATAGATCAGGAACATCAGCATTGTGATGAAGAAACTGCGCCACGTGTTCCCATAGTAGGCATCAATGATCCGCCAATAGTAGAAATTCAGATAGAACAGCGCAAACACAAGCAGAACAATCTTCTGCCAGCGCTTGGAAATATCCAGCTTCTTGACAATATTCACCACCAGCATCGCTGCCAGGACATTGTAAATGATGCCAATACCCCAGATGACAGATTTGAGGACGGGGATTGATTTCAGATCCAGAAGGATGGAGGCATACACCGAAACGAGCTGATAATAGCCCTGGTAAAGGTACAGCGCATCCCATTCCGAACCCGTCTTTCCCGTATAGAGATTGAAGAGATTGATCTGCGGATTATGAATGTTCTGGGCAATGTTGTTCAGATACATCGGCGCATCCGAAAATTCAAGATCAGGATGGCACTGGTAAAGAACCGCCAGAAAAACAATCAGCGAAACGATGATGATCCAGATTTCCTTCCGCGAAAATTCATAGACGACATCGCGCCAGTGGCGGATGGTACAACCAACAGCAGACAGCGCAACCAGAGCCGTGATGATCTGAATCCACAGAAAGGACCCGTGAACCAGCTGAATCGGGTAATAGCCGATCGCACAGAGCGCCAGAAAAACCGCCGCACCATAAGGGGCACTGAAACGGCCGCTGGCAATATGAAGCCGCGCAAGAACAGCAGTTCCCATCCCTTCAAACAGGATGATCGCGACGATGCTGAAAATAAATATCCATTTCATAACTTAATCAATCGAAATCCGAATGGCTCTCATCGTACTGATTCAGCACTTCTTCAAGGTACTGGATCTTCAGATTCTTGACGGAGTCAAGGACAATGCCTGTCGCCATCAGGAACATGGCCGCAATGGTAATGACCAGACCCGCAACCTGAAGCCTCGTGTGCAGAAGAATGATACCGGCCGCAAAGAGAACCAGGAAAAACCAGAAGAAGAAAAACATAGGCCGATAGTCCTTATAGAGATCAAAGAGCGTCTTCAGGACGCGGAAGCCGTCATGAAACGTATTCAGCTTCGAGAACGAACCGGCCGGACGGTCCCGATACGAGATCGGCTCTTCACAGATCTTCATCCGCATCACCAGCGCAAATACCGTCATCTCGGTTTCAATCTGAAAGCCTTCCGAGCGCACCGGCATACACTTGACAAAGCGGCGGCTGAATACCCGGTAGCCGGTCATGATGTCGTGAATACTGCCATGAAACAGACGGTTGATCAGATCCCGTACCAGATTGTTTCCAAACTGATGGAACGGCCGCTTGTTTTCAGAGTAGTAGGTACCGTTGCTCAGACGATCGCCGATCGCCATGTCAACATCGTCTTCCAGTACAGGCTTGAGAAGACGGTCAACTTCTTCCGCCGGATAGGTATTATCACCATCCACAAGCACATAGGCATCCGCATCAATCTGCCGGAACATGGAACGTACAACGTTTCCCTTTCCCTGCCTTGTCTCTTTGCGGACGATGGCACCCGCGGCTCTCGCAATTTCAGCCGTACGGTCGCTGCAGTTATTGTCATAGACATAGATTTCCGCTTCGGGAAGAACCGCATGAAAATCATCGATGACGCTTTTGATGGTCAGCTCCTCGTTGTAGCAGGGAATCAGAACGGCAACTTTTTTCATGGAATCGGTCATTTCCAACATCTTACCATGCTTCATTGATGGGATGCTTTTCATATTCGCCGATTCCCGCCCCGTTGCCGAAATAATCGCACTTCAGCAGCTCCAGCGAAATCCGCTCCTCCTCCATGCCGTACATCATCTCCTGACGCGCAAGCTCCGGATCATAATTGTCGAAGAATGTGTACCTGTCATTGACAAAGTCCCAGGAATAATGGTCCGTCTTCCACGCATCCCAGAGACTGAAGAAGAAGCCGGTATAGTCCGGATCAAAGATGTCGCGGCCAAGAATCTGATGTGTATCGATCGTAAAGCCCCAGAGATTGGCAACCGTCGGGACCAGGTCCAGTGTCGTCGCGACCCTGTCATACTCCCTTCCCGTTTCCATATCGCTGCAGTAGAAATAAAGATCCGTGTAGCGATAGTAGTCTTCGGGTGTGATTCCGGTCTGCTTATAGAACGGGCTGTTGCCCCAGAAATCAAGTTCCTTCGCTTCATGATCGCCGAAGACAATGAATACCGTGTTATCCAGAAGACCCGCCTGCTGCAGCTTGTCTTCCAGCATGCCGATGGCCTGGTCCAGATCCATGTTCTTGGCCAGATAGGAAACATAGTCATCCTGAAGATCCGGATATTTTTCACGTACCCTGGTGACATTTTCTTCCGTCACGCCGACCGCATCCAGCGTATAGGGCTGATGGCCGCTGTAGGAAATCCAGTATCCCATGAACGGCTCACTGCTGGCATCGTACATGTACTGCATCACCTGCATGACCGCAGTATCCGAAGACGCATCGCTCAGTCCCATATCCGTACAGTCAAGGAAGGAATCGTAGCCGTACTGAATCATGGTCTGCTTGCGGTTGTAATATTCCCCGTAATTGTTGTGATAAGCCGTGGTTCCGTAGCCGTTCTCCTTGAACATTCGAGCAAGCGTCGTCGGATAGGTGTTGTACGAATATTCATAGCAGGCCGCATGTCCCTCTCCGTTGGGAATCAGAGACACATTGGCCATGAACTCCGTATCACTGGTAGAACCCTGAAGGGCAGGTGTGTTGAAGCCCTGGATGCGCAGACCGTTGGAATACATCTTCCAGAGATTCGGTGTCAGATCCGGATCCAGGGCCGCCCGGTTATACGACTCCGCCTGAATGAAGAAGGCATTTTTACCGGCAAACATACCTGTATAGTCATTGGTCTCCTGGTCCGGGCGCAGGGCAAGGAAGGATTCAACATCGCTGCGCATTGTTTCGATGGAATCCGTATCTGACCCGTTCAGAAACAGCTGCGTATCCCGCACTGCATAGGGCAATAGCCCAAAGCGGCTGACGACCTGCAGAGAATTCGGAAGCCTCTCATAAAGATAGGAATCCGACAGGTACATGGAATCGCCGTCATCCGTTGCCAGCGCGCCGATCTTCTTTTTGTATACCGTTAAACTCCCTGCTCCCAGCGCAATTGAAACAACCAGGCACACAAGACGGAACTTCCAGGTCTTGTTCCAGCGGTAGGCTCCTTTTTCAAAGCGGAAGAACAGAACAATGAAGACAATCTGAATCGCAAGAAAGCCAATTAGAAAGACAAGATCCTGCTTCTGAACAAAGGCAGCAGCACTGTCGGCGGCTTTCGTCACTTCAGAGGCAAGATCCTTGACCGTATTCCAGCGGTAATACGATTTGAACGCCCGGAAATAGCAGGTCTGCGAAACAACATAGGCCGTAAAGATACCGCCGTACACCAAAAGCAGCCAGCGGGAAAACGCCGGTCCCAAAAACCAGATCAAAAAAAGCGCTCCGGCAAAGAAGGCCGCAAACAGCGGAATTGAATATGTCGTTAACGGCGCATAATAATGCATCAGAATCAGCCAGAAAACGAGCAGAACCACCGTATAGATCAGCTCGATCACCATTAACCTTCTCCGCCGCTTTTTCATCAGGTTCCCCTTCCCCATGTAAAGATCAGATCAAAAATCACAAAAACCAATACCGATATTATATACATCAGAAGTCATTTTTTCTTGTGCAGCTAACGGGAATTCAGTCAGGCTGATGTCCACTGATCCGTACAGGATCGTTGAAAAACCTGCTTCAGTGCGAAGACGGAAACGAAGCCCGGATCCGGTCCAGAATGGCTGCGCATGCACACGAATCCGCCAGTGACATGACATCACTCTGCCGCGTGTAACTGCGCAGAAGATTGTCAAAGTGGCGGATTTCGCCGGAAAAATCGTCACCGTCATAGGGAATGGAAAGTTCCACTGTCTTTTCATTGTTCCGGATTGCGATATGATCCGGACGGTGCATGGGCCATACTTCCATTGTTCCACCGGTACCAGTAAAAACAGCCTTTGATTCCAGTTTTGTATCAAAGGCACAGATCAGCCGGCCCCCGATCCCGTTTCCTTCCATCCGGGCATCGACATAAAGATCTACCGTACCCTGATGCACCTGTGATTCAATGACCTGAAGGTCATTGCCAAGATAGGTCTGAAGCCAGCTGACGCCATAGCAGCCAACATCCAGTAAACATCCCCCGCCAAGTTCCGGCTTCATATAATAACGGTCCCGGCATTGTACCGGATCAAGAACAGATCCGTTCTGTACCAGAATGTTCTTCAGCTCTCCGATTGTGCCGGATGACAGCAGCTGTACTGCTTTTGTAAATGCAGGCGTAAAGCGGCACTTCATCGCTTCCATGAACAGAACAAGCCTCTGTTGGGAAACGGCCCGGATCTTACGCATTTCTGATTCGTTGATTGCGGCCGGCTTTTCGCAGAGTACTGCTTTTTTCTGCCGCATGGCACGGCACGCCCATTCTTCATGCATGAAATTCGGAAGCGAAAGATAGACGGCTTCGATATTAGGGTCTTCGATCAGTTCTTCATGAGAAAGGTAGATCTTCTGACATGGATGTTCCCGGGCAAAGGCATTGAGCTTTTCTTCGTTTCGCCCGCTGATGGCGTAAAGCTCATCGCCTTCCAAGCGCAATGAATCCGCAAAGCGGCGGGCAATCTTCCCTGCCCCAAGGATTCCGTATCTGACCATAGTGAAACTCCTGCTGCCTTCATCATACAGGAACAGACAGGAGGTGACACAGAATCAATCAGGCAAGATGATCGGCAATATCCATGTTTGCCCGGATACTGGAGGCGCAGCCATGGAATTTCGTCTTCTCCTCTTCATTCAACGTAAGCTCCATCACCTTTTCGGACCCGTCTTTACCGATGATTCCGATCCGTGTCATTGATCTGATTCCCCCTGTTCGTTTGAACAGTATTATTGTTCATTCCATCATGAAAGCAAGGATCCGGTGACTGCGGCATGTGAAGATTTCCTGAAAAGTAGAATCTGTCCTGAAACTTTTCACGCACAAAAAAAGCCCGGATATTCCGGGCGGATGAACCTGATCAATAATCACTCAGGCGATCTTGGCGATCAGAGCACGCAGCTCTTCTTCCGGATGGAAGCCGAGGATCTGATCAACGGGCTGACCATTCTTGAAGGCGATCAGCGTCGGGATCGACATAATGCCATAGCGCTGGGCAATTTCAGGGAAGTCATCAACGTTGACCTTGACGAACTTTACGCTCGCTACCGTGTCCGAAATCTTGTCGACAACCGGTCCGACCATCTTGCAGGGTCCACACCAGTCTGCATAGAAATCCACAAATACGCTGCCGTTATTGGCAAGAACTGCATCATAAGCAGCTTCCGATTCAATCTTTTCTACCATGATTTATTCCTCCTGTTCAGGTATAGCATGATTATTTCATCCCCTCTTAAGGAATACAAATATTTTGCTCAGAGCGTGAATGGTATAATACCGCTGATTCAGACGGCGTATTCTTTGCCGATCGGAGAATAAATGTCGAACCAGAAAAAAAAGGAAAAAAAGAAGAAAGTCCATCTCAAAACCCGTCTCAAGCGCTTCGGGCATCAGACGCTGATTCTGATTCTCGTAGAGGCGCTGACGCTTGGACTGACAGGATATATTGCGCTGCTGATCGTCCTGAAGGGCCCTTCCCAGACCTTTTCCGATATGGTTGTAACGACGATGTGGGAAACGCGCCGCGGACGGGCCGTGATCAACTTCATGTTTACGGATGAAGAAATCCAGCAGATGCTGTCGAAGAACCAGGTCATTTCCGTCGATGCCAATGTGAACGACGATGATACTACGGAATTCAACATTCCGGAAGATGAGAAGGATGACCTCGAAATCATCGACATTCAGGGCGCTACCTATAAGGGAAAGCTGATGATCGTCCGCGATCCGAGCCGCATCGATCTGGGCGTCAATCTGCTGATGGATGATCCAACCCAGGGTTACAGTGTCATGGACTATGTGCAGGCGGACGGCGCCGTTGCCGGAATCAATGCCGGCGGCTTCGATGACCCTAACGGTCAGGGCGATGGTTCCATTCCTCAGGGCATCGTGATCAAGGACGGGCAGCTCGTCGCAGGAACAGAAACGACCTGGGGCACGGTTGCCGGCTTCAATGCCGAGCATCATCTGATTGCCGGCGATATGACGGGTGCCCAGGCTCTGGAATGGGGTCTGGTCGATGCGGTCACCTTCGGCCCGGTCCTTGTCTATGATGGTCATGCCCTTCCGATTACCGGAACCGGCGGCGGCATCAATCCGCGTACCGTCATCGGTCAGCGTACGGATGGTGCCGTGCTGCTGCTGGTCATTGACGGCCGTCAGCCCAACTCGCTGGGCGCAACCTATGCAAACTGCCAGGATCTGATGCTGCAGTATGGAGCTGTGGTAGCGGTGAACCTTGACGGCGGCTCTTCCAGCGTCATGGTTTACAATGGCGAAATTATCAACAGTATTGTTTCGATGAACTCAGACAGGAGCGTTCCTACCGCATGGCTGGTGAAGTAAAAGACGAAAAAGAGAAGGAACTGGAAAAACAGATCGCAAAGCGCCGGAAAAAGAACGCCGCCCGCATGGAACAGCTCAAGGCATGGGGCCGTTTCTATTCCCGGCTCCTGCGGGTTTTCATTGTGACCCTGATTCTCTGCGCGGCGGGACTTGGCTATGAGTACTTCTGGCTCGCCCGTTATGAGCGTCAGAGTGTCACCGGCGCCATGAACCGGTACATGAAAAATGTTGCGGACCATAACTGGGATGAAATCTACCGCACCGATTCCACCTATTTCACGGAAGTGAATACGAAGGAAAATCTGATCACCTACCTCATCTATACCTATGGCGACAACCATGCCAACGGCTACACCTACTCGCTTGTCGAAGAGACGGACACGGGAATGCGCTACTACGACGCCTACTATCTTTCCAGCAAGGTTTCGACGCTGGAAACCTACAAGCCCGAAGGAGGTTCCACCTGGAAGGTACGGACCGTAGTCAGCGGCGGTTCCTATACGTTCGATGTGCTGAATGATGCGGCATTCAGGATCAATGATGTGCCGATTTCGTCTTCTTCCTTTGCCAGTGAAGGAGACCATATTCCACTTGCCTTTGAAAGTCTTTCGATTGACGATACCTTCCCCACCGTGACACGGTATACCGTAGAAAACCTGGTACGTGCTCCCGAACCGGTACCGGAAGACAGTGAAAACAACATGGCGGTGCGGGATTATTCCGGCAACCACTATTACATCGGTCCAAAGCCGACGGCCGAACAGTATTCGGAATTTGCGCAGAACATTGAGGATACGGCCATGGCCTATTCCCGCTATATCACCAAGGACGGTACGTTCTATGACCTGCGCCGGCATCTGTATCCCAATACCGAGTTCTACTATGCGATCCGCTCTCTGGATAACCAGTACTTCTCTTCGCATGACTCCATAGACTTCCAGGACATTGCCATTTCCGATGTCATGCCCCTGGGGGATGATGCCTTTGTCGGAACCATTTCCTACAATGTCGTTGTCACGGCGGGTACCAACGTAAAGACCTATGCAAGTACCTATCAGAT
>Ga0256404_1012782_pt1 | contig 10821 bp, 11 predicted proteins | sample RumenRJG_01DNA_FD_185990 | JGI IMG/M metagenome (GOLD analysis project Ga0256404, IMG submission 185990) | Bovine rumen microbial communities from Lethbridge, Alberta, Canada - RJG_01 | ecosystem: Host-associated > Mammals > Digestive system > Stomach > Rumen | place: Canada: Alberta | collected...
CGGCTGTTGGAATAAGCCACCATGCCTTCCTCGTTGCCGATAGTCCATGTTCCGTAAATGGACGGTGCAACAAGGTGTGTGCGTGTCTGGTTCTCGTTGCACTTGACGAATTCATCGTCTTGGTGTCGCCATAGGTAACCAAACATATTCTTCAGGCCGAAGAACACGGGAACGGGAGCTGTATATACAACATTGTTGTCGCCATCCTTGACCTCGTAGTTTACAACACCGCAACCGTCTGCAAGTTCTATGCCGACAGTCGTAGGAAGGAACGGATGATAACCGTTGTAGGTGTTCCACGCACCGCTCCAAGTAGTAACGCCCGAGCCAAGACCGCCCTGGTGCAATCCGTCAGCGTCAAGGTTCGCATTGTAAGCAGCCTGAACGTCACGTGTGCCGAAGATAATCTCAAAGAGGATCTTTATAACGGTGCTGTGACGCATGGTTCCGCACATCCATCCAGCTCCATTACGACGGGCAGCGGCTCGCATGGCCTCACAGGTCATCGATGTTACTGCCGTGCCTCGTAATGTACGGTATGTGCCGTCCCAGTCTGCGTTGTTATTGCCACCACGATACTTAGCGTCTTCGTTGACAAAGCTGCACAATGTATTGGTGTCACGGTCTATACATGCCAAGCCGTGTGCGGATATAGAGCCGACGGGAATACGGTAGTTGTACTGTCCGGGAATCGGGCGCAGGGAGATTTCCTCATGCCACAAGCCTCCGGCCTTATATAGTGCAAGGTAGAAGGGAACGCCCCAGCCCCACTGATAGTGTCCCATAGAACCGTCCAACTTGGCCAGTTCACCCGTTTCAAACAGATAGTGGTTAGTGGCTGCCAGCTTACGTCTTGAGTGGTCGTTCTTAACGAGGTAGCATCCAAGCTTCAGGGCCTGAGCAAGCTCACGGCCAAACTCAACATTGCCAGTCCATGATGCAGCCGTAGGAGTGCTCAGCGACTCGTTCCACACACGCCCGAAACGGGGTGCAATAGAATAGTTCACCGCATCCTGCAACTCCATGTATTCAGTCTGGCCATTGGAGGGATTGAATACAGGAATGTATTTCTCCTGCTTCGTAAGGTCTGACGCTGGCAGGTCATCAATCTGCTTGCCACCGTCCCAGCCTGTCATAATCTCGCGGAGTTTCAGGATCTCCGCATCACTCAGTTGTTCTGCCATAATTCTACAGTTTTATGATGTTAAACAATAATCGGTTTCCCGTTTGCCTTCATGATGACACCGTTCACCTTCAGGAACCGAGGTGTGCGGACTGTAATCTGCACTTCCTCTGTCAGCTCCGTATTGCCGGTGGCATAGACATAGAAGGAGGTCGTACCCGTATGCTGCAAGGTCAGCTTTCCAGTCGTGGGGTGTACCTTCAAGGAGTCGCCTTCGTTGCGCTGGCGTATGATGCCCTTCGTACATGACACGGGGAGCAGCACACCGGCAAGATATTGCTGCACCTTGTTCTTTGTCGATATTTCGGGCAGATACTTCAGGTGCATAAGCGTTGGAGTGCGCTGGTAGAGAGCGAGGGTGTCACTGTTGACGCTGTTTTCAGACTCATGCCACACGGCAAAGCCAGGTGAGTTGTCATAGCAGCGGTAGAACGTCTTACCGTTCGCGCCAAGATGCCATACCTCCTGACCGATGGCATAGTTATCGTCGTATTGAGTCGGCACGTGGTCTATCTCAACAGTCCGCACATCTTCCAATGCCGTGATACGTCTGCCCTTCGCAGTGTCTGCCTCTTGGAGAGTGGCAATCTGCCCGTTATGGCGTGAGCTGTCACCCTGTAGGGTTACGACGTTCTGCAACAGGGTAGTCAGCCATGCGGCATGCATATTCTCCAAGAACCCGTGATTGCCGTTTCTCTCGATCTTCAGGAATGACACGCTGCCGGATGGCTGGCTGGTCTGGATCTTTGCATAGCAGCTTACGGCGATATCGCGTACCACGTCATCGGCATAGTCACGCTGGATGTGTGTCTCAGCGGCCACAAGATAGATGGGCCATGAGGCAACGGCTGAGGCTGCCAGCGGAAGCGTGAGGCCTCCGATACTTACAAGGCCCGCACTTATGGCGTTATCCGATGGAACGCAGCCGCATATCACACAGTTGCCCCACTGCGCAAAGAAGTTATCCAACACGCGCAACGGCTCACTCTGGAGTTCAAGAAGGTCATCGCCCGACCATTTCCTGATACCTTGATACTGTACATGTCTTTTCATCGTTGTATGATTTTGAATGTTTTATCTGCCAGTTTGTATCTCTCAATCTCTTCACCCATGTTGCTGATATCCACTCCTGAGGGGACATAGATAACGAAGTCCGCACCGTCGAAGGCCGACTGGCTCTCACCCTCAAGGGCGACTTCACGGTATGGGTTGAAGATGACCATGTGCGCAGGTTCAGAGTTTAGGCCCACCTCCAGATACATGCCGCTGTAGCTCTTTATCACAATGCCTCTGCCAAACAGGTTGCGCAGGTGTCCCAGAAGCGATCCCTGCTGGCTCGTAACGTGAACCTTATAGCGGTAGTAGGCACGCCATGCGGCAAAGGTCGCCCACACGCTGTCAAGGTCTATCAGCCCCCAGAGCCATGCAAGGCGGTTGGGCTGGCGACGGTGTGGTGCTACGTACTGCCGTACAATTTCTTTGAAATTCAGGATAATGTTCATAGCGCGTTACCTTTACAGTTCGTTGTTGGATATCAGCGTAAGCGTACAGTGGCCCATGTCATAGTTGAAGTAGCCTGCATGCAGACGGCTCGCCGTGTCGATGTCCGTCCATGAGTTGTCCTCGCTGCCCTTGCGAGAGAGCGATACGATCTTGGCCGTCACTACACCGGCTACGGAGGTCACGGCCTCCAGTATCTCATGACGGTAGATGATGCCTCCGAAGTCCTGAGAGGTACGGAATGCCGTAAGTGATGCAAGCACGTTGGCACGTACCGACTCAGCAGGATATGCAGGGTCGTACCATACTTGGATGGAGTAACGCACGAGGTCGGCATCCGTAGAGATCACCTGTGTCTTGGTTCCGGCAAACTTGATGGCATCGATATAGTCTTTGAAGTTCTGCGTCTGCTGTGAAGCCAGAGGAACGGTCTCGCCGTTATTGTCGAGTGTAGCCACACGGATAACAAGGGTGTTGGTGTCTGACACGCTGACGCTTGCCACCTTCACAACCTGAGCTTCCTCATCCAGCGTCTCATACTCAAGGAGGCCGGTAACCGTCGAGAACCTCAGCTCGTGGCCGTTCTGGAAATCAAAGCACTTTCTCCTGTACCATGTAAGGGAACCGGCAATCTCCCGCTTCGCGTCATCGTCCATCTCCTTTTTGAAGATGTCAAGGGTCAGTTCAAAGAGGTGGATGCAGTATGCCACGCAATGCGTCCACATGCGCCACTCAGCAGCTGCGGACGTGGAAAGCTCGAACGATGCGTTAAGACGCTGCTCGATGCTTGCTTCTATCTCACTAATTGTTCTTGCCATTCTTCTGTCATGTATGTTGTTACGTTTCGTTCTATCTTCTTTACGACGGACTTCTTAATGATGGTACCGCCGTCATCTATCAGGACGCTCTGGCCGGGTGTCAGGCGAAGGTCGGGGTAGAACGCCCCGGCTTCCCTTTCCTCCGCGGCCACGCATTGCGGGTCATTCTCCAGCGAGGGGTTGAGCCTCAGGATATCAGCCACACCGTCAGCAGTTCCATAGTGCTGCATGGCGAGGTCGAGGATGGTCTGGTCTGCATATACTTCAATCGTTTTCATAGGCAGCGTCTATTTGAAATTTACAGTTCATCGTATCATAGGCCACCTTCCTTACCTTCTGGCCGTCGGCAGCCAGTACCTGACGGGTACGGCGCAGAAGCCCTTCCTTATCCTCGTTAAGCAGGTACTCCACCGCACCGACGCTGAGTTCCGGCCTGTGCCTGATATGGCCCATATCACCCAGAACCAGATCACGCTGATGCTGTGCCGTGCTCTCCGTTGGGTAGATATCGCCTGTGCTCAGGTCGAGGTCTCCGTTCTGTGTCTGGCAGTAGTCCTTCATATTACGATATCTTATAGTTAAACGTGCCGGTGACAGGCCCGCCCATCGACGGGGCTACCAACCCGGCAGAGTATGTTATCTGCTGGCTCTTGATGGCATTGATGATGGCATCGGCCAGTTTGTCGGCCACCTTATCCAATGCGCCCTCGCGGTCATCGTCTTTCTGGTTCATAACCGCTGTAAAGGCATCCTTTACTTCGCTCTTGATTGTTGCTTTAACTAATGGCATATTCTATCCCTCCATATATTGTGAAACTTCTGCTTTTATCTGCTGGAACGATGCCATGTTGATAGGTACTCCAGAGGGGCCTACGCCCGTCGGAACCGTCAGTTGGCAGATAGCATCCAGCATGCTCTCCAGTGTCTTTTTCAGACCTGCGCCGCCCTTTTTCAGTGTTAGGCCGCCCGATGTCACAGTGATGGTACTGCTGCCGTTCTTCAGCTCTATGCCGTCCGTGTTCACCGTCGCCGTTGCATCGCTGGCCTTGATGACCGTACTGCTGTCATCACTGGTGATAGTGACATTGTCTCTTTCAAGCTCCAGCTTTTCCGTGTCGATGGTCAGCTTCAGGTTGTTGTCGGTGAAGATGAGCTTATCTATTTCCGTGTACTGGCATACAAAAAGCTCGTTGCTGCCACCGATGGGACAAACCAGGACTACGCTCTGAGCTTTGGGGATGAACGCAAAGCCCTTCAGGGCTCCGTCCACAAGACCGCGCAGGCGAACGTCGAAATAGTCCACAGCGTCATCCACACGGACGGTGCAGGTAAACTCATCCTCGTTCACCTCAGTCACAACGCCCTGAATGACATTGCGCACCATGTCGCCCATCATTCCGTTGAACTTCCTGCGTATTTCGTCTATTTCCTTGCTCATGCCTTTATACCTATTTCTACGGTACGACGGCCACCGCCAGTACCGAATGTTGTTGTCACTGCCTCGATGAAGTAGCTGCCGCTACGGTCGGGGTATGTATTGTCGGTGATATCGGCCACCATACCGGGAAGGGCGTAGGGCTGCAGGAACGTCTTGATTTTACCCCTGTAGCCGTCAAAGCTGTAGCGTCGCAGTTCCTCGTTTGCAAGGGCCTTCAACTCTCCGGCATCCTTCACGTCGTAGTAGTAGAGTGTCTTCTGCTCACCGCCGTCTTCGCCAAGTTCACCCTCTATTTTCGAGCCATCCTTATAGTAGCAGATGGCCTTAACCTTCAGCTTGATATCCTGCGCCAGCTGGTATTTCAATTCATCGTCATTGATGACATTCTCACGCAGCACATATTTCACGGTCTCGCCCTTCACGCCGTTGGCCTTGCCCACATACAGCTTGCCGTTGATGTCGAAATAGGCCAGCAGGCCGTATTCTTTCTTCAGGTAGCCGAGAAGCCAGCTTCCGGGCTTGTTGTTGATAACGAAGTTCTTTAGCGTGAGGTCGGCAACCTCGCCCATCTGGACTCCGCTTAGAACCTCGTTTAAACATGCTTTTAACGACGTTTCTTTCTTGCTGAAAACACAGTTGACGAAGCGCAGCTTATAGTACTCATCCTCGCATTCAATCTCCAGAGGCAGTTTGTAGTTCAGACGCTTTACATAGCCGACGAACTCCGTTTGGAGCTGCCCGTCATAGCCCAGCTTGATAGTCACCGCGTCGCCTGCCTTGATAGCGTTGGCCGTCTCGATATGTGCGGGAGGCTCGCCCTCATGCTTGAGCACGGCTGTCACGGGAACCTTCACGACGGCTGTAGCAGCGAGGCTGTAGATACTCCGCTTGATCTGCACGTCGTGGACGCTCTTGAACGTCACGCTGCCAATGCTTATCTCTGAGGTCAGTACAAACATATATCACTCCATTATCAGTTCAAAACTCCTGTCTGTCTCAAGGTCGAGGCTGTAGGTCTGAGCGTGTTCGACACCTCTCATTTCGGGAATGTCTATGCTCTTGATTACAACCATGTCTTCCTCATCCATGAAGATATCGGTGAGGGCGCATTTCAACTGTACACTCTCATTCACGGCGTAGATTTCCTTGATGTCGGCCAACTGGTCATCGGGCCAGTCAGTGCCCAAGGCCACACCCTGAATCTTGATCTCGTAATCCTCCATGCTGATAAGCTCCTTGACGGTTCCCTTACGGCCAACCATAGGGGTGGACACGATATGCTTCTTTCCGCGTATGGAAATGAGGGAGTTGGGCATCTCATACTCCTTTCCTTTATACACCAGCACAACCGGCATGAAGTACCAGCGTCCGTTAGCGTCGCGCTTCCTCAGCGTAGAGCCGAGATTGCTGCTCTCGCGCTCATTGGCTTCGGGGCCGTCATACTTGGGCTTGAACTTCGGATCGCCAATTTTAGTGCCAAGCAGCGTGTCAATCGTTGAGGCTGCTGCCTGTGCCTTTTTGATGATGTCATAGACTGAAAATACACCCATAGCCTATCCCTCCACTATTTCATTGAGCACCTCCAGAATACGGCTGCGGATTTCCTCTGCACCCTGTCCGTCGGTATTCTCTACGTTGATAACTATCTGGTCGCATACACGGTCGATGGTAACGTTACGGCTGCCGTTGCTGCTGCTTTCCTGAACGCTGCTGTTGAAAGTCTGGCTCTGGCTGTTGTCAAAGCTGGCGATATCGGTAGCGTCGGAAAGGCTCTCAGACATTGACGGCATCGAAATACTGTTGTCGGCATAGCTGCCCATCGACTGGTTGAGCGTGTCCGATGTGGCGTTCACGCTCTGCATCGTGTCACCGCCTGTCAGGTTATGAGGTTCTGCCGATGTACCACCGACGGATGCAAGCAGCGGCTGGAACTTATTGGCAAGCCATCCGCGAATGCCTTTTCTCTTAGGCTCTGCCTTTTCCCGTGCGTTTGTCAGCTCCGGCACGGCATTGGAGATATTCACGGCTTCGCTCTGTGTGGATGCCTCAGAAACGGTGTCGCCTGTAGATGATGCAGACGTGAGTGTGTCGCCCATCAGCGATGCCGACCCGATATCCTGTGCCAGCTCCGTATTGTTAGAACCAGGAGTGATGACGATTTCGGGTAGCGTCACCTCGTAAGGCTTCGGCATGGCCTGTGGCCCGTTCATGGCAACGGCGTTGTCGAATGCCTGGTTGCCGGTGTCCGATAGCGTCAGGGCATTGGATAGGTTGCTGACAGCCGAAGGTGCAGAAAGCACGGTATTTGCTAATGACTTGCTCTCAGAACCAGGAGTGATGACGATTTCGGGCAATGTCACCTCATAAGGTTTGCTCAGGTCAATAACGGATCCGTTGTCATTGCTTGACAGACTGAGCGCGTCAGACTGTACAGTCATAGAGGAAGCGGACACGTTCTGTGTCTTCGACTGGCTCAGTATGTTGGTGGTTGCTGAGGCCTCTGCGGGACTGGCCAGAGATACGGCCATTGGTAGCATGACAGCAGCAGCTATCTTGCGGACGTTGGCCATGATATCGCTCAGGTAGTTTGTACCCTCTGGTTCGTACTCCTGCTTGGAAACGTCCACCGTCAGTGCGCTGTTGGTCTGAGTGATGGCCTGCGTCTTGGCGATGCCGCCATTGACGGATGGAGCCTGAGCAACGTCACCGATAGGCAGCAGCTTTGCCGTTACTGGAGCCAGCTTCTGTGTAGCTGCCAGATAGTTTGCACTCTGCGCATAGTTGGTGGCCTCTTCATTGAGGTTAAGAGTCTGCTTGGTCTTGGATCCCTTGCCGCTCTTACCACCCTTACCGCTCTTATCCATCTTTTTCAGCAGGTCTTGAGTGCTGACTGCGGGAGCAGCGGTCTCTGATACGTTCATTGCGGCCTCAAGTTCCTTTGGCAGTTCCGCTGCCGACTTTGCCTTCTCAGACTGTGAGTTTGCCCAGCTCTGGTGTCCGGCCTGCTTGCCATCTTCCCATGCCTTGGCATAGTTGCCGTTTTTCCACGTGTTGACGGCAATACCTGCGGGCGATGACTGAAGCACGCCCTTTCCTATATCTTTGAAGCCTTGCTTGGCTGCTGTCGCGGCTGCATCGAAATTGCCCTCAAAGAGGTTGGCAATAGCCTCGCCAAGACTTCCAATACCTTTCAGAATCTGTTTAATCGGTGACACAATGGCACTCACGAGTGCGCGTCCGAACTCCTTAACTACGCCCCATGCGCCAAGAACTGCAACACGGAAGCCTTCGAACTTCTGCCATGCAGCAGCTACTGCAGCAACAACCGCAACGATAGCAGCTATAACCCACGTCAGCGGGCAGGCAAGGAAGGAGGCGTTTAGCAATGCCTGTGCTGCGGCCCATCCCTCCGTAAGAGTAGTCGAAACGACGGTAAGGCCATTCTTGATGCCCTGCCATACGATATCGGCTTTGGCAATGGCCGTGTTGGCAGCCCATACCACTCCGAGTGCGGCAAGTGCAGCGGTAAAGCCGACAACGAGAGGCTGTCCCTCCTGTAGGTAACTCAGCCAGCCACCGAAAAAGTCAATCAGTGTCCTAACAACAAAAGTAACGCCTTTCAGTACCACGCTGACACCAGAGAACGCGCCACTGATAATCGGGGCCACCAACTGTACTACAGGCGACAAAGCCTGAATAAGTGTGGAGAATGTTTCAAGGCCGGTGGAGATAGTAGGTAGCATCTGCTCGCCGATGGAAAGGCCTACGTTCTTAAAGCGGTTCCACGCTTCCTCCGCCTCCTGAACGGTGTTCTTACTGGCTGCGAGGGCCTTGTTACCTTCCTCGTTCTTAGTAGCGTCCTGAACACCTTCAACAATACCCTTGTATTTTTCCATATCGGCCATCAGGACGTTAAAGGCTCCCTTTGCCTCCTTATCCACAATGCCGAAACCTTCCAGCAGCTGTGAGCGTTCCTCATCAGAGCGTCCGTTCATCAGGTTACTAAGGTCGCCGAAGATATCCGTCATGCCACGCATCTTGCCCTGCTCATCAAAGACCTTCACGCCAGCCTTTGCCATCTTATCGCGAACGTCACCCCTGCCAAGCATAGACATGGCGTTCTGAAGCATAACGGTGGCCTGGTCGGCACTCTGGCCCTTACCAGTCAGGTAGGAGAATGCGCCTGATACGTCTTTGTAGTCAATACCCATGCCGACACCTGTTGACAGCAGTTTCGGCAGGTATTGTGCCAAGCTGGAAAAGTCCACCGCACCCATTCGCTTTGATGCGAAGAACACGTCCAGCACCTCATTGGCATCAACATCGCCCAACAGTGACACGGTCTGTGCCAGTGCTGAGGCTACAGTGTTCACGTCCGCGAAGCCCGCCTTGCTACCCTTAATACTGGCAGCCAGCACATTCATGGACTTATCGGCATCGTTGATCTGTGAGTTGATAAGGTCGAAAGCCAAAGGAACCGTTGCAGCGTCCGCGCCGAACTCTTCTGCCACGCCCTTGATGCCTTTCTTCAGGTTTTCGAGATCCTCTCCTTCAAGCAGTGTGGTAATATTCACCTGTGCCATGTTCTGGTCGAAGGTCATGGCAGACTTGGCCGTTCCAATCATCGCGGCTCCAGCTTGAACGATGGGGTTCTTGAGCAGTCCGATGCCGGGGACGCTACTTGCCAAGTCACCGGCCCACTTGCTCAAGTTACTTGTGCCGCTGGTAAGACGTTCCACACGCTCTATCTCATCACCCAGCGACTTGATTTCTTTGTCATATTCACGGATGGCATCGAGGTTGTCTGAGGGGATCCACTCGCGCTCAGCACGAAGGGCCTCTATCTTGGCACGAAGCGCACCGACGCTTCTGCCCGTCGCGTCCATCAATGCGTCTGCGGCCTTCATCTTCTGGCCAACGCCATCCATAGCACTGCGGACGTGCTCGCTCTCTGTGTTAATCTTCCGAAGACCGCCAGAGACACGGTCATTCAGGGTAAATGTGTAAGGAACGGTGACGGGCTTCGGCTTGGCGGTCTGCAGGGCAGACACCTTCTGCTGAAGCTCTCCGATGCGTTCGTTGTATTGGGCGATAGTTCCCAGACCATCAGCCGGAAGCAGGTCGCGTTCTGCGCTCAGCGCGTCAATCTGTGCCTTCAGGGCAGTAATGCTACCGCCCGTCTCATTCATCAGTGTACCGGCAGCGGCCATCTTATCCTGCACGGTAGTAACCGCACTGATGAGCGGCTGGCTGGCAGCCGTTATCCGTAGCAGCTTATCACTGGCTTGGTCTTGGATGGAGAAAGTATATTCTAACGTAGGCATGCTCGTAAACTAATGGTGAGTGAATTTGTTAAGTCGGCCCTGATATATTCTGCCATCCCTATCTGCATCGCCCATTCTTCGTCAGACAGGTCGGAGGGGTCGAAATGAAGATAAGCGCGAATGAGCGCATCGCCGAGGAAGAGCCATCCGCGCTTATCCTTTAAACCTGTCCGGCTTAGAGTTTTTTTATCTCTGCGGTCTTGATCTCGATGATTTCTGCAAGATGGCTTGACACGCCCAGGAACAGGCTGTCATCCTTCTTAATTTCCTCATCGCCATCCAACCAGCAGTTCTCCAGCAGGACTTCGTTGTACTTCATCGGGTCGTTCTTTCCGAGAACGGAAGCGGCTCCCAGCACCTTGCGGTCTGGCTTCTTCAGGTAGCAGACCTTACCGTCAACCTCTACCTTGAAAACGTCGCCGTGCGCTTTCTTCCACGCATCAATCTGTTTTGAATCGATTTCCTTCATGGCAGTCCCGGATTAGATACCATACTCAACTTCACAAGCGATGAACGGCAGGGCGTGCTCTGAATAGAGGTCGCCTTCCTTGATGGAGT
>Ga0256404_1012783_pt1 | contig 10820 bp, 14 predicted proteins | sample RumenRJG_01DNA_FD_185990 | JGI IMG/M metagenome (GOLD analysis project Ga0256404, IMG submission 185990) | Bovine rumen microbial communities from Lethbridge, Alberta, Canada - RJG_01 | ecosystem: Host-associated > Mammals > Digestive system > Stomach > Rumen | place: Canada: Alberta | collected...
ATATTCTACACGAAATGCGTTCCTTTGGCGAATTACTGCGTTCCTTGCGCGGATTGGTGTTTTCCTCGCCGCGTATCGATGTTTTCCTTCCGGCGGATTCATGTTTTCCTGAGTGCGGAATAATCAACTACAAATTGGAAAAACATTTTGCCGAACTATGGTTGCGTTTACCGCAGTATATTGTCGAATGAAAAAAGATAGGTTCTGAAAAATGTAAAAAAGCTCAAAAAACAACTAAAATTCTATAATTGTCACATTGAATCAAGCGTGTTTTGCTATATGGGAGATGTCATATATCGTGAAATAAACCGCTAATTCTAACACTGTTATGTCAGCACAGCACATTGTCTGTACACCCTGAATCGTATATGTAAAAGCAAAAAAAACCGACACGAACATTTCTAAAATCTCTGATTACAGAAACTTTGGAAACACTCGTGTCGGCTTAATTCATCTTGATTAAACTCAATCATAGAGTTTTATTCTGTTGTGCTGCGAAAACCTCGCATTTGGGTTTTCTGCTTAATTTCGATTTGATGTCAGGATCATCAGCTCAATTAGCTTACTCATAGGGATAGTTTCATATTTGTCCTTGTTGCTCTTTTTAACTTTCAGCGCAGGTTCTCCCGTATCCGTTCTGACACACTCACCAAGCGTAATTCTTTCTTTCGGCGTTTTTATCAAATTAGTTTTCTTCACTGCTTTACTTCCTTCCATACTAACTTCATTTAATCACATAATTTGATACATATTCAATTGAAAGTAAAACTACACTCTTTTTAATCAACTCCTAAAAAACTATATTTCAAACCTTGCACGGGGCAGCAAGGAGAGATTATTTTGTTTTAGAACGATTGTTCGATTGCGTTCTCTATTATATCTCTGTTTAAAAATTTTGTCAAGGTCTTTTTTCACAAATCTTGAATGTTTTATTCATAAAGAAAAAGCCTTCCAACACTTTAAAGTGTCGGAAGGCATAAAGATAAATGGTCACATCATGAATATCAAATGAGAGAAAAATAAAATTTACCTTAAACTCATGTCTATAGGTAACTAAATCCCACAATATCTTTTTTACAATAATTATTCCACTTTTCGCATCTTACACCGGGTTTGCATTATTTAACCGCACCGTCAGACACTCCGGCAACAAGAAACTTTGAAAGCGAGAAATATAAAATAACAATTGGAACTGCAATAAATATTGCTCCTGCCGCAAATCTCGCAAACTCTGTATCACCTAAATGAGTTAATCCCACGGCAACAGTCCATAGCTCTCGATTCTTCAAAAGCATATTAGGCAGAATAAAATCGCTCCATGGCCATGCAAATGAAGTCAATGCAGTATAAACTAAAATTGGCTTTGACATTGGAAGCGTTATCTTAAAAAAGATTGTAGTGTTAGATGCTCCGTCGATTTGAGCTGCTTCATATATTGCATTGTTTATGGTATCAAAATACCCTTTTTGCACCAGATACCCCATAGGAGCTCCCGCCGAATACACCAAAACCAAACTCCATAAATTATTAATCAAATTGAAGTTAACCATTATGAGGTAAACCGCTGTCATTCCCATAAAGCTCGGAAACATACTCAGAACCAACGTGGTTTTCATAAATACTTTTCTCATACGAAAACGGAAACGGCTCATTGTATATGCCGTTAAGATTACAAGCAACGTAGACAAAAGACAAGAAAAAGCAGATACAAAAAGCGTATTCAACAACCACCTCGGATAATCATACATTTGAGTATCCATAAACAGCTTGTGATAGGTTTCGCCACTGTAGCTCTGTGGAAAGAACCCCTGAAAATCATATATCGAGCCTGACCCCGAAAAAGAGGCTAAAACCAACCATAATATCGGAAAGAAAAACAAAACAGATACAGTAATCAAAACGATATATGTAATGATTACTTCAGGAAGCTTTTCTTTTTTCATCGGTATGTATCCTCCTTTCTGAAAGCGGATGATCTCACATAGGTAGATAATGAAACAACTGCCGTAATGACAAATATAATCAAACTAACTGCTGCTCCTATGGCGTAATAATTATTTCCGATAGACAAATTATACAGCCAGTTGATAAGCAAGTCGGTATCACTCGCCAGAAAATATCCGTCAAGATACATACCACCGCGAAGGAAATAGAACACACCGAAATTATTGAAATTTCCGACAAAGCTTGTTATTAACATAGGAGTTGTCGAAAACACAACAAAAGGAAGCGTGATTTTTAAAAATTGTTTCCATCTTCCCGCGCCATCGAGACTTGCCGCCTCATACAATTCGCTGTTTATGTTCGATAGGATTCCTGTTGTCAACAACATCATACTCGGGATGGAAATCCATGCATTGACAAACAATCCGATCATTCTCGCTTTCAGTCCTGCATCAATATCAAGAAAACCTATCGCACTTCCTCCAAAAGCCTTTATGTAAAAATTGAGAGGACCGCCGTAGGAAAACATAAACTTGAATCCCAACAGAGTGATAAATCCCGGTACAGCATACGCAAGGATTGGAAAGACTCGCCAAAACCTCTTTCCCTTAACACATTTTTTGTTTAGCAACAGTGCCAGCAATACACCGCCGAAATAATTAATCAGCGTACTGCAAACCGCCCAAACAACATTCCACCCAAGAATTTTGAAAAATGTTTCTTTTATGTAAGTAATCCTACAGTTGTTTTTTTAATAATTGTTTTTATCATCTTTAGTCCTCCTGATGTTTGTTATTAACTCTGTTTTTCTCAATCCAACCAACGGCAAAATCCACAAGCTCTCTTTGCTTCATAAGCCGCAGAGTTGCATTTCCCAGCGTAGCCTTTTTAACTTCACAGTTTTCTTCAAAGGCTGTACCAATCTGCTCAAAATCCTCGCCGTCAACATAGAGCGTGTCATATGCCTTCCACACTCTCTTTTCGTTTTCCATAACAGCACTGTATTCCGTACAGAGATGCTTGCCCGGATACTCTGCCCTTGCATCAGCAAGATGCAGAGAGGTATTCTTGTCATACCCAACTCCTATAAGAAGCACATATGCATCAAGCTCATAAAGCTTTCCGACAGGAGAACCGTCCCCGAAAATATTCGACAAATCATGCCCCTGCGTCAAATACTTTGCATATTTGCCAAATGCCGCTACTGACCTTGCGGGATGGTCGCTGCGAATAGTTCCGTTCCACAGTCGAAACATCTCTGCCACTGCCCCCATTGTATTGGTCGGTGTAACATCCTTATCATACGGCGGCCAATTATCACGTATGGTCTGCCAGCAATCCACATCCACCTCCCAATGCACTCCTGATTCGGGATCAAGATTTTTCCACGATTGTGATGGCATCATAATTGTACCGTCATTTCCAACTGCTTCAATCAAAGCTTCAATAATGGTCTGAGCACCTCCGCAAACATAGCCTATACTGCTAAGGGACGTATGTACCATTATCACTTGTCCTGATTTCAATCCCAACTTCTCAAATGTATTAAGCACATCTGATTTAAGAATAAGTTTTTTCTCCATTCGTCATTCCTTTCTGCTAAATAGCAATAAAATAAGAGCCGATGTACTCTGTCATTGCTCACAAGTTCATCGGCTCTGCGTCTGATGCGTCCGGCTCTTCAATGACTGAAATATTCATTCTTGTAACACTTATTACTGTTTCCCTCTTACACTTTGGACAAAACAAAGGAAAATTTCTGATTACAGTATCTATTGTCATCCTGGTCCTTGTCTTGTTTTTGCAAACCGGGCATATTATCCAATCTGATTTTTCTTTGAAAATAGCCACCTCCTTACCTTATCCTATACATCGTATCAAGAATCCGGATGCATCAATTTAACTCTTTTACACTTTCTCCTATTAAAAGCTTTACCGGTATACACAAATTCTCAGTCGCTTCGTTGTTATTAATCATCTTAACCAATAATGATATTGCTGTTTGCGCACGAAGTAGATTATTCTGTGCAACTGTAGTAAGCTTTGGAGTAATATCAAATGCTTCTCTGCTGCCATCAAACCCCACTATAGAGATTTCATCAGGAATTATTATTCCATGTCGACGCAAAAAGCGCATAAGCTCAATTGCGTAATAGTCAGACACGGCAAATATGGCAGTGTGTCTTTTTAACTCATCAAGTTTTGAAAGGTAGAATTCTTCTCTTTCATCTGCTTCCATAGGTATTTTTAAAAAATCAGCTTTGAGGTTTAGTCCTTCGCATAGTCCTTTATACCTCATAAGGTCCATACACACATCATTATCGGCAATACATAGGACTTGGTTATGACCCATACTCTTGAGATATTCACCAACCTGCCTGCCTCCGTCGAAATCATCAATTGTAATGTTGCCAAAACGATTCTGAACATCGGCAAACCCATCATAAATCACAAACGGCACACGAATATGATCCCTTAGATCCTGATACTCATCCTCACAAAAGCCTATGATTACAACGCCGTCCAAATTCCACATTGATGCAAATCTTACAATTTCCGAGATCTTCTTCGCTTTTTTAAGCATCATAAAATATCCGCACAATTCTATTTCGTCAGACAAGTGATTTATTGCTGCTGAAATAAACAAATCTTCAAAGGTATGCCCTTCGTATTTCGGATGGTCATTTACTATAACTCCGATAATTCTGGAATTATTACGCGCGAGCAATGTTGCCGCCATATTGGGAATATAGCCGCGCTCCTCAAGCTTTTGCTCAACTTTTTTTACTGTCCTGTCGGAAATCTTTCTTGTCTTGCCGTGAAGCACATTAGATACTGTCGCCGTACTGACTCCGAGCTCCTCCGCTATATCTTTTATTCTTACCTTATTTTCGTCCCACATTAACTTTCCTCATTTCTTTTGGATAGATTATGACAATTCTTAATCCTAAAATACTCAATACAAAAGAAACTATACCGAGAGCTTTAGCAGTTTTTTCATTTTTATCCATATCATCACCTCACCATCTTGGTCTTGCAATGCCGAGCTTTAACAGCACAATCCATAATAATGCTGTAATAATAATCATCAGTAACAGCCGTACATTTGACAGATTAAATATATGTTTTGAATTTAACCTTTTAATCTTTTCCTTAATAAGTTTCAAATCTTTTTCATCCATTTCTTTCTTATAAAAACAATCCATGTCAATATCAAACGCACACATTCCTCCATTGAAAGGATAAAATATACAATCGGGATAGGTAAGTTCCAAGCATAGGCACTTAACAGCGCAAGTGGAACGCCTACTCCCCATGTGCCGATTAACTCGATAATCATGACCACTCGTGTTTGTCCGCCGCTTTTAATTATACCACCGCCAAGAATCATATTCGTCACCTTTATTGGCGATACGACTGCAAATACCAGTAATATCTGCTGTGCGGTCTGCTTTACGATTTTTTCAACATTGTAGGTATCAGTATAAAAATTCATTAGATACATCAAAGCAGCAGACAGTACACATGACCCGATGAATCCATATAATATCATACTTTTTGATTTTTTATAAGCAGAATCAAACTCTCCCCTACCAAGTTCTTTGCCAATTAAGATTCCGGAAGCTTGTGCCAATCCGCTGAGTGCTCCTATCATCAAGCCCTGAATCGGATATGTAAGCGTCATTCCGGCACATTCAAGTGTACCGATGTGTCCATAGATAGAAGCATACACATTCTCACTTAAGCTCCACATAAATTCGGTTACAAGAATCGGTAAAAGTATAGCAACATATTTTCCATAAGTCATTTTTGTAAGCTTTACGGAAAAAGTGAATTCTATTTTTTTATTTCTGCATACAACAATCAAACTTATTATCAACAAAAGCGTATTAAAAAGCTGAGAAGCAACTGTCGCTATACCTGCGCCGTTAACTCCCATAGCAGCAATTCCAAATTTTCCAAAAATCAATACATAATTCAAGCCGGTATTGACGGCATTCGAAATAATGCTGAATATTAACGGCAAAACCGCTTTATCCATACATCGCAAGCGAGTAGAAATCAGCATATCTATTGCATAAGGTAAAAAACCGAACGAAATAATCGTTAAATATTCAGACGCAGATTTTATCGTCTGATTATCAGTTGAGTAAAGTCCCATTAACTGAGTCGGAAGTAACAGGCACGCTGACATAAATACTACAGCAATAATCACTGAAATAGAAGTATTAAGACAAAAGCTGCGGTTAACCTCTTTTTCGTCCTTTGCGCCAATATACTGTGAAATCATTATTCCTGCCACTGAAACAACCGCTCCGATAACCACTGCGTAGAGGGATGAAAGCTTTCCGGCAATGCCTACTGCGGCGACACTTGTGCTTCCCAAATTACCGACCATTACCTGATCAACAATACTAAATGAAGATTGCAGCATACATTGAAGAGCGACAGGGATGGCTATTTTCATTACCGATTTTACGAATGAATTTGACCGCATAAACATCTCTCCGAATATAGTCTTTCAATGAGATTATAAGATAGAGATACTGATGTTTCAATAGGTTAATCGCGTAACCTCAAACAAAATAATACGTGAATTTTTATGCATCATGTCAATATTCATCTGATCTAATCATATATCTAAACTTTAATTCTTGACAATTTTATAAAAACATGATATATTGGACAAAGGTTAATGGCGTTAACTTATCAAATCAATACCGTTGCGGAGGTCAATCATGCCGGCAAAAAAAGGTAATACGCCGAGTAAGATATTGAATATTGCCCGAGGGATTTTCCTGCAAAACAGTTTTCAAGGCACATCCATGCAGCAGATTGCTGATGCTGTGGGTATTTCTGCTCCCGGTATCTATAAGCACTTCGATAGTAAAGAAGCTCTGTTTTCTGCTTTGGTTGATCCGCTTATAGAGAGAATACGAGAAATACTACACCTTGCTGAAAACGAAAAGGATGAAATGTTTGAGTTGGAACAAACAGACAAGGTTTGGGACAAGGACAAAATCTTTTCCGAAACACTTGATTTCATCTATGAGAATTTCGACGGTATGAAGCTGCTGATTTGCTGTGCGGATGGAACACGTTATGAAAACATCGTAGACCGTGTCGCAGACTACGAAACACAAATTGTTTTTCATACTTTGCCGGAATTAAGGGAAAAAGGATTCTCCATTCCTTTGATTAAGAAGGAAACTATTTCGCTTATGATGCGAAATCAATATCGTACCTATGTGGAATTCATTAGAAATGATTTTTCAAGAGAAGAAGCAGACATCTATATAAAGACTGCAGGCGCGTTTTTTACATCCGGCTGGAGAGCTTTATTGGGTTTCTGATAGAAGGGATAACAATATGAATCACTATAAAGTCACATGGGTGCTTTGCCCTATTTGCGGCAATAAAACCCGTACGAAGGTCAGACCGGATACCGTACTTGAAAACTTTCCGCTTTTTTGCCCCAAGTGTAAAAAAGAAACGATGATCAATCTTATAAAACAAAATATATCAGTCATCAAAGAGCCGGACGCTTTAGACGCAGAGCCGATGAACTTGTGAGCAATCACAAAGTACATCGGCTCTTTATTTTCAGCGAGGTGAAAGATATGAAAAATCTTCTAAGGAGGGAAAAATAATGCGCCATATTGTAATACGTCTGGCCGTAGGTATCATCTGGCTGATTGCCGCTGTTGTATGCTGTGTGCAGAACAACTATCCCTTTGCCGGACTGTATGCTGTTTTGGGTATCGCCTTTCTTCTCAGCGCCTATACTGGTTGGAAAAGGGAAAAGAACAAGCGGAGGTGATGAGATGGAGGACTTAACCCTTCTGACCATCGACAGATTAAACGTGTGGTACTCGCCGGGGAAAAACGTACTGGACAATTTCTCATTGGAGCTTGGCGACCATGAAATCGTTGGTCTGATCGGACTGAACGGTGCCGGAAAGACGACCTTTATCAAAACACTCTCCGGGCTGATTAGCAGCTTTCAAATCGGCACGGCCAAGTGGCAGGGGGAAGCATTTTCTTTTCAGGACAGGACGTTCAAGGAAAACCGATATACCGTATTCGCGGAAGATCATTCTTTTGGATATTTCACCTTTCGTGAGTATCTTTCTTATGCGGCGGCGTCCTACGGCGTGAAACAGCCGGATTTTTCAGCACTGGTGCGGGGCTTCCACTTTGAAGATTACATTGACGTACTGCTGAAAGAACTGTCAACGGGAAATCTGAAAAAGGCATATTTGATGACCGCCTTTGCGCTCCATCCGAAGCTGCTTCTTTTGGACGAGCCGTGGAGCGGCCTCGACTTCCAAAGCACGGAATATCTATACGAGCTGATAAACGGATACCGGCAATATGGCACGATACTCTTTTCCTCTCACATTTTGGAAAGCATCTGCCTGACCTCTGACCGTGTGCTTGTATTGGAACAGGGGCGGATACGGAATACCTTTACCGGGCCGGAAATCAACGCTGAAACGATCCGGGAGGTACTCAAGGAATGAGCGCGGCGAGAGCGATTTGCAAGCAGTTGTTTGGGGCGAAATACGAGAGGATCGTCAGAAGTCTTTTGGTCAGCGCCATCCTTTTCTTCGCTCTTTTTGGCGCGGGCGTCCGTATAACAATAGCTCCGTTTATCCTTTATCTGACGGCCACGGCGTTTTCGGCGGGTATCATGTGGCAGACAATCGGCTCAAACCGTCATGCGGAAACCTTCATGGGGCTGTTTATGCTCCCTTTTCCACGCAACGGCCTGACGCTTTCTTATGTATTGTCCTTTGCCGCCTACACGCTAATCACCAAGTCGTTTTTCGTGCTGGCGCTGCTGTTTGCGGTCGGCGGGTGGAATGTTGCACAGATGGTGACGGCGCTGCTGTGCGCCGTGAACGGATGCTTGCTGGCGGCGGCGTGGTACTCCATGCCGATCTGCAAAAAATGGCCGCTTGTGGCGATATGGACTTCGGGCATCGCGGCAGCGATCTTCCTCGCTCCGGGGGCATTGGTCATGGCTGTGGCCTGCACCGTGAGCATCGTGATCGCATTTATATTGCTAACGCGGACGGACGCCTATGTTTTTTACCGTTCCGGCCACACACGGCAGGTCGTAAAGCACAAATCCGGCACGGCAAGCGTATTCGTGTATCTGTTGCGCTATCTCACATCAAATACCAACTATCTTCTCAACACAATCGCGCTCTGCGCCTTTGCCTGCGTGTTACCCTTTATTCTCGGTCAGCTTAATGGTTTTAACAATATGCCGATGGGCTTTGCCGTATTGAGCTTGAATACGCCGATCTGTACGCTCATATCAGGCGATCCCGATACGGAGCAGGGTCTGCGGGCAATGCCCGGGCAGGTCATGCGCTTTTGTACCCAATATTGTCTTTTCATCTTCTGCGCAAACTCCATGATAAGCGGCATTTACCTAATATGCTGGCAGTTCAGAAACGGTGGCGTCGGCTATATAGAGCTTCTGACCGCTGTGCTGTTTGCCTTGCAGAGTTCCATTTTATCTGTGGCGTTGGAGTGGCTTCGTCCGCTTCGCAGATGGAAGGTCGAAACCGATCTGTGGCATCATCCGAGGAAATACCTCGTGCCGGCGGTGATGATGCTGATTGCCGGAGTAATTAGTTTGTACCCTATCGCTGTGTGGGTATGGCTGGGTGCTATGATCGTAGAAGTCAGCGGTTTCGCATTTTTGAAAAACACAAGAGAGATAAATAAGGAAATGTAAAATTGGACTACGAATGTTCAAAGCAACACACGTCTGCTTTGAAACAGCCAATTGGCGAGAGCAGAAAGGATGGAAAGGATGAAAAACATGAATGTTGCCTATATAATTTTGAAAATACTTATGTGGATACTAATTGTCCTGTTTATCGGAGACTTTGTGATGCAAACAATCTCGTACTCATTTTACAAAGGGGACAGAAAACTGCAACAGGTAACATTTCAGCCCGAAAGAATTCAGATTGATGATGGGCTGATTGGATATGGATATGCTCTTGAACAAGAATCCAATAATGTGATTCTATGCTTTGGAGGCTCCATGTATGTAGCTTACAATACAGTTGGCATGTATGCCGGGTATTACGATTGTCCATTCCTCTCGGTGGATTACTACGGCACGCAGGAAAGCACCGGCAGGATGAATCTGCAAACAATGCAAAAGTCCGCCGAGGCGCTGTATGACTATGCAGCGATGCGGTATCCCGGCAAGGAGATTATTGTAATGGGACACAGCTACGGTTGCGGAATGGCAGCTTATTTAGCCGGCATTCGCAATTGCAGCCAATTATTTCTTCTCTCCGGTTATCGGACAAGCGCAGATATGTATAACCGTATCCTTCCGTTCTATTGGGGACCGCTTCAAGCCTTTATCAAAAACAACATCCATGTGGATCAATATGCCGCAAAAACTACCTGCCCTGTGACCGTGATTGGTTCCGATGCGGATACAACCCTTCCTGCTGAACTTCAAGGGAAACTGGCAGAATGCTACGCAGACGCGGAATTGAAAATTTTTTCGGGGATTGAACATGAGGATTATTTGACATCCGCGGAGGTCATACAATTTATAAAGCAAAACATATAAAAACTTAATCATATATATTTACAACAGTATCGTAAGTTTCTACCATTTATTAGTCAAACCATTCTCTCCTTTCCTCGTTATTATCACCGTTCGGTTTCAGTCACAGTTTTATTTTAGAAGATAACATTTAATTGGTCGTAACCGCTTAATAACCACCCCGTAAACACTAAACCCTCCGTCAGAAAGCGGAGGGTTTGACACATTTATCTCAATGGCTTCAATTATTCTGTTACGGATTTTGTTCTGCTTATGATGGACTGCT
>Ga0256404_1012784_pt1 | contig 10820 bp, 8 predicted proteins | sample RumenRJG_01DNA_FD_185990 | JGI IMG/M metagenome (GOLD analysis project Ga0256404, IMG submission 185990) | Bovine rumen microbial communities from Lethbridge, Alberta, Canada - RJG_01 | ecosystem: Host-associated > Mammals > Digestive system > Stomach > Rumen | place: Canada: Alberta | collected...
GTCGGCATCAAAGTGATCCCGTTCAATATCCAGATTATGCATAAGCCGGAATCTTCCGATGAAAAGGCGGTGGAGATCGATGCGTAAATTCAAACAGCAATTTCTTGCCGGTCCATACCTCATATGGATCATCGGTTTTATCCTCCTGCCGCTTATCATGATTCTTTACTATGCATTTACAAACGGCGATGGCAGTTTTACGTTATCCTATATCACAGCGATAGCAGATGAAACCAACCGCAAAGCCATGGGACTTTCCCTGAGACTTGGAATTATATGCACCATCGCGTGCCTGGTTCTCTCCTATCCGCTGGCAATGATTTTAAATAATAGGAAAATCAAAAATCAGGGACTGGTTGTTTTTATCTTTATGCTTCCGATGTGGATGAACTTTATGCTCCGTATCCTGGCATGGAAACTTCTGCTTTCCAAAAATGGTGTAATCAACTCCATTCTCACAGGTTTCGGGCTTTCCCGCATCAATATCATAAATACACCAACGGCAGTTGTCCTTGGCATGGTATACGACTTCCTGCCATTTATGCTGCTGCCAATCTACAACTCCATGACACGAATCCGTAAAGACTGGATTGAGGCGGCCCGTGATCTGGGTGCCGGAAATGTAACCATCTTTTTTAAGATTATCCTTCCGCTTACCGTATCCGGAATCATCAGCGGAATCGTCATGGTATTTGTCCCGTCACTTACCTCGTTTGCAATCTCACAGGTATTAGGCGGTGGTCACGTTCTTTTAATCGGAAATGTGATCGAACAGGATTTTATGCAGGGTATGCAGTGGAATGCCGGAAGCGGTCTTTCCTTTGTTCTTATGATTTTTGTGATTGCAAGTATGACTATTGTAAATATATTTGATAAAAAAGGGGAGGGAACATACATATGTTAAAAAAATGTGCATCCCGGATCTATATGGTCCTGATTTTTGCCTTCCTTTACCTTCCGATTATTGTGTTGATTGCTTTGTCTTTCAACGATTCCCGTTCCAAGGTAAAATGGGGTGGCTTCACGCTCCGGTGGTATACCGGCTGTTTTCAGGACGAAAAGATTATGACTGCATTTGTCACAACTTTGCAGGTCACTTTCCTGTCCGCAATTATTTCCACACTGATCGGAACACTTGCCGCGCTCGGCATAGCCGCCATGAAAAAACGGCACCAGACCATTTATCTCGGCGCGACCAATATTCCGCTTCTGAATGCGGATATCGTAACCGGTATCTCCATGATGCTTTTGTTTGTGAAATTTATCGACCTCGGATTTGTGACGGTTCTTCTGGCGCACATTACTTTTAGTATTCCTTATGTTATTTTAAATGTGCTTCCGAAAATGAAACAGACAAACCGCAGCACCTATGAGGCGGCACTTGATCTCGGAGCAACGCCGCTGTATGCATTTTACAAAGTCACCTGGCCGGAAATCCGTCCCGGTGTGTTCTCCGGATTTATGATGGCAGTCACCATGTCACTGGATGATTTTTCCATCACCTATTTTACCAAAGGAGCCGGGGTCAATACCCTCTCCACCATGCTCTACACAGAACTTCGCAAAGGAATCAAACCGGAATTGTATGCACTTTCCACGATTCTGTTCTTTGCCGTTCTGCTCATTCTTCTTGCCGGAAATGTTTATCCGGGGAAGAAGCGTGTTGCAGCCAAATAAATTATCCATTGGAATTTTATTCCAGCCGAAAGGAGTCCTATTATGAAAAAAAGAATTTTCTCTGCCCTCTTAATTTCTGCTCTGGCAGTCAGCGCACTCACTGCCTGTGGGGGATCTTCCTCTGCGAAAAAAAGCGGACAGACCTTAACCGTTTTAAATTACGGAAAATATATCGATGAGTCCGTAGTCAAACAGTTTGAAAAAGAAACCGGTATCACCGTCAAATACGAAGAATATGAAAGTCCGGAAGAAATGTATACCAAATACAAAGCCGGTTCCATCAACTATGATGTAATCTGCTCTTCCGAATATATGGTTGAGCGTCTGATCAACGAGGGCGAAGTTCTCGAAGAAGATTACGATGCCATGGACAACTACAAAAATCTGGATCCAACGATCCTTGATATGTCTACTTCCTATGACAAGAATCACACCTATTCCGTTCCATATTTTTACGGGACTCTTGGTCTTCTCTACAACAAAACAACCATTGATGCCAAAACCGTATCAAGCTGGGACTGCCTGTGGGATCCTACCTATGAGGATGAAATCATCATGGAAAATTCCGTCCGTGATACGTTTGCCCCTGCACTGATCTCCAAAGGGTATTCCTTAAACGATACCGATGAAAATCATCTGCGGGAAGCCCTCGACATATTAAAAAAGCAAAAAGATGATAAAATCGTATATGCCTACTATGTAGACGAGACAGCCGATGCCATGATCGGAGAAGAAGCCTCCATCGCACTGTGCTACTCCGGCGAGGCTGCACTGGCCATGGCAGAGAACGACAATCTGGAGTATTCGGTTCCAAAAGAGGGATCCAACCTCTGGATCGATTCCTGGTTCATTCCAAAGTCCTGCACTAACCAGACCAACGCTTTAAAATTCTTAAATTTCCTGTGCAAGGATGATATCGCAGAAAAGAATTTCGAATATGTGCAGTATGCCTCTCCGATTACATCTGTGGTAGAAAATCAGGACGCTGACGTAAAAAATAACGAAGCTGTCAATCCTTCCAGTGACACGATAAAAAGATGTGAAATCTATAAAGCATTAAGTGATGATGATTCCGCCAAGTACACAAAGCTGTGGCAGGAACTTCTCTCTTATTAAAAAACCGAGAAAAATGATTGCAATTTCAGTCAAAACATGCTAAAGTAAATCCACGGTGTCTGGTTAACACCGTGGATTTTTCATCTTCGGAAACGGTCATTCCGAAATTTCCCATATATACATTTGTTTTCAATTACATATGAACTATCAGGAATTTTTAACAACGATCCGTACACAGCTTTCTCTGCGTATCGAGACAGGTGTCACTTTAGACATTCGTTCCTTTACCAAAAATAACGGAACACATTACGATGGTCTGGTACTTCTCCATCCGAAGAAAAACGTGTCACCTGCGATCTATCTGATGCCATACTATCATCGCTATCTGGAAGGGGTATGCCTTGAAGAAATCTGTGAAGATATTCTTCATACCTATCAGGCGCATGCCCCGGAAGAAAATTTTGACACGTCCTGCTTTACCGATTTTTCCCGTGCCAGCGAGCACATCGTCATGCGTCTTGTAAGCTTTGAAAAAAATCAGGAACTGTTAAAAGAGGTTCCGTTTTTCCGCTATCAGGATCTGGCCGTAATCTTTTACTGTCTGCTCCATGCAAGTGCCGAAAACCAGGCAAATATTCTGATCCACAATCATCACTTAAACCTTTGGAAAACCGACAAAGAAATGCTCTACCGGCTTGCGAAGAAAAACACGCCACAGCTTCTTCCCCCACAGCTTACCCCGATGAGCAGTCTTCTCAAAGAAATGCAGCTCGTCGCGGAAACTCCACTCCCGGAAGCAGCCCCGCCACTGTATGTTCTGACCAATACGTACCGGACCAACGGTGCAACCGTTCTCCTCTACGATGACATCTTAAAAGAACTGTCCGATTTGTTTGAAAAGGATCTGATCATTCTGCCAAGCAGTATTCACGAAGTACTGATTCTTGCCACCGATGAAAACGACAGGCAGAATCTCGACCATTACACCGCAATGGTAAAAGAAGTGAATGCCTCACAGCTTCAGGATGAAGAAATTCTGTCCGACCATGCCTACTATTACTGCCGGCACAGCCATCTGCTGACCATGCCGCAGCCGGTCTGCACTTCATAGATTATATTTCCAGACACAAAATCCCCGCAGAAAAAATTCTGCGGGGAACATCTATTACATTTCTACCAATTTATCATATAGCTTCTCATATGCATGTGCCGAAGCATTCCAGGAAAAATTGCGATCCATCGCACGATAGATCAGTTCTTTCCATGCGGCCTTTTGTTCATGCTCCACACGATACGCATACCGGACAATATCTGCCATTTCCTGTGCATTAAAATTCGCAAATGAAAAACCACATCCTGTATTTTCATATTCATTGTATGGTTCTACCGTATCCCGGAGTCCTCCGGTTTCACGTACGATCGGAAGTGTTCCGTAACGCATGGCAATCATCTGTGCCAGCCCGCATGGTTCAAACATGGAAGGCATCAGCAGCACATCACTTGCCGCGTATATATGGTGCGAACGCTCCTCGGTAAATCCGATATGTACGCTTACCTTGTCCGGATACTTACTCTGATAATGGTGGAACATATTTTCATACTGGCTCTCTCCGGAACCAAGAACCACCAGCTGTATATCCATTTCGGTTAAAAGTTCATCCAATACGCAGCCGATCAGGTCAAATCCTTTCTGGCTGGTCATACGCGATACGATTCCGATCAGGAAAGCATCCTCCCTGACTGGAAGCCCAAGTTCTTTCTGTAATGCAGCTTTGTTTTCTTTTTTCCCACTCACTGCATCTTTTTTCGAATAATTTACCGGAATATAAGGATCTGTCTGTGGATTATATTCTTCATAATCAATTCCGTTTAAAATACCATAAAGGCGGTCCTTTCGGGCAGTCATCAGGCCACTTAAGCCCTCTCCCCCTTCTACGGTCGTAATCTCATTTGCATACGTCGGGCTGACGGTAGTAATATAATCTGCATATACCACGCCACCCTTTAAGTAGTTTGCTTCGCCATAAGATTCCAGTTCATATGCATTGAAAATGTGTGCCGGAAGTCCTGTAATATCCATAATCTCCTGAATTCGCCAGCGTCCCTGAAACTGCAGGTTATGAATCGTAAACACGGTTTTGATTCCCGCATAAAAATTATCATCTCCAAATACCGTATGCAGAAACACCGGAATAAGTCCTGTCTGCCAGTCATTGCAATGGATAATATCCGGGGCAAAATCAATATACGGCAGACTAGCAAGTACTGCCTTGGAAAAATATGCAAACTTTTCCACATCTTCATAGATATTGTTGTATGGAGATTCTCCTGCAAAATAAAATTCATTGTCCACAAAATAAAAGTGAACACCATGATATTCCGACTCGAAAATTCCAACATACTGCCTGCGCCAGTTCAGATTTACATAAAAATGGCACAAAAATTTTAAATTTGGAAGAAATGAGCGATCCATGCAGGCGTATTTCGGAATAACTACCCGCACATCGTACTCTTTTTTGTCAAAATATTTCGGAAGTGATCCGACAACATCGGCAAGACCTCCGGTTTTCACATATGGCACTGCCTCTGATGAAACAAACAGAATCTTCTTCATACACAACACTCCTTTACTTACCCTTCATCTGTAACCGTATTTTGTCCGTAATAAGAGCGATAAATTCCGAGTTGGTCGGTTTTCCTTTTCCATTGCTGATCGTATATCCGAACAGATCATCCAACGTATCCATCTTGCCACGGCTCCATGCTACTTCAATTGCATGACGGATGGCACGCTCGACACGGCTTGGTGTCGTATCAAATTTCTTTGCGATCCCCGGATATAAAATTTTCGTAATAGAATTTAACATGTCCATATTCGTCACAGACATGATGATTGCCTCCCGCAAATACTGGTATCCCTTGATATGTGCCGGAACACCAACCTCATGAATTATCTCTGTGACATCCTCTTCCAGTGTCTGTAACGAGTACTTTTCCGATTTCTTTTCCATCTCAACCGGTCTGCCAATTTCTTTTCGTACTTTGTTTTTTCGACGGTTGAGTGTCTTGATCCGGTCCAAAACAATATTCCGGTCAAACGGCTTCATAATGTAATAATCCGCTCCCCGCTCAAACGCGTCTTCGGTAATCTTTTCATTGCTGATCCCACTGATCATCAGAAATGTTGGCCGGTTCTTTAGTGTATGATCTGCCCTGATCCTGTCAAGGACTGCCAGACCGTCCAGTTTCGGCATAATAATATCCAATAATACAACATCCGGTTCTTTTTCCCTGATCAGATGACAGGCTTCTTCTCCGTCCTTTGCCATCCCGATCAGGTGCAGTTCATCATCACTGGTTACCATTTCTTCCAATAAGTCACGCATAACCTCGTTATCATCTGCAATTGCGACATTTAGTTTTCCCATTTAGGCCTCCTAGAATGTCAAATTCAGTCAAAAATAAGCATACCAGAAAGCACTGTCAGATTTTGTCAAAGTTTGTCGATAAATACAGTTAAACTATAGCACAACTGCCAATTTATTTCAATGTCTTATGCATTCTCTTCGAACTGGGAATTATACAGATCTGCATAAAATCCCTTTTGTGCCAGAAGCTGTTCGTGTGTCCCCTGCTCTATGATATCGCCATCTTTCATCACCAGAATCAGATCCGCATTTCTTATCGTAGAGAGTCGATGCGCAATGATAAAGCTGGTCCGTCCACGCATCAGATTATCCAATGCCTTCTGAATCCGCACTTCGGTACGGGTATCTACCGAAGAGGTTGCCTCATCCAGAATCAGAATCGGGTTATCCGCAAGGATAGCACGTGCAATTGTAAGAAGCTGTTTCTGTCCCTGGGAAACATTACTTGCATCCTCGTTTAACTCCATCTGGTAGCCACCCGGAAGTGTCTGGATAAAATGGTGGGCATGTGCGGCTTTTGCCGCCTCAATCACTTCCTCATCTGTGGCATCTAAACGGCCATACCGGATGTTTTCCATGATAGATCCCTTAAACAGCCAGGTATCCTGCAATACCATACCAAATGCATCCCGAAGCTCCTGACGGTTAAAGTCGCGGATATCATGCCCATCCACCTGAATGGCTCCGCCTGTCACATCATAGAAACGCATAAGCAGTTTGACCATTGTGGTTTTTCCTGCTCCCGTTGGTCCGACAATTGCAATTTTCTGTCCCGGTGTTACATGAGCGGAAAAATCCCTGATAATGATCTGGTCCGGATTGTATCCGAAACTTACATGGGAAAAATCCACGTAACCATCCACATGGTCGAGATGCACAGCATGTTCAACCGTCAGTTCTTCTTCCTCTTCGTCCAGAAATTCAAATACGCGCTCGGAGGCTGCCGCCATCGACTGCAGCATATTTGCCACCTGCGCAATCTGCTGGATCGGCTGAGTAAAATTCCGGACATACTGAATAAATGCCTGAATTTCACCAACCCCGATGGTTCCGCGGATTGCCAGAAGTCCTCCGGAAATTGCCACTCCGACATAACCGAGGTTTCCGACAAACTGCATGATCGGCTGCATCAGTCCGGATAAAAACTGGGACTTCCATGCCGATTGAAACAGAATCTGATTGGTATCTTCAAATTTTTTGATGGTGCTCTCCTGCTTATTATATGCCTGCACCACCAGATGTCCGCCATAGACCTCTTCCACCTGTCCGTTGATATGTCCCAGATATTCCTGCTGCTGGCGGAAATATTTCTGCGAATGTTTGATAATAAACGAAATCAGGATGGCAGATACCGGAAGAATCACAAGTGAAATCAATGTCATAATTCCGGAAATTGAAATCATCATCACAAGTGTTCCGACCAGTGTCGCCACACTCGTAATGATCTGCGTCACACTCTGATTTAAACTCTGTCCAAGTGTATCCACATCATTCGTGATGCGGGATAGCACCTCTCCGTACGTGCGGCTCTCGAAATATTTCATTGGCATGCGGTTGATTTTCTCTGAAATTTCCTTACGCATGCGGTAACAGGTTTTCTGCGTGATTCCTGTCATGATCATTCCCTGTATAAAACTGAATACTGCAGAACAGATATACAGGCTAAGTGTAAACAATAACACTTTGGCAATATAGGTAAAATCAATAGATCCGGTTCCCGCGATCTTTTTTCCGAGACCTTCCACCAATGCATTCGTTGCACGTGCCATAATCTTTGGTCCGGCAACGGAAAAGACGGTAGACACCGCCGCAAAAATCATAACGGCAACGATTGCATACCAGTATCTTCCGAGATAACGAACCAGTTTTTCGATAGAGTTTTTGAAATCTTTTGGCTTTTCTCCCGGCATCATTCCTCTGCCCGGGCCGCCCATCGGACCGTGAGGTCTTCTTGTACGTTGTTCTGCCATCTTATTTCACCTCCTCAGAAAGTCCCAGTTCTTTGGCAGACAGCTGACTTCTGGCAATCTGCCCGTAAACTTCGCAATTGTGCAGTAATTCCTCATGCGTGCCTTTTCCGACAATCTTTCCATCATCGAGTACCAGTATCTGGTCCGCATGCAGAATTGTACTGATTCGCTGTGCAACAATGATTACGGTCGTATGTTCCGTTTTTGCCGCAAGTGCCCTGCGGAGTGCCGCATCGGTCTTCATATCCAGTGCGGAAAAACTGTCATCAAACACATAAATCTTTGGATTTTTTGCAATTGCTCTGGCAATGGCAAGCCGCTGCTTCTGTCCGCCGGAAACATTGCTTCCGCCCTGTGCAATCGCACTTTCATACCCATCCTGCTTGCTGTCAATAAACTCTGTTGCCTGCGCAATCTCCGCTGCTTCCCGGATCTGCTCATCTGACGCATCCTCTGCCCCGAAGCGCAGATTGCTTGCAATTGTACCGGAGAAAAGAATTCCCTTCTGTGGTACAAATCCGATATGTTCCCGCAGATCCTGCAATGTATAATTACGGATATCCGTTCCGTCAAGCGTGATCTCTCCGCCTGTCACATCATAAAAACGCGGAAGCAGGTTGACCAGCGTAGATTTACCACATCCGGTACTTCCGATAATTGCAGTGGTCTTTCCCGGCTCTGCAACAAAATCAATATCCGAAAGCACATCTTCCGTGGCTCCCGGATACCGGAAATTTACATGATGAAAGGCAATCACACCCTCACACTGTTCCATGGCAACCGGCTCTTTCGGATCTGTAATCGTACTTTTTGTGCGTACAACCTCATCTATACGCTCTGCAGCTACACCGGCTCTCGGCATCATGATAGACATCATGGTCAGCATCAGAAATGCCATAACGATCATCATTGTGTAAGTAATAAATGCCGTCATGGAACCTACCTGCATATATCCGCCATCGATCCGTTTTGCGGCAACCCACACGATCAGAAGCGTGATGCAGTACATGATCATCATCATTCCCGGCATCATAAATGTCATAACACGGTTGGTAAACAACTGCGTCTTTGTCAGATTGCGGTTGGCCTCATCAAACCGCTCTTCTTCCCGTTTTTCCCGTCCAAATGCACGAATGACATTTAATCCTGTCAGAATCTCTCTCGAAACCAGATTCAGCCGGTCCACGAGATTCTGCATAATCTTAAACTTCGGCATGGCAAGGGAGGTAAGAAGCATTACAAATCCAAGAATAACAAGCACCGCAAGCGCGATCACCCATTCCATTCCTGCATGGGTCTGTGCAACCTTAATCACACCACCGATTCCAATGATCGGAGCATAAAGAATCATTCGCAGAAATACTGCAGTCACCATCTGAATCTGCTGTACATCATTGGTACTTCTCGTAATCAGGGATGCCGTTGAAAAATGATCCATCTCTGCATTGGAGTACTGTACGACATTGCGGAATGTCTTATCACGCAGATCCCGTCCGATGGATGCTCCCACACGGGAAGCACAATATCCGACAACCACTGCCGCCATAACCATCAGCAACGCAAAACCAAGCATCTTGGCTCCGGTGGTCCATAAGTAATGTTTCTGAATGGCATCTACATCCACACCTGCATTTTTATCACAGGAGATCGCATAGGTCACACCCATGGATTTCAATGTAGAAGATCCGATCGCATCAATCTGTCCGGACACCTGCTTTCGCATCTCAAGAATCTGCTGATCCGGTACCTGGCCGGCTGCCAGTGCCTGCATCAGTTGCTTCATATCTACCTGCGTCCCATCCGTTCCCATTTTCCCCGTGAGAGCCTTCTCGTCAATATCGGACTCCTTCATCTGGGACATCTGATATACCATGACGATCGGCTCCAACAGAGACTCATCCATATCGTCAAGCGTATCCTCTTCACAATTTCTCACATAGTTTCCATCTTTTTTCGGCTCCTTATAACAGGCAGCAAATGTTTTCTTTTCCCTGCTGGTCATAAAAAGCTGTGCTGACACAAAATCTTCCTGTGTCATTTCTTCCGGAAGAATATGCTCCACTCCGCTGCTCATGATTCCGACATCGATAATATCCGATGTATACTGTGGCAGGGACAGATCACAAAATGCCTGCATCACAAGAAAAGCCACAATAACCAGAATCCATTTCCAGTATGGGAGCATGTTTTTAAATATTTTTCCCATGATTTAACTCCTTTTCATATGCATAGCTTTTATACTATCACGAACTGATTTCCAGAACAATTCCTATTATATAAAACTTTTCTTAAATTAAAATGAAATGTGTGGTGCAACCACGGGCACCACACATTTTATGTTCTGATTTTATACTGCAGGAATTACATAACCGGCCTTCTTCATTTCTTTTGTAAAATCATCGACAGACATTCCTGCTTTCTCTGCACCAATTTCCACTGTAATGATTCCATCCTTTATCAGGGATGCATATGCACGAATCTGGCCTTCGCGCTGACCTTCTCGCCGGCCTTCGATTCTGCCCTCTCGCTGACCTTCGATTCTTCCTTCGCGCTGACCTTCAACTCTTCCTTCGCGCTGACCTTCCATACGCTCCTCATTCAATTCATCTGCCATCAAAACGCGTAATGCCTCACACATGATCCTTTCACTTCCTTTCCATTCCCGTACTTTCTCCATGTTACTTTTTAC
>Ga0256404_1012785_pt1 | contig 10819 bp, 8 predicted proteins | sample RumenRJG_01DNA_FD_185990 | JGI IMG/M metagenome (GOLD analysis project Ga0256404, IMG submission 185990) | Bovine rumen microbial communities from Lethbridge, Alberta, Canada - RJG_01 | ecosystem: Host-associated > Mammals > Digestive system > Stomach > Rumen | place: Canada: Alberta | collected...
TTAGAAAGTGTTGGATAAATCGATATCAGTCAATTAATTTGGCTCTTTTGAAACACCTTTTCATTATCTTGATTATTCATTAGAAATCACTTTCTTTTTATAAGAACTTTCCTAGTCAATTATATCACATTATTTTATAAATTATCTTTCATATTTTAAAATTACGTCTACTTTTTCTGTTTCATAAACTAGGCAGTTTCAAAAGATTAGAAACAAAAGGCTATGATGGAATGCATCCTAACGATACCAAAGTATCATTAGCAATAGCCTTAATAATAGAAGTAATATTATTTTCCTTCGTCGTAATGGTTATTTTACCATAGCCTAAAAAAAAGAACTATAATTTTAGTTCTTCATAAATAATTATTTTCCTCTACCATATGAAACATCTTTTTCAGCAGTTGATACATCTTGCTCGTGCGCAGCTGCCATTATTTTATTCATTTCGTCTTGTCTTTCTATATCTTGTTGAACCTTTTCATTATCTAAAAATTGTGGTCCCCAACTATGTATAGCATCTTTCTTATAGAATTCTACTCCATTATGTACATCACCAAAATTAAACATAATATTACCTACAAAACTTAATGCATAATCTTTTTGATCAAATTTTTCTTTTTCACTTAAATTTTCAACCAAATTATGATATTCACTTAATGTATCATCTAAAGACGTACCGTTCGCTAACTTTTCCATTATTTCTAATGAAGTTTTTATACTCAATCCTTTATCTAAAGGATCTTCTACTCTTGTAGTAACCCATTCTTTCCACTTTTCCATCTTTTCAGGATAAATATATTTACTTCCCTCTTTTATAAAGTTTTCAATCAAGTCCTCTCTTGATAATGTTGAAAAATCATCTTTAGCTGTTTTTGCATCTTGATTTTCAATAGTGACTTTCTCTTTTTGTGAAGCTGCCATTATTTTATTCATTTCGTCTTGTCTTTCTATATTTTGTTGAACCTTTTCATTATCTAAAAATTGTGGTCCCCAACTATGTATAGCATCTTTCTTATAGAATTCTACTCCATTATGTACATCACCAAAATTAAACATAATATTACCTACAAAACTTAATGCATAATCTTTTTGATCAAATTTTTCTTTTTCACTTAAATTTTCAACCAAATTATGATATTCACTTAATGTATCATCTAAAGACGTACCGTTCGCTAACTTTTCCATTATTTCTAATGAAGTTTTTATACTCAACCCTTTATCTAAAGGATCTTCTACTCTTGCAGTAACCCATTCTTTCCACTTTTCCATCTTTTCAGGATAAATATATTTACTTCCCTCTTTTATATACTTTTCTATTATCATTTCTTGTTCACTCATAAGATACACTCCTTTCAATAGACAAGTTTAAGTATTCAGTCTACTTTTAATTAAATATATACTATTTTAATAACTATGTCAACATTTGAATTATATAGCAGTTATTTTGTTTGTTGTTATACAATTGATGTGAAACAAATTCCTAATATATAAAAAAATTGCTTAATTATTTAAGCAATTATATCATATCTTTATATTCTTTTAACATAGCAAGTGTTTTTTGATATTCATTTACCAATTCATCAAAATGAGTATTTACATAATTAATATCATTCTTTTTACTTGCCATTTCATGTTGATAAGCAATATCTGCTAAGGTCATTAATCCAAGATATTTAGAGTCACTTTTTAGTGAATGAACTTCTATAGCATAATCTGGCATATTACCTGCTAATTTATATGACTCAATTCTTGAGAATTTATCTTCTACTTCTTTTAAATAATCATCTAAGGTTTCATTATACATTTCCATATCTCCTAGGAATTCTAGAGCTTTATCTAAGTCTACACCATGTTTTTTTAAATATTCTTCTTTATTAATAGCAGGTGGCTCTACTACAGTATTTTTTTCTGGAGGATTTGTATTATTATTAATTAGTGGAATAGTAGATATACTTTCTATATTATTAGTTACATTACTAGAGTCATTCAATTCTTCCACTATTTCGTTTTCTTCTGTAAGATTAATATGACTATTATTATCATGAGTTATATGATATTTATCCATCGTTTCATTTAATACTTTAAATAATTCTTCCTTATTTAAAGGCTTTGATAGATAATCATCAAATCCATCATTTAAATATTTTTCACGCATACCTGTTAAGACATTAGCAGTTAAGACTATTACTGGAGTAGAAAAACCAGGTATTTCTTTTAATTTTTTTAGTGTCTCAACTCCACTCATTTTAGGCATCATATCATCAAGTAAAATAATATCATATTTTTCGCCTTTTTGAATCCTGTTGACACAATCAAACCCATTATCAATAGATGTAATCATATTAGCTTTATATCTTGCTAGTAATTTAGATTCTACTTTTATATTTAACTGATTATCATCTACTAATAAAATACTAACATTAGCTAAATTTAGAGTTGTATATTCTTTTTTGTTTTCTTGAACAGGCTCTTTTGCAATTGTAATTGGTTGATCAATAATAGCAGTAAATTTAGATCCTGTTCCATATACTGTATGAACAATTATTTTACCACCCATCATTTCAACTAATTGTTTAGTAATAGCCAAGCCAAGTCCTGTTCCTTCAATTGTTGTATTTCTATCCGCATCAAGTCGCTCAAACTTCGTAAATAATTTCTTAATATTTTCTTGCTTTATTCCACGACCTGAATCTTCAATGGAAATTATCAATCTACAATTATCATTATTGTTTACACAATTCACTTCATAATGAACAAAACCTTTATCAGTATATTTGTAAGCATTACTTAAGAAATTAGTAATAATTTTTTTAATATTTGCATGATCTCCATATAAAGTTTCTGGAATATCAGGAGCTATTTTATAGGTAAAATCTAAGCCTTTTTCTAGCATCTTAGGCATCATTAATTTAGCAAGTTCAGTAAATGTTTCACGAGCATTATAAGGAGAAGGTTTTATTTCTAATTTTCCTGCTTCAATCTTTGAAATATCTAAAATACCATTAACTATTTCTAATAATGTTTGAGAAGCCATGACTATATCTTTAGCATTTTCTTTAGCCTCTTCTAAGGTATTAGATGTTTCTATACAGTCACTAAAGCCAACAATAGCGTTTAATGGTGTTCTAATTTCATGAGACATACTACTTAAGAACTCTGTTTTAGCTTGATTTGCTCTTTCAGCTTGTTCCTTAGCAATATTTATTTGTTCAACCATCTTCATATCTGGATTTTCAATTGTATGGTACATGATAAATAAAATTAAAAACTCCATTACAGTTGTCAATGTAATCTCTGGATGAGTTTTTTGTAGCATAGCGACTATTATCATAAAAACAACAAATAAAAAAATGGGTATTGTTTTCTTTTTATTTATTGTTTTTATATTTTTAACAAATGGAATTATCCAGCATAGCATTGCCAGTATCGAACACATATATACCCAGTTTACTGATGCTCCCGTAGCAAATCCAAAATTAATTTGAATTGGTAAAATAATGCAGCCTAAACAACAAATAAACCAAATAAAGAATGATATTTTTTTTAAAATGTTGAAATGTTCAATATTAGGTTTTTTACATGTCACATAAGCTATAACATAAATATATAATGTCATACAAAAAACAAATGTCATTAAGCATAATAGAAAAAACTTTGTAGCAATATGTGGAGCAAGTGAATCTGTTGGAAAATAATAACCTATTAATATACAAATTAATTCACTCAATAAGCTAATTAGGTTAACTACCAAAGTAATAGAGAAGATTCTTGTTTCTCCATTCTTAACATGTTTTTTAAAAAAATAAATAATATTTAAAACTATTGAGAACAAAAAACCACACATAATAAAATAAAAAAATTTATTCAATCTACCACATCCTATCATTATATATATTATACTATATAAATAATAATAAAGTAAAAAAAAAAGAAAAAATTAATTTTCTTTGCTATTTTTTTAAAATTTTTTGATTATGAAAGTTATTATCATTTGTATTAATATTTATAAATTCATTAAATGACAAAGTTTTATCATCAATTCCAATTTTTTTTAGAGTGCTTATACTTCTTTTTCCACTTGGATCAAGTGGAAAAGATTCTTTATTATCCCTTATTCTAATAAATAATTCATTTATTAACTCATCATCAAAATTATCTTTTAATCTAGAAATAATTCCATTATAAATATGTTTATCAGATTTTTTTCTAAATGGTTGTAATTCTATATGACAAATAATATTATTAAAGCAATCATTAACAACAGAACAAGACATAACATTTTTTGTATCTTTTAAAATCACATCCTCTATTGAATAAAATGGTATAATTTTGTTATTGGACAAAGTAATGAAATCTCCTAATCTTCCCTTCATCCTAATTCTTCCGGCTGAATCTTTATATGAATAAGTTCCTAATTTTAGCCATTTTTTTCCTTTGCTATCAATAATATGTGTTGTTTTATTTAATTCATTATCTGTATAGCCAATCATTTCACATGGACTATTTGCAACTAATAAACCTGGTTCATTTTTTTGACAATAGTTTTTATCAGTATCAAGTATTTCCACGTCAGCAAATTTTAGTGGAGTTAATCCTAATGTTTCTTTTTTTATTAAATGATTTAATTTTTTTTCTTGTAATGATTTAAAAAGAGTTACAAATATACCACTGCTTTCAGTTGTACCACCTCCAATAGAAAAAGTTACTGGAGAAAATGGAAAAGGTAACTTTTCAGAGCCAAAACTATGTTCTCTTGAAACTTGATTCAAGAATTTTTCTTCTCCTATAGATAATCCTTCACCGGTGACTGTTGGAATCATTAAATACTTTAATTTTAATTTTTTGAACGATGGATCAAAAGATAATTTTTTGCATAAATTTTCCCAAAATCCTACACTTGCTGGAACAAAATTTGGTTTATTAATTAAAATTGAATATGGAAAAAATTTTTCTGAATAAAAAGGTTCTAATGCTAGTTCACAATTACAGTATAGTGTATCAGAAATAGCACATGATAATTCCATGTGTGTATTCGTAGGGATGTGTGCTAAAACAGTTAAATTTTTCATAGTTGGCATACCCGAAACATCGGATTCTTTAAATCTAGATAATGTAATATAACTTCTATTAGATTGTATAACTCCTTTTGGATATCCAGGCTTTACAGTACCACTAGTATAAGTGATAGTAAAAGGATCATCCAAATCAACATTTTCAACACATCTATGATCATAATTTTTGCCTAATTTTATAAATTCATTTTTATCAATTATATGATTTAAATTTTCATTCTTTATATTTTTTAAATTGTTATTAAATTCATGAAACAAACTGTCTATTTTGATATAAGGATTGCCTTTTTTTCCTAATGAATCGGTTATAGAAAAGCAAATAACATTATCAATATTACTTGATTTTATTATATCTCTTATTTTTTTATATGAAATATCATCAATAAAAATATATTTGCTTTTTGTTGTATTTAATATTTTTTTTAAATAATCCGGTGCAAACCAATCACCCACAATATTTGGTCTAGCACCAATAAAACTAGTTGCTAAAAGTAAATAAATAAATTCTGGAGTATTTGTAATACAAATAGGTATTTCATCTTTTTTTCTATAACCTAATTTCTTTAGACTTCTTGCATAAATATATGCATTGGCAAACATTTCACCATATGTTATATTAGTTCCTCGATATTTCAATGCATTTTTTGATAAATTATTTTTATTTCTTTCATACATCTCAACAGCCCATGAATGATTTCTATTTGTCTCAATCTCTTTTAAAACCTTTTGTACTTTAGGACTTAAATTTTTAGAATTAAATGGATTATTGCAATTGCTTTTCTTTAATCCTTTTATTTCCAAAGATAGCTCATTTAACAATTTTTCCTTTTCGATCTCTTCTTTAGTCATCTGTTTTCTAATCCCCTCTCTAATGCCTCATATTGTATCATAATTACTCTTTTTTTACAAGAAAAATGTTTTAGTTAAAAAAAGTAAATAATTATTTTTAACTATTTACTTCCTTAATTATAGCTTTAATCTTTTATTTATCTTCACTATTAGTTAAAGTTTCTACTTTTTTAGCAATGTCATTTGTTATATTTTTATTTCCAAAAGCTTGTAATACTTCAATTGGTACTGCAAAAACAATAGTATTTGATTGATCTGAAGATAAATCATTTAATGTAGCAAGTGTTCTTAAATGTAGTGCTCCAGGTGAAGCACTCATAGTTTCTGCGGCTTTGGCTAAGTTATTAGCAGATTCAATTTCTCCAACTGATTTAGTAATAACAGCTTCTTTTTCACGTTCAGCTTCAGCTACTTTAGCAATTACTCTCTTCATTTCTTCAGGTAAAGAAATATCTTTTAATTCAACATTTTCTACTTTAATACCCCATGGATCTGTTTCTTTATCAATAATTCCACAAATCTCAGTAGATACTTTTTCACGTTCAGATAATAATTCATCTAAAGTATAAGAACCAACTATGTTTCTCATTGTAGTTTGAGCAAGTTGACCAACAGCATACTTATAATTTTCAACTTTTAATACCGCAAGTGATGCATCAGAAATATGAAAATATACAACAGCATTAATTTTAACTGATACATTATCTTTTGTTATAGCTTCTTGCTCTGGTACATCATAAACAGAAGTCCTTATATCTACTTTACTAAATGATTGAATTATTGGAATAACAATATGCCAACCAGATTCAAGTACTTTTGTAAACTTACCTGCTGTAAATAAAATACCTCTTTCATACTCATTAATCTGTCTAATTGAACATAATATCACAATTACTATAATTACTATTAAAACTACCATACAACTCCTCCTCTATAATAATTTTAACATAGTCTATTTAATCCTTACACTATTTTTTAAAAATTTTTCTATTTTTTTAGCATCTTCATATCCTTCTAAATAAAGTTTATGAAGAGCTTTCTTATTTCTTGATAAAGTATTTATTCCATAAGTATTTTCTGGTCCAATAATTAAAACTTTACCTTGAGGTACATAATTTTCTTTTAAATCATCTAATTGTTCATTATATAGGTTACATCTTGCAAATAATTTTTCTCCTAATTCTTTATGCTTTTTAGCAAATCTATTTATACTCATAGCATGATCTGTGTATTTACGATAATTAATTCCTCTTGTTAAAACAATAATTAATTTATCACAACCGTCATTAAAAGCTTTTTTATAAGGAATTGGATCTGTTACTCCACCATCATACAAAGAATAGCCATTCCATTTATAAGGTCTATTAACAATAGGAATACAACAAGATCCTTTTATTACTCCGTAGTCATTTTTCTTTAAATCTTTCTTTGTAAAATATATAGGTTTTGCAGTCTTAGCATCTGTTGCGACGACTATCATTTCTTGTTTACTCATTTTTATTTTATCATAGTCAAGTGGAGATTTTCCTCCTTCATTTGATAAAGTACTATAAATATAATCAAGATTAATAAATGATTTGTTTTTTATATAGTTATTAAAACTCATATATTCTTTTTCAAAACTATATTTCTCATAAAAAACAATATTTCTTCCTCTTTGCTTGGCAATATAACTTGCAATATTAGCAGAGCCTGCTGACACTCCAGCACAATAATCTATTTCTATTTTTTTATCTAGTAGATAATCAAAGACACCACAACCATAGATATCTCTCATACCTCCACCTACATCAATAATACCTATTTTCATATATAACACCTCTTTTTATATAATAGCAAAAACTGAAGTTTTAAATCAATTGCTTATTTTAATATTTTTAACTAGTTTATCTAGAAAATATATTTGATTATTAAAAATCATCTTATAAGCTTCATCTATATTAAACCATTTATAATCATCCATTTCATAAAACTCTTTAAATAAACCACTATTTTTAGGAAATTCCATACTAAATTTATTACTAAAACAATTATCTAAGTTATAATTAAATTCAGTATAAAAAACTATTAATAATTTATTTTTATTTACTTTTTTAGAAGCTAAATATTTAAGATTAGATTTTATTTCTAAATTAGTTTCTTCCTTAAATTCTCTAATGGCAGCATCTATTATTTTTTCCTTTGAATTTTTTTCTCCTTTTGGTACACTCCAACAATGTTCTTTTTTATTTTTCCAATAGGGGCCTCCTGGATGGCATAATAATACTTTTAATACTTTATTTTCTATTTTATAAACTAAAATTCCTGCACTTTTTTTCATACAATCACCAATAATATGATAATACTTATTTAAGTTTAATTCAAAAAAAATAACTATTTCTAGTTACTTTTTATAAAACTTCACCTTCCTCTTTGTCAGCTTTCTGATCGATTCTTTTACTGTTTATTAATCGCTCTTTATAATCATGCCATGGATCTACAATAACAACTTCAAAATCAGTTCCTGCTTTATCTTTAAAATTAAACTTTTTATCATGTATTTTAATTCCACCAGAACGCTTTATATCATCATCTAAAGAGTGAAGAGTAAATTCTGGATTATATATAATTTCAAATTTAGGTTTATTACTATCACTAGCTTTAATCCAATATCTAACACTATCTAGATGTAGATTTTCTGTAATATTTTTTATAGTATCAATATCATAATTATCTCTCAAATATTTACAAAAAGCGACAAATTCTTCATCTTCAAAATCACAATAGGTCCAATATAGTGGACTATTTCTATCTAATTTTCCTTTCAAAGCTTCACTAGCTATTGATTTAAAAGTTGGAGTTTTATCTTTCTGATCTTCCATTTTAGTTGGAATTGTTTTACTTCCTTGTGCTTTTTCCATTCTTGATTTACCAATCATTTGTTGAGCCACTTTCTTTCTAAATATTTTATAAAGTCCAACCATTTCTACGGGATCATCTAAAATTTTTATATTATTTTCATCTTTATAAATTATTTTAAAAGCACCTGTAGCATTACCATTTTTATCTATTTGACTAGCAAAGCCATAATTCTTTCCTGTTGAATTATCTGTTGTTATTATATAATAGCTTTCACCAGCAATTGTTATTAAACTATCTTGTCTAATTAAATCATCCATATTTTTATCTATGCTTATTGTATCATATTAAGTACCTTGTAACAATACATGCTTTGGAAGTTTTTTGACTGGAAACTATGCAGAAATGAAATTTTAAAATAAAGTAGATATAAAAAATATTTACCATTTTGTTTCGTAAAATTATCAAATTAAGAATTTTAATACAGAAAATTAAACTTTTTATAAAATAAATAGGTCTAACTTAATTAGACCTATTCTACTAATCTTTTTTTAGTTTATTGAATGTTATGCCTAAACCAAGTAGTGATATTGTAGCAATTGCAAAGAATAAACCAATATTATCTAAAGTATTAGGATTTTCAATTGTTGATTCACGAAACATAGTATTTTTGTTGTAGACATAGGTTACTTCTACATTATCATAAGCACTTTTTCCTGTTTCATTTCCTTTTACACTAGCTTTAGTATAACCTGAAATTGAAATAGGAGTAGTTTGATAAGCTTCATTAGCATTATAATAATTTACTGTATCAGTAGCAATAGTTTTACCATTAGAATCTACATAGTGAATAGTAACTTTATATCCAAGATATACTGTTCCATCATCAGCAACTAGTTCTTGAGCACCTTGTACTTTATTTTTCTTAACTATATTTTTATTAAGTTCATCACCTGCATCAGTAGAAGCATTAAATGTTCCACCAGCAACTAAAATTTTGTTGTTTGGATAATTTGATAATAAATCTTGATTAAATATTGCCCCATTAAATGTTCCATTATTAATTGTAATTTCATTAGGATCACTTTGCATTATTGAAAATATAGATTGACTATCAGAAGCATTAAATGTTCCACCATTAATTTCAACTTTTCCTGCATCCTTATCATGTCCAACCAAACCGGCATTCCAAATTACCATTGGTTCTTCAGTTGAAGAAAAAGTACCTCCATTAATCTTCATTTCATTAGCATTTTGAATAGCACGAGCTCCAGTAAATGTTCCATTACTAATTGTTGTAAAACCTGCATCATCATTTTTTATTGCTGACTTTCCTCCAGTAAATATTCCATTATTAATAGTTAATGTTGCAGTTGGCTGACCTACTCCATCAATGTATCCTTTTTTGTCGCTTGATGTATTAGTATAATCATAGTATCCATTAGAAACTAAGCTACTATAATTGTCATTCATTTTAATGTTAGCATTTTTAATAGTCATAGCACCATGATTTAAAACTGCATAGTATGTATTAGTTTTTGAATCTGCCTTTGATCTTGTAATCGTTACATTTTCAATAGTTGTTGTACCATTGTTATAAATAGCTGCTTTTCCATGATTTACATTATCGACAGTACCATTTCCTGTAATAGTAAGTGTTGCTCCTTTTTCAATTGTTAAAGTATCACAATCACCATCATTGGTTAAAGTATACCCTGCTAAGTTCAATGTTACATTAGAACCACTTTTTACAGTATAGCAAGCATTAGTATTACTAGATAATGTTAAATTACTAGTTAAGTCCTCTGCATTAACCATAAATGGCATCATACCAAATAAACCAATAACACCTAAAAACACTACAAATTTCTTTTTCATTTATCTCTACTCTCCTTTCATCATTATATTAGCACAAGTTATATAAAATGACAATATCTAAAAATAGCGAAAGATACCTTAAACAAAATTTGACATAAAGATTTTTTTTAACAATTTTTTAGAAACTTTATTTTTCAAAAAAATAATAGTATACTAAAGAAAAGTGTGGTGATTAAAATGAA
>Ga0256404_1012786_pt1 | contig 10816 bp, 7 predicted proteins | sample RumenRJG_01DNA_FD_185990 | JGI IMG/M metagenome (GOLD analysis project Ga0256404, IMG submission 185990) | Bovine rumen microbial communities from Lethbridge, Alberta, Canada - RJG_01 | ecosystem: Host-associated > Mammals > Digestive system > Stomach > Rumen | place: Canada: Alberta | collected...
ATTCTCCACCACCTGCAACAGGACAAGCATATGATATAAATGGATATGGAGGAATAGCATTTTATACTTCTGAAACCTGTGGATTGGTTGATTATTGGATTAGTAGTGGCTGTATTAATGAGTACTCTAAATCTGATATAAAGTATGTAGTAGATGCTTGGGCAAATAAAATGTTTTCATCTGGTCTTGTTGAAGCTCGATTACTTAAAATTGAAGAATTATTAAATAATTTTAGTTATTCTTATCAAGAGTATACTTTACCTGGAGATATATATCCTTTTAGAGAAGGGGATCCAACCGATGAAACACCTGAATGGATATATAATGAGAAATTTTCATATTGGATAATGGATAAATATGAAGATGATGTATCACGGGCTTGGAGGATTAATGATTATGGCAAATTAAATACAGGTAGTGTATATCATTTTGGTTTTGGTGTTTACACAGTTAGACCTGTGGTGGCTATAAAAAAAGGATTATTAGATAATGTAGATGATAATTTTATCTCATATGATAATTATGATAAAGAAATTATATCTAATAATCAACAAAGTTATTTAAAAGTAAAAGTAGCAAATACATATATGAGTCAAGCAATGATAATTATTATAGTAGGATTTATAAGTATATGTAGTGGTATAGTTATATACTATATATTTAGAAATAGGAAAATAATAAGTAGGAGATGAATATGAAGAAAGAATTAAATTTAGCAAATGTATTAATATCACTTATAATGCTTGCAGTAGGGGTGATATTAGTTATTAACTCAAAAGCTATGATTAATATGATGTCATGGTTTATAGGAATAGTAATAATACTTATAAGTATTATTAGAATTATATATTTATTTAATGATAAGATACTTAATACAACAATGCTGGCAGTAAATATACTTTTGATGATATTTGGTGTGGTATTAATTAGTTTTCCATCTATTGTAGATGTAGCAATTAAAGTAGTATTTGGTTCTTGGATATTATTTGCGGGAATAAAACGACTTATTCTTGCTATTGCAGTATCAAGAGTAGATAAGAATAGTTATAAAGCATTTTTAATTAGTGCTTTAATAATGATTGTGCTGGGAGTACTTATATTAATTAACTTCTATAATTTAGTTGGAGTATTCTTAATTGCATATTCTATAACTGAGATAATTAATTATATATATTATTTAATAAATAGAAATAAATATGGAAATTTATTTGATAAGGAACAGTATGATAACGAGAATAAAAGAGTACAAAAAAAGAAATTAATAACTAAAGAAATAAAAGATAAAAAAGCAATAGAAGCAGATATTGAAGAATAAACTGAATAGTCAGTTTTTTTCTTTTAAAAAGAGTCTAATATAGAATTTGGTCTTTTTGTTTTTGCGTTTACATCTTAAAGTATACGTGCTATAATATTACCCGAGAGATTAGTGATGGAGGATTTAATATGGATAAAATAATAATAAAAGGAGCTCGTGAGAATAACTTAAAGAATGTTAATCTAGAGCTTCCTAAAGATAAATTGATAGTAATGACAGGTGTATCTGGAAGTGGTAAAAGTAGTCTTGCTTTTGATACTATATATGCAGAAGGTAAAAGAAGATATATAGATTCTCTTTCTGCTTATGCAAGACAGTTTTTAGGTGGTACTGATAAACCTAAAGTAGATAGTATAGAAGGATTATCTCCTAGTATTTCAATTGATCAAAAAACTACTAATAATAATCCTAGAAGTACTGTAGGAACAGTTACTGAAATATATGATTATTTAAGATTATTATTTGCTAGAATTGGTGTGCCACATTGTCCTAATCATCATATTCCGATATCATCACAAAGTATTGAAGAGATGACTAAGCAAATAGAAAGGCTTGAGGTAGGTACCAAGATTAGAGTTCTTGCGCCTATTATTCATGGAGAAAAAGGTACACATAAAGAGCTTTTATCTGGTCTTGTTAAAGATGGTTATATTAGAGTTAGGATAGATGGTGATGATTATGATTTATCTGAGACTATTGAACTATCTAAAACTAAAAAACATGATATTGATGTTATAGTAGATAGATTAAAGATAAAAGAAGAAATTCATAGTAGGTTATATGAAGCGATTGAGTTAGCTTCTAAACTTGCGCATGGCAAAGTAGTTATTGATGTAATAGGTGATAAAGAGATTATCATGAGTGAGAAGTATGCATGTCCTATGTGTGATTTCTCACTACCAGAAATTGAACCTAGAATGTTTTCTTTTAATGCACCATATGGAGCTTGTAAAACTTGTAATGGGCTTGGTATTAAACAGAAATTGTCAGAGGATTTAATTATACCAGATAGAAATTTAAGTATTAATGAAAAAGGTATTACAGTACTTAATATGGATAATAATACTTTATATACACAAGTAAATGCTGTTGCTAATTATTATGATATAGATCTTAATATGCCTATTAAAGATATGCCAAGAGAAAAATTAGACATTATATTATATGGTTCTCCAGATATTATGGAATTTAATTATGTATCAGGAAGTGGTAATACTCGTACTACTAGAGATTATTATGAAGGTATTATTAATAATTTAGAACGTAGATATATAGAAACTAAGAGTGGTTGGATTAGAGATTGGATAGGACAGTTTATGGTAGATATGGAGTGTCCTAGTTGTAAGGGAGCTCGTCTTGATGATTCAGTTTTAACAGTGCTTATTAATGGTAAAAATATTTATGAAGTTACATGTATGTCTATTGGAGACTTAAAAGATTTCTTATCTAAATTAAAATTAAATAAAGAACAAGTTGAGATTGCTGATTTAATACTTAAAGAAATAATTTCTAGATTAACTTTCTTAGTAAATGTAGGATTAGAATATTTAACTTTAAATAGAAAGGCTGGTACATTATCAGGGGGTGAGGCTAGTAGAATTAGACTTGCTACTCAAATAGGATCTAGACTTACTGGTGTACTATATGTACTAGATGAACCTAGTATTGGCTTACATCAAAGAGATAATAATAGATTAATTAAATCATTACTTGATATGCGTGATTTAGGTAATACTTTAGTAGTAGTAGAACATGATACGGATACAATGCTTGCAGCAGATTATCTTGTTGATATTGGACCACTTGCTGGAGTAAATGGTGGTAGAGTAGTTGCAGCAGGTACTCCTAGTGAGGTAATGGCTAATAAAGATAGTTTAACTGGTAAGTATTTAACAGGAGAGTTAAAAATAGAAGTACCTACTAAACGTAGAAAAGGTAATAAGAAGTATTTAGAGATTAAAGGTGCGGAAGAGAATAACTTAAAACGTGTTAATGTAAAAATACCACTAGGGAAGATGGTATGTGTAACAGGTGTATCTGGTAGTGGTAAATCTACCCTTGTAAATGAAATACTATACAAAATAGTACGTAATAATTTATATCGAGTTAAAGAAAGGCCTGGTAAATATAAGAGTGTGAAAGGTTTAGAGAATATCGATAAAGTAATAGATATTACTCAAGAACCAATAGGTAGAACACCAAGAAGTAATCCTGCAACTTATGTAGGAGTATTTGATGATATTAGAGAAGTATTTACTAATACTAAAGAGGCTAAAGCTAGAGGTTATGATAAGAGTAGATTTTCATTCAATGTAAAAGGTGGAAGATGTGAAGCATGTTGGGGCGATGGTGTTAAAAAGATAGAAATGCATTTCTTACCTGATGTATATGTTCCATGTAGTGTTTGTGGTGGGACTCGTTATAATTCTGAGACTTTACAGATTAAATATAAAGATAAAAGTATTTATGATGTGCTTGAAATGACTGTAGAAGAAGCAATAGAGTTCTTTAAAAATATACCTAAAGTAAAAAATAAATTACAGGTATTAATGGATGTAGGATTATCTTATGTTAAACTTGGACAAAGCGCACCTACCTTATCAGGTGGGGAAGCAGCACGTGTTAAACTTGCTAAAGAATTACAAAAGAAACCTACAGGTAAATCATTATTTATACTAGATGAACCTACTACTGGATTGCATATTCATGATATAAAGAAACTACTTGTAATATTAAATAGAATAGTTGATAATGGAGATACAGTATTAATTATTGAACACAATCTAGATGTAATTAAAGTAGCAGATCATATTATAGATTTAGGACCAGAAGGTGGAGTAGGCGGGGGTACTATAATTGCAGAGGGTACTCCAGAAGAAGTAAGTAAAGTTAGTAATAGTTATACAGGACAATTTTTAAAAGGAATGCTTAAATAATATTGCATATTAAAATAATGTAGTTAGGTGTTGGTATGAATATGAACATGGATAGATATATAGTAGACCTACTTGGGATGGATTCTTATATTAAGGGTAGAAGATATTATGCATGGTATGTAGATAAAGTTGATGAAGGTAAGATGAATGATGGATACTATTATAAGTTTAGTGTAGAATCAGAACGAACTTATCGTCATTATAAAGTAGAGTTTAAAATAAATAATTTTAGTATTACTAATTATAAATGTAATTGTGAACAGTTTAAATCTCATCGTACCTGTAAGCACATTGCAGCATCTATTTATAAATATAAAGATGAAATAGAAAAGAAGTTAGTAAATCCAATGACATTATCTAGTCTAGTATTAAATAGTTTTAAAAATACTAAGAATACAAATAATATTAAAGAAGAAATGAAATTAGAACTAGAATTAATATTCGAAGATTATGTAACTTATAAATTACGTGTTGGACTAAATAAAACTTATGTATTAAATACAGAATCTAAACTTAGAAATTTTCTTGATGCTTATCGTAATGGTGGAGATTTTGTACTTGGTAAGGCTTTTACTTATAATCGTGATAAATATTATTTTAATAGTGTAGATGCTGAATTATTTGAATTTTTAACGTCTAGTGTATATAGTGATAATAGATATTATAATGCTGAGGCTATGTATTTAAGTGAAAGAGAATTGAGTGCATTATTTGATCGATTAAGAAATAGAGAGTTTACTATTAGTGGTATAGGTGTTATTAAAGGTATTATAGAATGTATGCCTACTGAACTTAATCTAGATATAATTGATAATGTATACCATTTAAGTATTGAAGATATGTCTTCATATCATATACTTAATTACTCATTTAAGTATATTGTATATAATCATATTTTATATATCATACCTGATAAGTATCGTAATATATTAATGCAATATATAGGATATGGATTAGATGAAATTATATTTGAGAAAAAAGATGAAGAATTATTTAAAGATGGGTTATTAAAACAAGTTAGAAATAATATTAATTTAACTGATAATGTAACTGATATAGTAGTAGGTGTTAAACCTGAAGTTGAATTATACTTTGATCTTAAAAGAGATAAAATTACTTGCGAGATGAAGTTAGATTATAACGATACTAAAATAGATTATTTTGATACTAGCAATACTATTTTAAGAGATGATGAGTATGAAGAAGAAGTTATAAATAAACTTGCGAGTTTTGGCTTTGAGATTGCAAGTAAGAAAATAATATTAGATGATTTTGACTTAGTATATGACTTTTTATCTGAAGGTATAATGGAGTTATCAGATACATATAAAGTATTTACATCTAAGAAAATAGATAATACATCTATTATTAAAGATAGTCATATAAACTCTAACTTTAGTATTGGAGCATCTGGTATTATGTCTTATACATTTGATGCTGATAATATTAATTTAGATGAACTAGATAAAGTATTATCGTCACTTAAAAGTAATAAGAAGTATTATAAACTGAAAAATGGTAATGTAATAGATTTAGAAAGTAATGAAGAGTTAAATGAACTAAATAACTTAATGAGTGATTTATCTATTAGTGGAAGTCTTGCTGAAGGTGAAGTAGAAGTACCAAAGTATAGGGCATTTTATATAGATTCTCTTAAGAATAATAAGTATAAAAGTATTAATACAGATAATTCATTTGATATATTTATTAATAACTTTAAAGAGTATAAGAATACAAAAGTTAAACTTAGTAAGAAAGATGAAAGTATTCTTCGTGATTATCAAAAAGACGGAGTTAAGTGGTTATATACACTTTATAAATGTGATTTAGGTGGAATACTTGCTGATGAGATGGGACTTGGTAAAAGTATTCAAACTATCATGTTTATTAAACTTTTATTAAAAGAGAAGAAGGACGCTAAAATAATGATAGTATGTCCTACTACATTAGTATATAACTGGAAAAAAGAGTTTGATAAGTTTGGGTCTGAATTAAAATATGTAACTGTTGCAGATAATAAGATAAAGAGACTTGAAGTTATTAATGATTTTGATAAGTATAATATATTTATTACGTCTTATGGCTTAATTAGAAATGATAATGATGAATATGAAGATAAAAACTTTGAGTTATGCATTATTGATGAGGCACAAACTATTAAGAATTATCAAGCAGGAATGACTAAAGAGATTAAAAAGATTAAAGCAAGAACTAAGATTGCCTTAACAGGAACACCAATAGAAAACTCAGTAATGGAATTATGGAGTATATTTGACTTTATTATGCCAGGATACTTAAATAGTGTTAAAAAGTTTAGAGAGTTGTATGGTATCAAAGATGTAGATGAGGCGTCACTTGATAGACTTTCTAAATTAAATTATCAGATTAAACCTTTTATCTTAAGAAGAAAGAAGATTGATGTAACTAAGGATTTGCCTGATAAGATTGAAAATACTATCTACTTAGATTTACCTGATTATCAAAAGGCATTATATTTAAAAGTACTTCGTGAGTCTAAAGAAGAGATGGAAGAGTTAATTGCAACAGAAGGATTTAAGAAAGCTAGATTTAAAATATTACAATTACTTATGAAATTAAGACAGATATGTATTGATCCATCAATTCTATATAGTAATTATAAAAAAGAATCTATTAAGTTTGAAAAACTTACTGAAGTAGTTAAAGAGTATGTAGCTGAAGGACATAAAATACTAATATTTTCTAGTTTTAAGAAGGTAATAGATAAAGTTAAAAATATATTTGATAAAGAAAGTATTACTAGTTATATGATTGCTGGAGATGTTAAGAGTAAAACTAGAATGGAGTTAGTTGAGAAGTTTAATCGTGATGATACTAATTGTTTCTTAATTACTTTAAAATCAGGTGGTACTGGACTTAATCTAACTAGTGCAGATGTAGTAATACATTTAGATATATGGTGGAATCCACAGGTAGAAAATCAAGCAACAGATAGGGCTCACAGAATAGGTCAAAAGAATAAAGTAACAGTTATTAAAATGGTTACTAAAGGTACAATAGAAGAACGTATTATAGAATTACAAAATAAAAAGAAGATATTAAGTGATAATTTAATAGAAGGAAAAGATAATTCAGAAGTATTATCGTCACTTAGTGAAAAAGATATTAAGAAACTTCTTGCTCAAGGAGAAGATGATTAATATAATAAGTATTTAAAAAAAGTTAGAAAATATTATTTAAGTAAATTCTAACTTTTTTTGTGTTTTACGTTTTTTGATGGATTACAATTTAATTATTGCAGATAATAAATATTATTTAGGTGGAAGCAGATCAATTTCTGACAGTGCAGAAAGATATTATGATATAGAACGCGGAACATCAGTATATAGCGGTCACAGTACATCATGGACTGGAAAAATAGCCTTAATGTATCCAAGTGACTATAGCTATACCTATGCATTAAGAGTAGATAACACATGTTATACAGATGTTTATAAGTGTGTAACTAATAATAGAGGAACACCAACAAATGGTTGGATATATAATACAAATAGTAAATCTTGGCTATGGCTTTTGCCGCCTAATTCATTGGTCTCGTATTACGCGTTCACGGTCGTTTTTGGATTTGTCGACCGCAACTATTCGGACTATTCTCTTATCGTTCGCCCAACCATATATCTATCATCACAAGTTAAAATTACTTCAGGTGATGGATCAGAACAGAGTCCTTATCAATTATCGATAAATTAGAAGATGTTTAGACATCTTCTTTTGTAATACTTATTGCCAAATATCATTTATTATTGTATAATTTAGGTAGTTTGAGGGTGATAATATTAAGAATGCATTAATAATTCATAATCCTAATAGTGGTAAAAAAAGGAATGTTTATAAAATTCTAAAGAAAAGTAAGAGTCTATTTGAACACTATGGATATAAGTATAATTATATTAAGACTAAGTATCCTGGTCATGCTAAAAATATAGTTAAGGAATTAACTGATATAGATCTTGTTATATCCGTTGGTGGAGATGGTACATTTAATGAGATTGTATCTGGTAATATGGAACGTGCTGATAAGTTAGTTTTATCTCATATTCCGGTTGGAACAACTAATGACTTAAGAACTTTGTTTGGTTATTCTAAAGATATTCTAAAGAATATAGAAAGTATTCTAACAGGATGTGATAAACAAATTGATATATGTATGATTAATAACAAACCTTTTGTTTATGTATCTGGTTTTGGAAAATTTGTGTCTTTATCTTATGAAACACCTAGAAATATTAAAGCCAAATATGGATATCTTGCTTATGTTACATCTGCTGTAAAAGATTTTGTAAAGGATTCTTATATGTATGATATTGAGTTTGAAGTAAATGGTAAAAAGCATAAAGGTAAATATTCATTAGGTATTATATCTAATGCAAATAGGATTGCTGGTATTAATAATTTTTATAAAGATGTAAAGTTAGATGATAATACATTTGAAGTATTACTTTGTTCGATAGAAAAAAGAAGTACAATGCTTAAGAGTTTGTTTAAACTTGGTATAAAAGATATAACTAAAGTAAGTGGAGTAGAGTTATATAGAACTAATAATTTTAAAATTAAGTTTAATAATAAATTAAAAAAACCTTGGACTATTGATGGTGAGAAGTATCCTGGACGTGATAAATACTATGAGATTACTATTAATAGAGATATTAAATTTAGGATAAGTAGTAAGGCAATAAATGAGAATTGTATAGAAAAATATATTGAGGAATCTTGATATATTTTTTCTATACATGTTATAATAATTAGGGTAGTGATTATGAAACGTAGGAAAAATAAGAGAATAATATTATTAATTATATCTATTTGTATATTTATACTCGCACTTATTTCTAATCCTTTTATAGAATGTAGTGAGATTGATACTAATATATTTAGGAAGTGTTTACTGGTTTTTAGTACTAGTTTACTTATATCTAGTATAGTTAACTTATCTAAAAAAAGTAAGAAATGGATTATAAATCTTTGTATTTTACTAATAGGGGTTGTTGGCTCTATTATTATATATAGTGGACATTCTAAAGATTACAAAATAAGAAATGAGAATTATTTTAAATCATTATTAAATGTTGACAATAAAGTATCAAGTAATTCTGTTACAAAAGTTAGTAGTGAGGTAGTAGTAAATACTGATAGTAATTTAGAAGGAGAATTACTTAAAGTAAATTTTATTGATGTAGGACAAGGAGATTCAATATTTATTGAATTACCGAATGGGGAGACTATGTTAATAGATGCTGGAGAACGTAATTATGATAAGAAAGTAATTAGTTATATAGATACTCTTGGATATAAAAGTATTGATTATGTAGTAGGTACTCATCCGCATACAGATCATATTGGAGGTCTAGAGGCTGTTATTAAAAATTATGATATAGGTAAGATATACATGCCTAAGAAGAGTTCTAATAGTAAAACATTTATTAATTTACTTAATACTATTAAAGATAAAGGACTTAAAATAAATACAGCAAAATCTGGAGTTAGTATTATAGATAGTGATGCTTTAGATGTAGATATAATTTCGCCAACAAAAGAGTATAATGATGCTAATAATAATTCTGCAGTAGTTAAAATAACATATATAAATAGGTGTTTCTTATTTATGGGAGATGCAGAGATTGAATCAGAAAAAAGTATTACAGATAATATTGAATGTGACGTTGTGAAAATAGGACATCATGGATCAGATACATCTTCATCAGATGCATTTGTAAAAAATACTCATGCTAAATATGCAGTAATTAGTGTAGGTAACGGTAATATTTATAAACATCCTTATGAATCTACTATAAAAAAGTGGGAAAATATTGGTGCGGAAGTACTTAGGACTGATGAGTTAGGTGATATAGTAATTAGTACTAATGGTAATGAACTTTCTATTAATAATAAATTAGTTAATTATGTAGATAATAGTGATACTAATACTATAAATGATAATGATATAGAAATTATAAATGTAGATGTTACTAAAGGTAAGGATTCAACTATAAAAATAAAAGGTAATCCTAATACTAAATATGATATTAAAGTATATTATAAATCAGGAATAAGTAAGTCTAAAGAATTAGTAAGCAAAGAATCTGATAGTGAAGGATACGTTAGTTGGGTATGGAAAGTACCGAATAATGCTAAAAAAGGTAATTATAAATTTATGATTAATGATAAAGAATTTGAATATGAATTGAGGTAGTATATGCAAGTTACAGTGGATAGAATAGAAGAAGATTATATAGTATTGGAACTTGATAATGGAAATATTATCGATGTTCCAAAAGAATTGATACCTGGAGCAAAAGAAGGAGATATAGTTGATATCTATATTAATAAAGAAGATAGAAAATCTAGAGAAAAAGAAGTAAAAAAATTAATGGATGATTTATTCGTTGATTAAAATTCTTTAGTACTAGAAAATTATATGATATATTGTCAATGATAAAAAAATAATATATAATTAAATCAGTTGTAAAAAAATAAATGTTCTTTGAAATAACTAAATATACATAATTTTCATAAAAATTCTATTTTT
>Ga0256404_1012789_pt1 | contig 10810 bp, 9 predicted proteins | sample RumenRJG_01DNA_FD_185990 | JGI IMG/M metagenome (GOLD analysis project Ga0256404, IMG submission 185990) | Bovine rumen microbial communities from Lethbridge, Alberta, Canada - RJG_01 | ecosystem: Host-associated > Mammals > Digestive system > Stomach > Rumen | place: Canada: Alberta | collected...
GTCCGAGTACCCCAACTAGAAAAAGAAAGGCTTCCATTTGGAAGCCTTTTCTTTTTCTCTTATTCCTTATTCTCAGCGTCGATAGCCTTGATCTTCTCACGTACGAGGTTCATGTCGTCTTTCAACTTCTGAACCTTGCGGTTCATCTCGTCAATGAGACTGTTGCCTTTCTTTGAACTGACATTCAGGAAACCGAGGTTGTTTTCGTAGGTCTGTACCTCCTGCTTGATGGCTTCGTACTGACGGAACAGACGGGCACGCTCGTTATCGAGGGCGTTCTCACCACGCTCTGCCACCTGTTTCAGATTCTGCTTGAAGTTGTTCAGACGGCGCTTGGCTACGGTGATGTTCAGTTCCTTATAGAGTTTGTCGAGTACGGCATGGTACTCCTCATAGATCTTGTCTTTCTCCTTGAAGGGCACATGACCAATGGCATTATACTCCTCAACAAGCTTCTGCACTTTCTCCTGGATATCATCTCCAGCCTGCTCGGCGGCAGCCTTGATCTTCTCGATGACCTCACGCTTCTTGGCGAGGTTGTCGTATTCGTCGCTGTGCTGTCCGGCACCAGCGGCTTTGCGGGCCTCAAAGAACTTGTTGCAGGCACCGAGGAACTCCTCCCACAGTTGGTCGCCCAGTTTCTTGGGAACCATGCCGATGGTCTTCCATTCTTTCTGCAGTGCAATCAGTTTGTCACTGGTAGATTTCCATTCTGTAGAGTCTTGCAGAGCCTTGGCTTTCTCAATCAATGCACGTTTCTTTTCGGCATTCTCCTTGAAGGTCTCCTTGAGTCCCTTGAAATATTCGGCTTTGCGTCCGAAGAAATCATCACAGGCAGCACGGAAACGTTCGAAGATCTTCACGTTCATCTTCTGTGGTGCAAAGCCGATGGTCTTCCATTCAGTCTGCAACTCGATGATTTGCTTGGTGTGTTTCTCCCAGTCGCCAGAGCCTTTGTTCTCTTCAGCGGCAATAGCTTCTACCTTCTCGCAGAGTTCCGTCTTACGCGCGAGGTTCTCCTCTTCCTTGGCCCGGATACCCTCGAAATGCTGCTGATGGCGCTTGTTGATGACAGTCGATGCAGCCTTGAAACGGTTCCAGATCTCTTCGCGCTGCTCCTTGGCCACAGGACCGAGTTCACGATACTCCTGATGCAACTTCTGGAGCTGATGGAAGGCGCTGATGATATCATCCTCGTTGGCCAGGTTTTCTGCAATCTCACAGAGACGAGTCTTGGCCTCAAGGTTTTTCTTGAAGTCCTCATCGCGGGCGATGCTGTTCAAGCGGAGCATATCGTAGAACTGCTCTACGTATAACTGGTAGTTTCGCCAGAGTTCGTTGGCTTTCTCTGCGGGTACGTTCTTGATTTCGCGCCACTGCTGCTGCAGGGCCTTGAATTCCTGATAGCTCTTGTTAGCCTCTTCTGGGGTGGTGATCATCGCCTTGATCTTATCGATGATGGCCAGTTTCTTGGTCAGGTTCTCCTGCTTTTCGGCCTCCTGCTCTTTGAAGATCTTGGCGCGCTTCTCCTTGATGATGCCCATTTCGGCTTTGAATGCTTCCTCCTGTTCGTCAGGTGAGATCTGATACTGTTCGGGGTCGCCGCCAGCGTCGACAAAGGCTTTTATCTTAGCCTCGCGCTCAGCGATGTGGAGTTTGTAGAAAGCGGTCTTCAGATAGTCGATCTCCTCTTTCTGGGGCGATTCGTCGGTGTGGGCGATTTCGCGCACACGTTCGAGAATCTCGGCCTTGGTCTCATAGACCTTCTGAGGCTGAACTTCCTCTGTTTCCACTGGAGAAGCAGTCTGTGCCACGGGCGTTTCTGCCGGCTGGGCGGCTACTTCTTCCTTCATTACTTCATTGTTGCCTGTCTCTTCGCTTGGCGAGATGACAGGAGCATTCTCTTGAGAGTCCATCATTTAACTTTTTAGTTACTGACTATAAATCATTATGATGCAGGGCATCATCGCACATTTGGGGTCAAAGGTACGAAAAAAGTAAATATTTAAGCCTGAAATAAAGTTAAAAGATGCTAAACGAGCCGTTTGTGGCGGAAAAACCACCAAGCCATTGAGGAAATTGCCACCGAAATAATCATAGCGAAGACGAAGCCCCAGGGTTTTTCTTCCATGCCATTGACGAGGTTCATGCCGAACATAGACGTTACCAACGTGGGGATCATCATGATGATGGTGACGGAGGTCAGTGTACGCATCACCGTATTCATGTTGTTATTAATGATGCTGGAGTAAGTGTCCATCGTCGATTCCAGAATGTCAGAATAGATGCTGGTTGTCTCGCGGGCCTGCGACATCTCGATATTCACGTCCTCAATCAGGTCGGCATCGAGTTCGTCGATCTGGAGTTTGAACTTCAGTTTCTGCAACAGGTTCTCATTGCCACGGATGGATGTCTGGAAGTAGGTGAGTGAGTCTTGCAGACGGCTGAGGCCTATCAGACTCTCGTTGTTCACCTCGCGGTCCAGGTTGCGCTTGGCCTTGTCGATGAGCATGGAGATCTGCTTCAGGCGCTTCAGGTACCATACGGCACTGGAGAGGAACAGTCGGAAGATCATATCGACATGGTCGGTAAAGCCTTCGCCCCGTTTCTGCTGGAAGCTGACGAAATCGATCATCATGTTAGTCTCATAGAAGCAGACGGTAATTGTGACATCGCGCTTGTGGATGATACCGAGTGGTACGGTGGTATAGGGCGTCCTACTTCGTATCTCCTTGACATAGGGGATACGGAGGATGATGAGCATCCAGCCGTCGTCGTACTCATAACGGGCACGCTCGTCGGTATCGCTGATGTCCGACATGAAGTAGTCGGGGATGTTGAACTTCTCTTCCAGTTCGCGCTGGTCTTCTTCAGTGGGGCATGTCACTTGAATCCAGCAGTTGGGCTGCCACTCGTCGAGATGGCTGAGTCCGCCTTGGGTGTTCCAGTAAGTTTTCATTGTGCTAATCCTTTTTTCGTTTATGAAATGGTTTTAGCGGCAAAGGGATTAGCAGCCTTGCTCGCTCAATCCCCCGCCATTACTTTTCGTAATTGTCCGCCGGGTAATCGTCCATAATTTGTTAATACTTTGAGTTATTTGGGTGCAAAGATAGAAAATAAAAATGAAAAGCGAAAATTTTAAGGCACGGATTACACGGATTAACGCGTTTTTTTGTTTTTTTTGTAATTAAAAACCGTGAAAACTTGTGTAATCCGTGCCAATTTATTACTTCTCAGGGATATCCTCGAGGGCTTTCTTCAGCAGTGTCCAGAAGGGCTCAACAGTCTCGATGAGGGCGCGCTCTGTGGTGGTGTGGGGCGATTTCATCGTGGGACCGAAGCTCACGACGTCGAGGTTCGGGTACTTGCCGAGAATGATGGAACACTCCAGTCCGGCATGATCGACCTGGATGATGCCGTCTTTGCCGAACAGCTCCTTATACTCTTTTAATAAGAGGTGGAGGATGGGAGAGTTGGGATTCGGATCCCAGCCACCGTATGAGCCGGCGGTCTCCACCTTCATGCCTGCCATCGAGAAGCAACTCTCAAGCGTCTTCACAATATAGTCTTTCATGTCCTCACGGCTGCTGCGGGCGAGGATCTTCAGCGATGCCTTGCCCTCACCGATGTTGATGATTGCCAGGTTGCTTGATGTCTCCACGACGCTGGGGTAGGAGGGAATCATGCGGATCACACCGTCGTGACAGCCATAGATGGCGTTGATGAGGTTGTCCTGAATCTCGACAGGCACTTCCATCTTCGGTGTCTCCACGTCTTCGCAGACGACCTCGATGCCAGTCTCGATGCCTTTGTATTCGTCGGTGAAGTCCTCGAGCCAGTCGGCAGCCAGTTCCTTTAGGGCAGCAACGTTCTCCTTCGGCAGGGTCAGCACGGCCTCAGCCTTGAAGGGGATGGCGTTGCGCATATTACCACCCTGCCAGCTTGCCAGACGGGCCTCGCACTCCTCGATCGCCTCACGCACGAGACGAACCAACAACTTGTTGGCATTGCCGCGACCCTCGTGGATCTCCAGACCGCTGTGTCCGCCGCGCAGACCTTTCACGGTCACCTTCACGGCAGCGTCCTCGGCGTCGGTCTCCACCTCTTTATAGTCGAGGGTGGCGGTGATGTCGATGCCACCGGCAGAGCCGATGACGAACTTGCCCCATGTCTCGGAGTCGAGGTTCATCAGGATGTCGCCATTCAGTTCACCTGCAGGCAGGGCGTTGGCACCAAACATACCTGTCTCTTCATCAGCAGTGATCAGTGCCTCGACTGGACCATGCTTCAGCGTCTTATCCTCCATGATGGCCATGATGGCAGCCACGCCCAGGCCGTTGTCGGCACCGAGGGTCGTGCCCTTGGCCTTCACCCATTCGCCGTCGATCCATGGTTCGATGGGGTCGGTCTCAAAGTTGTGCTGCGATTCGGGTGTCTTCTGCGGCACCATATCCATGTGAGCCTGCAGGATGACACCTTTCTTGCCTTCCATGCCCGGGGAGGCAGGCTTGCGCATCACAATATTGTCAGCAGGATCCTTGAAAGCCTCGACGCCAGCCTGTTTGGCGAAGTCGAGCAGGAACTGCTGGATCTTCTCAAGATGTCCGCTGGGGCGCGGTACTTGTGTCAGTGCATAGAAGTTCTTCCAGATGCACGCTGGGTTCAAGTTTTGAATTTCGTTCATAATACTATTGTTTTAGATTGGATACGTTTCGTGTAGGATAGCGCTGCCCAGGCATAGATGCCAAGGGCAACGACGAGCATCGTCTGGACGGTATGTACGATCAATACAAACCAGAGGGCCTGTTCGTCGGCTACACCGTAGAGGATGAGCATGGTCTTGATGGCAAAATGCCAGGGACCGGCACCGTTGGGCGTTGGAACGATGACGGCAAAGTTGGCCACGACGAAGCTGACTAGCGCACAGCCGATGCCCAGATTGGCCGTGAAGTCGAAGCAGAAGAACGTCAGGTAGTAGTGCAGGAAGTAGCACACCCAGATGCCGATGGAGAAAAAGAGATAGAGCGGCAGGTTCTTGACGCCTCTTAGGGATAGTACTCCTTCCCAGATACCACTCAGCGTCATCTTCACCTTATTATATATAGAGAAGTTCTTCAACAGCAGATGCAGTAGTATGAGTGCAGCTATGGCACAGACGGCTGTCACCAGATAGCCAGTCAGCGAGAACTGGCTCAGTAGATGGTCGAGACTCACGCCTGTCTTCTGGAAAAACGTGCCGAAGATGCTCATCTCTATGAGCAGAATCAGTCCGGAATAGGACATCACGATGAGGGTATCTACTGCTCGCTCTGTCACAACGGTTCCCAATGCTTTCGAGAAAGAGATGTCATCATAACGTTTCAGGACACCACATCGGGTGAACTCGCCGATGCGTGGAATAATCAAGCTGACGGCATACGACAGGAAAATGGCATAGAGGCTGACCGATGTCCGCGGGTGTTCGCCAATGGGTTCCAGTGTCTGTTTCCAACGCCAGCCACGGAACATTTGTGCCAGGATACCAAATGGGAATGACAGCAACATCCAGGTCCAGTTCATCTCTTCCGTCATTACATGGAAGAAACGCCCGAAGTCCTCGCCCCTGTACATCCAATAGAGGATGGCTCCACCGAGGAGGATGGGGAAAGTGATCTTTATCGCATTGGTCAGGATAGTCTTCATTTCCATAGGTGCAAAGGTACGAATAAGTGGGCAAAAAACCAAACGAAAACCCTATTATTAATTGACAAGTGTCAATGAAAGACAGCTTTTTGGCCTTTTTTTGGTGAAAAAACTTGGCTGTGTGCGCAAACAGTCGTACCTTTGCAGCGTCAAAAGTCAAGAGCGTGATGCTTTGAGATGACAAGAACGAACTGGCAAGGCCAGCGAAAATTAACAGGATAACAATTAAAGTTTAGAGAAAGGAAAAGATTATGACAGCATTATTTATGGTAACATTTGTCGTTGCAGTATGTGTTGCTGAAGCCGTAAAGGTCAATAACGACATGAACGTGGAAATGAAGTAGAATCGAAAGGATTTTTGTAAAGAAAGCATAGCTAAGACGGACTGGATGTGAATCCAGTTCGTCTTTTTTTGGACGAATGAAAAAAAAATCGTATCTTTGTCCCCATGAAACAAGTAAGACCTAAGAAGAACCTCGGCCAGCACTTTCTGACCGACCTGAACATTGCCAAGGCGATAGCCGACACCGTAGATGCATGTCCCGATCTTCCTGTATTGGAGGTTGGACCGGGTATGGGTGTCATGACGCAGTATCTGGTAGAGAAACCGCGTCCTTTCAAGGTGGTAGAGATTGACCGTGAGTCTGTGGCCTATCTTCAGGAACATTTCCCTCGCCTCTGTAATAATATAATAGGTGGTGATTTCCTCAGGATGGACTTGCGGGAGGTTTTCGGCGGTCAGCAGTTTGTGTTGACAGGCAACTATCCCTATGATATCTCTTCACAGATCTTCTTCAAGATGCTTGACAATAAGGATCTGATACCTTGTTGTACCGGTATGATACAGCATGAGGTGGCCTTGCGCATGGCTTCCCAGCCTGGTAATAAGCAATATGGCATCTTGTCGGTGCTTATTCAGGCTTGGTATCACGTCGAATATCTCTTCACCGTTGAGCCTGGTGTCTTTAATCCACCGCCAAAGGTGCAGAGTGCCGTCATTCGGATGACGCGCAATGAAGTGACAGACCTTGGCTGTGATGAAAAACTTTTCCGTCGTGTGGTTAAGACGTCGTTCAACCAGCGCCGTAAGATGTTGCGCGTCTCCCTCCGCCAACTGTTCAACGGGGAGCAAACCGCCTCACCCCATTTCTTTGAGGATCCGATGATGACACGTCGGCCTGAGCAACTCACCATTCAAGAGTTTGTCGAACTCACCAACAAGGTCGAAAAAGAGCTGTCATCGGACACAATTTGATTGTGTTCGCACACAACTGGATTGATATACATCAAAAGAAAGCCGTTTTTTTCGCAAAAATAGGGTGCAATCCATTGAAGGTTGCAAAAATCGTCGTACCTTTGCATCGTCAAAAGGAAACAATGACAACTTCAATAGAAGACACAGACACAATACAGAGGTATTAGTTAGGTAAAGATTGATTTTAGGTTTAGTTAGAGTTAATATAGTTAGTTAGAATTTTGGTTTTAGGTTTTTATTAAGATTGATTGTCAATAGGTATTTCTAAGGTGTTAGAAAAGATTTGCAAGTAAGGATAACAGACGCAGTGGTGACACTCCGTTTCTTCTCAGAAAAGGTTTTTAGTTATTCATAGATTGTTGGCGCCGCCCTCGAGTCGTTGATGACCCTTGAGCGGCTTTTTGTGCCCTTTACTTTCGTGTTGTCCGTCTCACTGCCTTCTTCTTTGCAGGTGCTTTCTTCTCAGTTCTGGGCTGTGGCAGGTCTTTTGTTACTGTGGCTTTCAAGATTCGGATGTCCTCCAGTGGCCGATCGTTCTTATCGGTCTTTACCCCTTGAATCTTCTCAACGATATCGAGCCCCTCAATCACTTCGCCGAACACCGTATATTGCCCGTCGAGATGTGGTGTACCACCAATGGTCTTATATACCTCAATCATCTCTGGTGTCAGTTGTACGCGACCTTGTGTGGCAGAATCAAGCCGTTCTTGTACTTTCGCAATGAGACGGTCATCCTGATAGACTTTACCCCAAACGATATAGAACTGACAGGCCGAGGAACGCAGTTCTGGGTTACGTTTCTCGCTCTCTCGTGCCATGGCTATGGTGCCGCGGCGATGGAAGATCTGTGGCAGTCGAAACTCCGCCTCTGTCGTATAATCGAAATCACCCGTGCCAAGTAGTTGGCCCGGTTTGGCATGTTTGCTGTTGGTGTCGCCGCTCTGGATCATGAAGTCTTTGATGACGCGGTGGATGAGCAGGGAGTCGTAAACGCCCATCTTTGTGATTTTCAGGAAATTGTCGCGTGTCTGTGGTGTCTCGTCATAGAGGGCGATGCGGATGTTGCCGGCAGTGGTCTCAAAGAGTACCTCAGCGCGCTGAGCACTTAAAGGTAAAAAATTAAAAAGGTAAAACAGTAAAACACCAATTACCTTATGATTGATTGCCAGTTGTTTGATTTTAATTCTTTCCATATTCTTTCACCTTATTATTTTTTTACCCTTTTACTACCTTTAACTTCTCTGCCCATCCCCCTTTGAAGAGTCGTGCCAGGAAGATGCTGCCTCGGAAGGTGAGTTCGATGGCCATGGCCGTCCATACACCCTTCAGCCCATATTTAGGAGCCAGAGTGGCAGCCAGTGTCAGGCGGACAGCCCACATGGAGGCCAGACTCATGATGGCGGGTATGAAGGTGTCGCCAGCACCAATGAACACACCGTTGACCACGATGGCAGCTGCAAACATCGGCTCTGCCCATGCCTCGATACGCAGGACATCGGTACCTAAGACGATCACTTCTTCGACAGGCGACATGATGCCCATCAGTTCTGGGGCGAAGATCCACATCATGATGCCCATGACGGTCATGATGGTAATGCCGAGGCTGACAGACAGGTAGGCGAATGAGCGCGTCAAGAGGCGTTGACCTGCACCGATGCCTTGTCCGACAAGTGTTGTGGCTGCTTCGGCGATGCCGTAGCCTGGCATGTAGCAGAGGCTCTCTACCGTGATGGCCAGTGAGTGGGCTGCAATGGCGATAGTGCCCAGTGGCGCTACGATGAGGGTACTTATAATCTGTGCGCCTCCCATCAGCATGTGCTGTAATCCCATCGGAGCACCGATCTTAAAGGCGGTGCTGACGGTGTCGGACTTCGGCTTGAAAGAGCCGGGATGGCCTGAGAGCGAGAGCATCGGCGATCTGTCGAGTAGGAAATAGAGCATCAGGCAGGCTGTGATCAGCTCAGCCAAACCCGTACCCATGGCTGCTCCCATAACCCCCATGTCGAGTAGGTAGATGAAGAAATAGTTGAAGACCACGTCCATCACACACATGCCGATATTCAGCACTGAGGGGATCTTCATGTTGCCGGAGCACTTCAGCATCGAGCCAGCCAACCCCTCCATCTGGAAGAAGATGCCGCAAAGGCCGATGATGGCGAAATAGAGCGAGGCGTCGTGGGCTATTTCCGCACTGCCGCCAAGCCAGTAGGGTAGGGAGGGAGCGATGATAAGAGCTGTCGTCGAGATGGCCAAGGCCCAAATCAGGCAGCATACCAGCGACTGCCTCAACACGCGTCGGGCTGCCTCGAAGTCGTTGGCACCGATGAAGTGGGCTACCTGTACGGAGAATCCCATGTTGGCTGCTGAGGCAAGTCCTCCCATCAGCCAGCCCGTAGTCTCCACCAGTCCGATGGCCGCCGAGGCCTTTGCTCCCAGATGACCTACCATTGAGGCATCGATAAAGAACATCACGGTTGCCGATATCTGCGCCAGGATACTGGGGATACTCAGCTGGATGATGAGCGACAGCTTTTCATGGCTGGTCATCTCCCGTCCTTCGCGGATATAAGATAGTAGCAGCTCGCTGTTCTTTACTTTTTTCATCTCTTCTTCATGAAGGGCAGTGATGCCGCCTGTTCCATGATGATATGTGCCATCTGTTCGTTCTCCTTCTGTTGACCGTAGAGGGTGTCATAGAAATGCTTGACACTAAGGAAACCGCCATTCTTCAATGCATAGACGAGGCATAGGTTCTCCAGCCCGACATTTTCTGAGAGGATGTCGAGGTCGGTAAAGGCCAGTTGCGAGAGTGCCAGCTGATAGGCGTCATCGCGATTCTCCGCAATAAACTTGTCGATATCGCCCAAGGTCGTGAAGCCGAAATCCTCAAGCACAGGGACGTATGACAGTAGGGAGGTAGGGTAGAGTTCTGCCTGGTTAACCGCTGCGATGCGCTGGTTCAGACGTCTGAACGGGTGCAGTTTCAAATAGCTGCGGAAGGAGTCGATGTCGAGCGACACTTCGTCGAGCTTGCCTGAGGCGACAAGTGTCTGCACCTGCCGACGGTAGTCGGTCAGCGTGGTGCGCAGACGACCAAACTCATCGTCAATCAGTTCGAGGATACCCGCCAGCCGTGAGAACTGCCGATGGTACTCCCGTGGAATCTTTACACCCTTGTAGCCCGTGTCGTGCTCGATGGTGGACCATACGTGCTGCAGGGCTGTGCGCATCTGCAGTTCGAAGCGGTATTCATTCAGCTCCGGCATAGCCGGATCGTCAACCACCGACTTCGGCAGACGGCAGATATAGTGCAGCGAATTATAGCCGAAGCTGTCGAACTGGTGGAGCTTGCGCTTGTCAACAGACTGCTGCCAGTCGATGTCAAACGTTCGTTTGACGATGGCTGCCACTTTGTCAACGTCATCTGTATAGAAGGTGATTACCCTCAGACCGAGGATATCGGTGATGTCGTCGAGCGACTTGTACTTCTGGCCTTTGAGCTCAAGTTTGCCGGCGAGCGACTCCTCTTCCTTGATTCGGTGTTCGAGCGAGGTCACGTAGATGCCCTGTTTGCGGAGCGTCCAGCGCAGCTTGTCATAAGCCAGCATCTCCATGCGTTCAAAGATATGCCGTCGTTCTTGATATTGGCGGATAATTTCCTGACAGTGAGGATCTAATGCGTAGTTCATCTTATTTCTTTGCTGTTGTGCAGATATTCACGAGATAGACGATGCTCATATAGGGGATGCCTGTATTTGTCTCCAGACCGATTTCGCAGGTGCGGCTATTAGAATATCCCACCTCAATCTTGTTTGCCTCGATTTGTGGGCGGAGCTTGCGCAGAGCGTATTTGTTCATCTCCGGGAAGGTGAA
>Ga0256404_1012790_pt1 | contig 10810 bp, 6 predicted proteins | sample RumenRJG_01DNA_FD_185990 | JGI IMG/M metagenome (GOLD analysis project Ga0256404, IMG submission 185990) | Bovine rumen microbial communities from Lethbridge, Alberta, Canada - RJG_01 | ecosystem: Host-associated > Mammals > Digestive system > Stomach > Rumen | place: Canada: Alberta | collected...
TCGGTGGGGGGGGGGGTATTCTACACTGTCTGAATTCAAGGAATAAGTCAGATGGAAAATGTTTCTAAGGCATGAATTCGGTATGGAACTTATAACATCATCCTTAATAAGCTTCACGGGGTAATTTGTCTTTGTCCTAAGAAAATCCAGCAGTGTATTTATATACGTGCCGTCAGTAAATGACTGAATCAGCTTGTAATCGACAGAGAAGACCTTTCTTTTTACAAACGGAAAGCCGCGCTCAAGAAGTTGATCGGGAAGAATGATTGTAGCATCAGGGTAGATTCTTGACAGGTCATCATCAATAAAGCTGAATGAGGCAAACCCCTTGTCTTCAAAATACTTTGTAAAATGCTTCTCTATTTCTACAGCCTCTTTCCTACTCCCCGCAGTTTTCAAATTACTGAGATAATCAGTAAACGATTTATCCTTAAACAGCCGGCTTCTCAGAACAAGAAAATACGACTGCAGGTGAGGTGGGAACGCACTTGGTATCCCCGGATGCCGGTACAGTCCCCAGAAGTCGCAATCCCGCTCATTCATTTTGCTGAATATGTTTTCCAACGGGAAAACCGGGCCATAGCAGGAACAGTTGCAAAGTATTATTTCATCATAATGTTCGGCAATTTCAGCGAAATGACTTTCTATATATTCTTTCCATGCTCCGAAATCAAAACCTGCATTCTCACGGCAGACAAATACATACCCTGACTTTTTGAGAAATTCTGCTCCGGACGGAGAAATCAGACCATTGACGATAACTCTTACATCGGATACCTGGTTCAGGCCATTCAAGTAATATCTGTCCGACTCCCTGAGATTTCCGCTTTTCTCATAAAAAACATAAAGTGAAAGCCTATTCATCTCCAGACTCCATAATATCCTTGATCCATTCAGAGTGGGTTTTGCCAAATGCTGAATTCCATGACTTTGGCCAGTTGGAATTCTTGGCATTCTTATACCGTAAATCCAGGTTGCCACATAGACTGACAGCTTTCATTAGGGCATTCATGAGAGGCTCGAATAATAAAGGAGCAGCGATAATATTTTTCGAAATTTCCCTCAGAACCTGCTGAGTTTTGTTTTTAAAGGAATTTGTAACCACCAGACAGCCGGACAGAGAGAAATCAATGGGAGGCATGCTTGGATGTGGTGTTGCCATCAGGGACAAGGCTACATCATAGGTACTGAGACTTTCCTTGTACTCCTCAAGAGACTTATTCGGCAGCATATGCAGTATTTTCTGTCCTGGAAGCTTTAAATCACAGCTTCTGGGGAAGCCTATTCCATAAAATTCCCAGGAATCATCGAAAATTTTTCTCCTGACCGCCTCAATTAAAAGATGAAAGGCGAATTCGTAGCAGTTTCTTGGTCTGTGAGGACGTGCATAGAACACAAATTTTTTCTTTGCCGGCCTCTGCGAGAACTTTTCAAATGACGGCAAAGAATAATTTGACGGACATCCCTGCCAAATGGCTTTGGCATTTTTTGTCTGCATCCCGCCTACATCCTCACTGAGGAAGAAATCCTCCAGGATTTTTGTGGAGAAAATCGGATAGCAGTCATATGCATAGGACTGCTCTACAGCGCATCTTAATGATGAGGCAGGGAAAAATTCCCGCTCATCATCCTGAATAAAGTATATGAATTTCTTGTTTCTGCACCTTTTCTGGATTAAATTCGCGGTATTCGCAGTTCGGAAGAGCGTCGCTACGCTCATATCGTTGGAACTTACTTTTACTTCAGGCTCATTCAGTACATGCAGGGATTCAACCTCAAACCTTTCACTTATTTCAGATATGTCATCATTCTGATATTTCAGGTTATCCTTCAGAATGCTGGAATTCTTGTCAGAAAGCATCAGAAGCCTTACATTGTAATTGTTCTGCAGCAGGAACCGCCCGAAATACAGAATGCTCAGAGGACCGGCGCTTGCATGCCTGGACAGCTCAGGCATAACAATATTTATGCATACAGGCCGGGAGTTGTCCACTGTGACGTTTACATGGGAAAAGCATCCGGACAGGGCATCCTGTATATATTTATCCGTGTGATTGCCATTGTCTCGCCCTGCCATCTTTCCATTAAGAACATAATGATGCCAGGGATCGGCCATTGCAACATCGGAGTACATTGCAAGATAGCCCTCTGCACAAAACTGATGTTCGCTGGGGTGCATGCCATTGTCACGACCCTCCGACCTTCCATGCAGAACATAATGATGCCACGGATCTGAACCGCTCTTGGCTATGTCAGGGTACATTTCAGCGTACCCTTCTGCAAAAAAGATCTCACCAGCAGGATGCATACCATTATCACGTCCCTCGTTCCTTCCGCTGAGCACATAGTGCCGCCATGGATTTTCACCACTCCCAGCAACATCAGGGTACATTGCGAGATAGCCGGCCGGGAAAAACAGCTCATCTGACGGATGGAGACCGTTGTCTCTGCCGGCCGCCTTTCCTGTCGTCACGTAATTATGCCAGGGATCCTCACCAGTTGCTTTTACGTCAGGGTATTCGAGCTCATAACCTTCCCTGAAGAATGCGGTCTCCGGAGGGTGGTTGCCGTTGTCAAAACCTTTGCGCCGGCCGTCTATGACATAGTGCTGCCACGGGGTCATGCCATGCCTGCTGCATTCAGGATAAAGAATTTTGTAACCGGCACTGAAAAACCTGCTTTTGCCCTTTGTAAACAGCCTGCGGATAAAATACTTAGGATATAGTGTTATTTTCATAAAACACGCCTTTTCAAAAAGCTTTCTCCGCCCGTATTAAGCGTTATTTGCTGAGCAGCGGGAAACAGTGGGCAGACATCAGCATTCACTGACTGTCGCAGAATGTATAACAGGAAGAACAAGCACTGATTTCCACCAAAGCTGTTACATCCCCATATCAGCAACAGATCTCAAACAGACTGCTCGGTCTGAGCAGGAACAGGAAGCCTATTTCACCAAGTACTGATCAAGAATCTCGATGGCCTTCTCACTGGTGAACTGATTCCTGATGAAGTCCACTGACATGTCGGAGATCCTCTGCAGCTCCTTCTCATTGCCGTACATCTCAATGAGCTTTGCGGCAAAGGCGTCAGCATCATTCTCAACGGTCAGGACTCCCATGGAGTTGTCTATTCCCTCGGCGCCGATTTTCGTGGTGAGCACCGGAACCTTGTTGTAGACGGCCTCGACGGTCTTGCCCTTGACGCCTGCGCCGAAATTGAGCGGAATAACCGCCATCCTTACCTTTGAGTAGTAGTCTGAAAGTTCCTCGTCTGTCACGTAGCCTGTCACTATGACTGAGTCAGATGCCAGCGCCTTCACCTCATCAGAGGGCTTCGAGCCGATGATGTAGATCTTCATGTCAGGGAACTTCTTCCTGACGGCAGGCCAGACCTTATGCACGAACCAGCATGCCCCGTCAATGTTAGGACTGTGCTGGAAGCCCGCGACGAAACAGATGTCCTTCCTTTCAGCAGCCTTATAGACCTTTGTCATGTTCCTGATATCGAACATGAAGATGGGGATCCTGATGCAGTGCGAGAACGGCATGGTCTCATTCACTATATCAGCCTCATCCTGCGAGACGTAGCAGGGGAGGTCGCAGTAGCTTATGACATCGAACTCCTTCTGCCGCTCCTTCTTCATTATCTCCTCGGCATCCGGCTTCTTCTCCGAGATATTCTCCCTGTAGCGGCGCAGATAATGGAGATCATGCCCCTGGTATATGACCTGGGCTTTGGTGTAGAAGCGGATCAGGTTGAGGTACCTTTCCGTGACATTCGGCCTGTTGATGAAGACATAGTCGAAGTACTTTCCGTTCCGCGCAATATAAGGACCAAATTCCTCGAAGATGACCTCAATGCCGGCCTGCTCCAGATCGTCAAGGAACTCCTCCTTCTCGAGGAACACGTCCATCGGGTAGAACTTGACGTTCATGCCCATTCTCTGAAAGAGCTGCATGTACTGGAAGGTGACCCTTGAGCCGGTGTCAAACGATGGCGAGAGGATCTTCCAGTCAACGACCAGCATCTGCTTCTTGTGGCTTGAGTGGTCCTTGAAGACAAAGGAGGTGTGATCCGCGCTGGAGTGATGCGCCGAGAGCTCGGTGAAGAATCTCCTGAAGAGAGTGAGGTTGTTCCTGTTGATAAGGGCCTTCTTCTGCTCCGAGGGGAATGACTGCCCCTCGAAGTGCACCACCCTTGACTTCGGCTGGAATACCACCCTCTTCTTCTTCCAGTACCAGACCCTGAGGCAGAGGTCGGAGTCCTCACAGTACGCAGGGGCATAGGCCCTGTCGAAGCCGCCGAGATCCCTGAAGAGGTCAGCGCGGATCATGAGTGCGGCGCCGGAGATGTAGTCTGTGTCACGGACATAGTTGACCGAGACGTCCTCGATGTTTTTAAGACTGCGGCCTACGTTGGCTCCTCTGCAGTCCTCGAAGATCATGCCGCCGGCCTCCTGCAGCGTGCCGTCAGGGAAGATGAGCATGGAGCCGGTGATGCCGATGGATGGATCGCCCTCAATCAGATCAACGAGAGGCTTCAGGTAGCCTGGCTGCACCTCGGTGTCGTTGTTCAGGAAATAAATGTACCTTCCCCTCGCGAGCGACGCGCCTTTGTTGCAGTTGTTGACAAAGCCGTTCTCCCTGTCATTGACGACGTATTTCACATTGCTGACGTACTTCAGGAGATCTCTGGTCTGATCCGAGGAATGGTCATCAGCGACAATCACCTCGTAGCTCACATCGGGGGTGTTTTTGAGGAGTGCACGGAGACACCTCATGGTTACATCGAAATGGTTCCAGCAGGGGATTACTATCGATACGAGAGGTTCCTCAAAGACCGGGAACTCGAGCTTTCTGGTCAGATCCACGTCAGAAAGGTCAATGTCGAGGGGCTTCTTGGGATACGGATAATCCCTGACGTTGTCCGATGGATCTGCAGAACCGGACAGGGCTGGCATGTTCTCAAGCTGGTATCTCGCGAAACCTTTCTTTATGAGATCCCTGAACTCCTCGTTGAGCTCCTTTTTTCTCTTCCTGCCGATGCCGAGCGCAGCCTTGAGCTTGGCCTTCTTAAGCTTCTTATAAAGCCTGCTTGCCTTCTTCCCGTCGAGGCGGAGATCGTTGAGGGTTTTGATGTACTCGACCTTCTGATCCCTGAACTTTCTGACCAGGCCGAGTGAGAGGAGATTGAGAATCCTCACCAGCATGATGTCAGAACAGAGACGCCTTACAGACTTTGTGTAAATGTACTCGAAGCTTTTGCTCATTATAAAAATCCAAATGACCGGCAGTAGAAACAGATGCCCCTGGCTCCGGCGCTACTTCAGTAAGAAACAGCTTCCGGAAAGCTGCCGTCAGGCACTTGCCGGAAGCGCGCATTATATCAGGACTCCTCAGCCCACAGTCCAGCTGATGACGCCCTGCTCCACAAAGGAGAAGCGCCTGAACTCGCCGCCGAAGGGCTTGAGCGCCTCAATCACGCCGTACCTGGTGTTTCCCGGACAGTAGAAAATGAAGAACCCGCCGCCGCCCGCCCCGGAGATCTTGCCGCCGCTCGCGCCTGCGGCAAGCGCGGTCTGGTAGATTTTCTCAATGGTCGGGTTCGAGATTGACGACGATGTCCGCTTCTTGTTGAGCCATCCCTCGTTCATGATCTCACCCATTCTCTCAATCTGGTCGGTGACGAGCGCCTCCTTCATGTCGTAGGCGTTCTTCTTGAGGTTGTGCATTGACTCAAGTGTCTTCTCGGACTTTGAGCTGATGTTGTCGACCTGGGTCTTTATAATCTCCGCTGAGAGGCGGCTGGTTCCGGTATAGAAGAGGAGGATGTTGAACTCAAGCTCGCTCACTGTAGTCGGCTTGATCCTGAGGGGATTCACTATGACCCTCTGGTTGTTGCGGAACTCCATGAAGTTGAAGCCGCCGAAGGCCGCCGCATACTGATCCTGCAGCCCGCCTCCGAGCCTCATGTCCTCACGCTCTATGCTCCAGGCGAGCCTTGCGATGTCGTACTCGGAGAGCGGCAGGCGCTGCCACTCGGCAAAGGCCTTGAGTACAGCCACAACAAGAGTGGAGCTCGAGCCGAGGCCTGAGCCCGCGGGGGCATCTACATAGGTGGTAATCTCGAAGGAGAGCGGATCCAGGTTATAGTCTTTCACCACGCGGTTGCAGACGCCCTTGATGAGATCGAGCGTGCCGTTGTAGGGAAGAACCTTTGATGCAGGCTGCTCGTCCCTCTCGCCGCGGTCAGCGCTCACGAACACCGCCCTGCCATCGTCAGAGGGCTTAATCGTCGCGTAGGCGTACATGCTGATGCAGGCATTGAGGATGCAGCCGCCGTAGAGATCGCAGTAGGGGCTGAGATCCGTTCCGCCGCCCGCGAAACCAAGCCTCAGAGGCGCCTTTGCCCTTATTATCATTTTCTCTCTCCCCCGAAAATCTCATCCTCGACGATCGCACAGATCATATGCTCAATCATTATATGCGACTCCTGTATGGTAGGCGTTGATGATGAGGGAACCTTGATGACGAAGTCACAGAGGCTGTCAAGCTGGCACTCCTTGGCGCCGGTGAGCGCAACGGTTGTGATTCCCTTTTTCTTTGCCTCAATGACGGCCGCAACGATGTTCCTGGAGTTGCCGGAGGTGGAGATCCCGAGGAGCACATCGCCCTTTTTGCCTACCGCCTGGACCTGCCTCTCAAAGGAATGCTCGTAGCCGTAGTCGTTGCCGATGGCGGTAAGGACCGAGGTGTCAGTCGCAAGAGAGAAAGCGGGAAGCCCAGGACGGTCAAAGAAGAACTTCGAGACGAGCTCTCCCGCGAAATGCTGCGCGTCCGCGGCAGAGCCGCCGTTGCCGGCTGAAAGCACCTTGTTACCGTTCTTAATCGCGCTCACCATGGCAAGAGCCACAGTGCGGATCTTCCCCTGAATGGCCTCGTCCTGCAGGATCTTCTGCTTGGTTTCAATGGATGCCCGGATGTATTCTTTTATATTGAACATGGAATGCTCCTCTTTTAAAAACCGGCTGCTGCGTCTGCGGGAGGACATTTCCGCCACGCAATCTGCCAGCCCGGCTGCCATAAAGGCTCTTCCCGGACAGGCTGCGCTGCGGAAAATCTGAACTGCTCGTCAGCAATGATGTCAATGTTAGTTTTTATCATCATTATTTGTCAAGTATGACGGACCTCAGATATGGGAGCCTTATGGTGTCGACGTCCTTGTTGTCCCCCACCATCACGGAATTCCCCAGATCAACCGGGAGCTTCTCCGCGGCCTTCAGGATCATGCCGGGCCAGGGCTTTCTCGCGTACGACCTCTTCCGGTACTTCTCAATGACTGCATTCTCATGATAGCAGCAGTATTCCCAGTCATCGAACCTTATGCCGTTCTCCTCATAGAAGGAGAGCACCGCATTGATGTTGTCAAGGAAGTCCTGCTCCCTGAACTTTCCCTTCGCGACCCCGGCCTGGTTTGTGATGATGACGAGCCTGAAGCCCTTTTCCTTATACTGCCTTACGAGCTCAAGAGTGCTTTTCACAGGCACAATGTCCTTTCCGTGCACATAGCCTGAGTCCTCGATGAGCGTCCCGTCCTTGTCGATGAAAAGCGCAGGCCTCCGCTCCTTTTTCATGGTATCAGGAATGAGTGTCTGCGCCCTCCTGTAGTCATCAGGGATCCCGATGTCGATGAAGGCGCCGCCGAGCGGCAGGCACCTGAACAGGTTCTCTTTTATAAAAAGAGGGAAAAGCTCAGTCTCGATTGAGATCATCTGCCCGTGGAAGCTGTCATGGACACCATTGAGGATTTCCCTGTCTATGAGGTATGCCCCCGCGTTGATGAAGCCGTCAGCCTGCGCGGGAGGCAGCGCGCCCTTCTCGATGAAGGACTCAACTCGGTAATCGTCATCGAACTCAACGAAGCCGTACCTGCCGACATCCTCGGAGAAGCGCAGGGCCATGAGGATGGACGGCTCTTTTATCTGCTGCGCCTTGTATTTATAAAGGAGTGTGAAGTCCGCGTCAAAGAAGGTGTCGCCGTTTATGAGCAGGAACTCTGTGTCAAGCAGATCCCAGGCGTTGAGGAGCGCGCCGCCGGTCCCCAGGGGGTGATCCTCGCGGAGAAACCTTACGTTGCCGTATTCCCTGAAATGGTTCTCGATGACATCTGCCATATGGCCTGTAAGGAACACGAAGTCATCAAAGCCCTGCCCCGAGAGCTCACGGTAGAGGTACTCGAGGAAAGGAACACCTGCCATGGGCGCCATGGGCTTCGGCACATCCTTCACCACGTGAGAAAGCCTGGTGCCGAAGCCCCCTGCGAGAATTACTGCCTGCATATAGATTAACCTGATTTGACTTGACTGAACAAAAACTGCTTATTCCCTTATTTGGATTATTGCAGATAAAGGAATGGCCCGCCTGCTCCTGCTTTTCCTGGCATAAAATAAAGGTATACAGAATTCAGCACGTCGGTGAACAGCCACAGCAGACGTGAAGTGAGATCCTCTGTCATGGATTTTGGAGTCATTGCCGACAGCCAGTGGGCAAGCCTGTTCCTGTAGCTCCTGCATTCTTTCATGCCGCGTATTCTGCTCAGGAAATACACCAGTCCCTTTCTGTGCTCCATGGTGAATGAGCCGGCCATATTAATTCTTTTATCGGCCAGACAGCCAAGGGTAAAATACTGTTGCTTTCTTATGTGTTTCGGTTCTGGCTGGATATTCCTGATCTGTGAACAGTACAGGTAAAAGATACGCAGCAGCTTTTCTGTAAGAGAGCATAGGAACATTGACGCGCTGTAGCATAAGGCTTCCTTATGCCGGTTATCTGGTGCACCAATATTCCTCCTGACGGAGATGAGCATGGAGAGCAGCATACTCACGTCATCTGAGAGCAGATATCCGGAAAGGAATGGCTGTTTTGAAATGATCCTGGCTGCTCTCCAGACTTTCTTTATATAGTCACTGAATATATCCTTATTATACAAAATTATAAGAAAATTCTGTTCATTGACATCCTCAAGCTCAGATAAGAATCTCTCACTGCTTAAGCATTTAAAGGCTGCATAACTTTGAGGGGATCTGCCCAGATAGCTTTCAGGGTTCTGCCACGGATTCACAGCTGATGTGCCCTGATGAGTCAGCTCCGTGAGCGGCACTGTGAGAGGATCTATGGGATTCCATTTTGGAGAAGGAGTTTTGTCTGAGGGGATTCTGAACTTCCGGGACGTTCCTGAAACGAACAGATAGCCCAGCACTTTCTGCTCAGCGTCACGCGCGTATTTGGCAAACTCACGGACCCGCTCATGGTGAATCTGCTTCAGAAATAACCTGACAGCTCTCAGAACGCTTACCGCCTTCAGTATCTTTCCTTCTGATGATGAACTTTCATAAAAAGATTCTACCTCATCACACAGCCTGTCAGCATACCTGTTTATTGAAGATCTGAATGGGGAATACGCTTCACTGTACTCCTCCCTCCAGGCATCAAGAACATCCTCAAGGCCAAGGTCAAGGATTTCTGACAGACGGCCATCACGGAACAGGACAGAGAAGAGTTCAGGATACTCATAAAAAATCTGCCGCAGATCCACGAACCTGCTCACAATCAGGTTAGGCAGTCTGCGGCACAGGATGTCAAATACTGAATATCTGAAGTCTGCCTGATTTCTGATTATGAAGTCTGCTGCTGCATATTGGAGTTCTGGATCCTGCTCCAGATCTGAAAATATCTCCTCTGCATTCTCTTTGATATATAGAACTGTGTCAGGAGTCGTATCCGAAAGAGCATCTCCGGCCTGTCTCGACAGCGATGAGAGCAGCCCGGCAGTATTCTTATCAAGGAAAGGGCAAAGACCCGTCATCCAGGAAATTTTTTCTGTCAGGAAATAGTACCAGAAGGTATTCTTATCGTATACGCTGGTCAGAGGATATTCTGCATACAGAGATTCAAAGAAACCTCTGTTTTTTACAATCGAATCTATCTCCCAGTTGACTGAAATATCATCCGCACTGCTATGTCTCAGCGGTAGATAGATTTTCTTATCGTCAAACAGAACCTTTAAATGCTCGATATCTGACTTCATAGATGACTCTTCGCTCCGGACAGAAAATGACAGCGGATTAGGGCAAATTTTACAGCCTTATGCCGCATTATAGTAAACGGCAATGGATAATGCCTGAGATCAGAAACTGGAGTGCAGGCAACCTCAGGACGCGGCTGCTGTCAGCCCATAACAGAAAAGAGCATTCAACGGCTGTGAAGCGCATGAAAACAGTTGCTTCTCTGATGAGGCATTCTGCTTTCCCTCCAGCCCCATGAATCTCACATGAACCGGATTCCAGTTAAGCTAGAAGCTCTGCACCGTCTGGTTCCTTACTACGCAGGGATCAGCCCGGCCGGATGTCAGTCTGACAGTCCTTATTCCGTTTTCTTTGCGCATCATTAACAAAAAATGGCCTTTCTGCTCCTGCACATGATCTCTTAATCTGCTAGAATTGACCTGCATTTGACAAATCTCTTCTATTTTTAAGGAGCATCACATGAGACAGCGTCTCGTCATGGGCAACTGGAAGCTCAACGGAACAAAGGAAACCGTAGTATCACTCATCAAGGCCTTCGCAGCTGAGGCCAACAAGTACCCGAAGGTTGAGGCAGCCATCTGCGCTCCCTCCATCTTCATCGGACTCGTTGAGGAGAACGCGAAGGGAAGCAGGCTTGCCTGGGGCTCTGAGGATGTCGACGTCAACAACCAGGGCGCCTTCACCGGCGAGAACTCACCTGTCCAGATTAAGGAGTTCGGCTGCAAG
>Ga0256404_1012792_pt1 | contig 10808 bp, 7 predicted proteins | sample RumenRJG_01DNA_FD_185990 | JGI IMG/M metagenome (GOLD analysis project Ga0256404, IMG submission 185990) | Bovine rumen microbial communities from Lethbridge, Alberta, Canada - RJG_01 | ecosystem: Host-associated > Mammals > Digestive system > Stomach > Rumen | place: Canada: Alberta | collected...
TACCGGAGGCAGGATGAAATCGGAACACCGTACTGCATTACCTACGATTTTGATTCGGAGAATGATCAGGCTGTTACGGTTCGTGACCGTGACACCATGCAGCAGGTACGTGTAAAGATTGACGAGCTGGACAGCTATTTTGCGGATAAGTTCACATTCTGATGATGCCGGATTCATAAAAATTGGTAGAAAGCGTTCCCGTATCTTCCCGTATACTGCGGATATGCGGGAGGGCTTTGACATAAATAATTTAACCAGACATTGAATACAGGAGGAAACCACAATGAAAGGTAATATTGTTGTCGGACAGTCAGGCGGTCCTACCGCTGTAATCAACTCTTCGCTTGCAGGCGTTGTAAGCTATGCAAGAAAAATCGGAGTTGAGAAAATTTACGGTATGCATCATGGTATCGAAGGATTCCTGAAGGACGATCTTGTTGATATGGGAGAGTATATCAGGAATGACGAGGATATCGAACTGCTGAAGAGAACTCCGTCTGCATTCCTTGGATCCTGCCGTTATAAACTTCCGAAAATCGAAGGCAACGAAGAAGTCTACGATAAAATTTTCGAGATTCTTGAGAAACACAATATCGAAGTCCTGTTCTACATCGGCGGAAATGACTCTATGGATACGGTGAAGATGCTTTCCGATTATGCGGCGATGAAGGGCAAAAAGCAGAGATTCATGGGTGTTCCGAAGACCATTGATAATGACCTTCCGATTACCGATCACTGCCCGGGCTATGCATCCGCAGCAAAGTATATTGCAACATCCATGAAGGAAGTTATCCGCGATAACGAGTCCTTCGGTGTTGAGAAGCCGACCATCCTGATCTGCGAGATTATGGGACGTCATGCCGGCTGGCTGACAGCGGCGGCAGCTCTTTCCCGCGGTGAGGACTGCAGCGGACCGGATATGATTTATGTTCCGGAGAGAACCTTCGATATGGATGATTTCCTGGCAAGAGTTAAAAAACTGGCTGCTGAAAAACACTCCGTTGTTATTGCCGTATCCGAAGGAATCAAGGTTGCCGACGGCCGTTTCGTGTGCGAGCTGGGCGGCGGCGCTGACTATGTTGATGCTTTCGGCCACAAGCAGCTTTCCGGCTGTGCCGTTACCCTGGCAAACAAGGTTGCCGCAGAGACAGGCCTGAAGACCAGAGCGATTGAGTTCTCCACGCTGCAGAGAGCAGCGACGCATATCGCTTCCCTTACCGATATCAACGAAGCATTTGCCTGCGGCTATCTGGCGGCACAGGCGGCGGATGAAGGCAGAACCGGTGAGATGATCGTTATCGACGTTAAAAACCGTGATCCGTATCAGGTTGGATACAGCATCCATGATATTCACGATATCGCTGATGTGGAGCGTCCGCTGCCGGCAGAATGGATTACAGAGGATGGAACCGATATTAACGATGGCTATGTAAAATACGCGCTGCCGCTGATTCAGGGCGAGCTTCAGCCGATTTTCGTTAACGGAACGCCGCATCACATGGTACTGAAGGAGAACAGAGGCTGAAAGGCTTTCAGCTTTTATGAGCTTCAGCTTTGATAGCTTCAGCTCCCATGAACGGAAGACAGAAATATACAGCAAAAGGAGCGGATCCGAAGGCAGGAAATGCCTTGCGGATCCGCTCCTTATTTACATGTTTTTTGATTTACATGCTTTTGATTTACATGTTTTTGATTTACATGTTTTTTGATTTGCGTGTTTTTTGATTGTGTTTCCCTGCATTTTTAGAAGTTTCTGCATGTAAGACGCGGAAGGAGGCGGTCTGGCTTATACACAGCGCTTTTTGCAGAAGGCCCTTCACTGAAGAATCTCCGGTGAAGGGCCTGGCGCCTGCCAGCTTTTCAGCTTCACGGCCTGATACTATGCTCAGGCTTTTGCTTCCTCAGCTTCGCGTTTATGCCGGATGGATGCCTGTGCAGAGGACAGTCTTGCGATCGGTACGCGGAAGGGGCTGCAGGATACATAGTCCAGACCGATTCTGTCGCAGTATTCCACGGATGCCGGATCGCCGCCGTGCTCGCCGCAGATACCGATATGAAGCTTCGGGTTGCTGCCGCGGCCAAGCTTGATGGCCAGTTCCATGAGCTTGCCGACACCATTCTGGTCGAGCTTCGTGAACGGGTCATTCTCGAAAATCTTTGCGTTGTAGTACGCCTGAAGGAATTTGCTTGCGTCATCGCGGGAGAAACCGTAGGTCATCTGCGTCAGATCGTTGGTGCCGAAGCAGAAGAAGTCGGCATCCTTCGCAATTTCATCGGCGGTCAGGGCAGCTCTCGGAATTTCGATCATGGTGCCGACTTCATAGTGAAGGTCAGCGCCTGCATCGGCAATTTCCTTGTCGGCTGTCTCGACAACGGTCTTCTTTACGTACACGAATTCCTTGTTCTCGCCTACCAGCGGAATCATGATTTCAGGTTCGACGCTCCAGTCCGGATGTCTCTTCTGAACCGCAATGGCGGCGCGGATGACAGCCATGGTCTGCATCTTTGCAATTTCCGGGTAGGTAACGGCCAGACGGACACCTCTGTGTCCCATCATCGGGTTAAATTCGTGCAGAGAGTTGCAGATGTCACGGATAGCCTGAACGGACTTATGCTGTGTTTTTGCAAGCTTCTCGAAATCTTCTTCCTCCGTCGGAACGAATTCGTGCAGAGGCGGATCCAGGAAACGGATGGTTACAGGAGCCCCTTCCAGAGCCTCATACAGTTTTTCAAAGTCGTTCTGCTGAATCGGCAGGATCTTGCTCAGTGCCTTTTCACGTTCCTCCGTCGTTTCGGAAACGATCATCTCACGGAAGGCGTCAATACGGTCGCCCTGGAAGAACATGTGCTCGGTACGGCAAAGGCCGATACCTTCCGCTCCGAGGCTCCTGGCTCTCTTTGCATCCTGCGGGGTATCCGCGTTCGTGCGGACTTTCAGTCTTCTGTACTTGTCGGCCCAGCCCATGATGCGGTCGAAATCGCCGGCGATCTTTGCTTCGACCGTGCGGATAACTCCATCGTATACGCATCCGGTAGAACCGTCCAGGGAGATGAAGTCACCCTCGCGGAATTCCTTTCCGCCAACGGTAAACTTCTTGTTTTCCTCATCCATGATGATCTCGGAGCAGCCGGATACACAGCAGGTTCCCATTCCGCGGGCAACAACAGCCGCATGGCTGGTCATACCGCCGCGGACGGTCAGGATACCTTCGGAATTCTTCATTCCTTCGATGTCTTCCGGAGAGGTTTCAAGACGAACCAGTACGGTCTTCTTGCCGGCGTGCTTCCAGTCCTTTGCATCTTCGGCTGTAAATACGATCTGTCCGCAGGCAGCGCCCGGAGAAGCAGCAAGACCCCGGGTGATCGGGGTGGCAACCTTCAGAGCATCTGCGTCAAACTGCGGATGAAGCAGGGAATCAAGGTTTCTCGGCTCTACCATCAGGACGGCATCTTCCTCACTGATCAGGCCTTCATCCACCATATCGCAGGCAATTTTCAGAGCTGCCTTTGCGGTTCTCTTACCGTTTCTGGTCTGCAGCATGTACAGATGTTTATCCTCGATGGTAAATTCCATGTCCTGCATGTCACGGTAATGCTTTTCCAGGGTCTGGCTCACGTCGATGAACTGATCATAAACCTCCGGCATGATTTCCTTCAGATGATCAATCTTCTGCGGGGTACGGACACCGGCAACAACATCCTCGCCCTGTGCGTTCAGAAGGAACTCGCCCATCAGCTTCTTCTCGCCGGTAGCCGGGTTTCGGGTGAAGGCAACACCCGTACCGGATGTATTGCCCATGTTGCCGAAGGCCATCATCTGTACGTTGACGGCCGTGCCCCAGGAATACGGAATATCATTGTCACGACGGTATACGTTGGCTCTCGGGTTGTCCCAGGAGCGGAATACGGCCTTGATAGCCTCATACAGCTGCTCCTTCGGGTCATTCGGGAAATCCTTGCCGAGGGCGGCCTTATATTTCGCCTTGAACTGATCCGCCAGCGTATGAAGGTCATCGGCGGTAAGCTCGATATCCTGGGTGATTCCCTTGTCAGCCTTCATCTCATCGATCAGGCTTTCGAATTCCTTCTTGGAGACTTCCATAACAACATCCGAGAACATCTGGATGAAACGGCGATAGCAGTCCCATGCCCAGCGGGGATTGCCGGATTTTTTGGAAAGAACTCCCACAACCTTCTCATTCAGGCCAAGGTTCAGAATAGTATCCATCATACCCGGCATAGAAGCGCGTGCACCGGAACGAACAGATACAAGAAGCGGATTCTCTTCATCCCCGAACTTTTTTCCGGTGATTTCCTCCAGTTTGCCGATGGCTTCCTTAACCTGCCCCATGATCTCATCGTTGATCTCGCGGTTATCCTCATAGTACTGTGTGCAGGCTTCCGTGCTGATCGTAAATCCCGGCGGAACCGGCAGTCCCAGGTTGGTCATCTCTGCAAGGCCGGCACCCTTGCCGCCGAGCAGGTTGCGCATTTTGGCATTGCCTTCCGTAAACATGTAAACATACTTCTTGCCCATGCTATCCATCCCTCCATTTAAATGAAATAAATTCACTAAAAATTTCTCATTTTCCAAAGGTTTTTAGTGCTAAAACTATTTTAACATAATGGTTAACTGCGTCAAGAATAAACATTAACTTAACATTTATACTATGATATGAGTCTCAAAAGTGCCTTTTGCCACTGTAATCATACTATATAAGATAATGGTAAGAGAGATATGAGTTATGAATCCGAAAAGGTGCCGCCGGTTTTATCCGGCGGCACCTTTCAGGCAATCCTACAATTATTTCAGGCAAACCTTTGCTCGATGATCTTAACCGGGCATTTGGCAGCGCATTTGCCGCAGTTCTGACATTTATCGTAATCGATGTGAGAAATGTTGTTTACAACATGAACGGCATCATATTCGCACTGTTTCTCACAAATATGGCAGGCGATGCAGCCGACGGAGCAGACCTTTTTGACGTTCTTCCCGGTATCCCGGTTCGCACAGCGTACAGCAAACTGGTTTTCATCCGGAAGCAGCTCGATGATGTGCTTCGGGCAGGCGATGACACATTTGCCGCAGGCCTTGCAGGCTTTGCGGTCGACACGGGCAACACCGTCCACAATGTGGATGGCGTCAAAGGGACATGCCCGGACGCAGGTGCCAAGCCCCAGACATCCGTATGCGCAGTCTTTGTTGGAAAGTCCGCTGTTCACAGCCGCCTGGCAGTCCTTAATGCCGACATAGTTCACACTGGAAACCGCGTTCCCGCAGGTTCCGTAGCATCGAACATAGGCAACCTTCTTTACAGATGACACTTCCTCAACGCCCATGATTTCGGCAACCTGTTTTGCGACAGGTTCGCCGCCCACCGGGCAGCCGTTGACCGGGGATTCCCCCCGGGCGATGGCAGCGGCCATGGCATCGCAGCCTGCGTGTCCGCAGGCACCGCAGTTATTTCCCGGAAGGACTTCCCGGACAGCGGCTTCCTTCGGATTCACTTCAACTGCAAATTTCTTACCCACATTCACCAGTGCAATTCCGACCAGCAGACCAATCACGGCAATACAGACGGTTGCTACAAGAATTCCCATATTCTTATACCTCCTTCATTACAGTGACAGGCCGGAGAAACCGGTGAAAGCAATGGACATCAGAGCGGCGGTCATCAAAACGATGGGAGCCCCCTGGAAAGCCTTCGGAACGGCTTTCTCGTCGATTCTTTCACGGATGCTGGCCAGCAGGGAAATGGAGATGGTATAGCCGACAGCCGTACCAAATCCGGCAACGACAGACTGAATGAAGTTGTACTCATTCTGAACGTTTGTCAGGGCAACACCGAGAACAGCGCAGTTGGTGGTGATCAGCGGAAGATAGATGCCCAGGGCCTTGTAAAGAGCCGGGCTTGACTTCTTGATAAACATTTCTACCATCTGTACCAGTGCCGCGATTACCAGAATGAACACGATGGTGTCCAGATAGGTAAGATCAAGCGGCTTCAGAATGAATGTGTACAGCAGATTGGCAACCGCGGATGAAACCGAGATAACCAGAATCACAGCGGCACCGAGGGATACGGAGTTCTTCAGTGATTTGGAAACGCCCAGGAAGGAGCAGATCCCAAGGAATTGGCTGAGGACTACGTTATCGATCAGCGCTGTTGAGATAATAATGAAAAGCAGTGATCCCTGTGACATTATTTATTCTCCCCCTTTCCTGAAGAGGCGGAAACATTTCCGTCTTTTTTCTTCGCATCGGTTCTGGCCTGTTCTGTGGCTGCCTTAACGGCTGCCGTTGCATTTTTTACGGCCGCCGTCGACTTTGCCGCCGCTGCCTGCGGATTCTGGAACTGTGCAAAGGAGCAGCCCATGCAGCCTTCATCGCAGCCGTTGACAAGCTCGCCGGAGCGGTTTTTAATTTTCAGCGCGTTGATGATGGCAATCAGGAAACCGATAATCAGGAAAGCACCCGGCGATTTAACGAAGATGGCAATCGGCGGGAAAGGTCTGCTGACAAAAACCGTGTGATTGAAGATGGTTCCGGCACCGATCAGTTCACGGATGGATCCGATGATGATCAGGGCGACGGTAAAACCAAGTCCCATGCCAAGTCCGTCCGCGGCGGAAAGCAGCGGCTCGTTCTTGCCGGCATATGCCTCGGCACGGCCGAGGATAATGCAGTTAACAACGATCAGCGGGATATAGATGCCCAGGGCATCGTACAGGGACGGAGTGTAGGCCTGCATGATCAGGTCAACGACCGTTACCAGCGATGCCGCGATAACGATGTACGCCGGCAGCCGGACCTCATCCGGGATAATCTTCCGGCACAGGGAGATAATCAGGTTTGAAAGAACCAGTACGAACAGCGTGGAAACACCCATGCCTACGCCGTTGATGGCCGATGTCGTAACAGCAAGGGTAGGGCACATACCGAGCATCAGGACGATGGTCGGATTTTCTTTCCACAGACCGTTATAAATACGCTCTACATATTTATTCATAATCCATGCCCCTCCTTTTAAGCAATGTTATCCGCATAGAAACCAAGTGCGGCATTGACAGCATGCAGAACTGCCTCCGAAGTTACCGTAGCGCCGGAAATGACATTGACTTCGCCGCTTCCGGGTTCAGCGGTGCCGGATTTGTTCAGAGTAAACTCATTCGTCTTTGCACCCTTGAACTGGGCTTTCCAGTCAGGCTCATCTGCCTTCATGCCCATGCCGGCGGTCTCCTGCAGCGACGTGAAGGCGATGCCGGTAACCGTACCCTCCGTATCAATTCCGACGGACATGGCAATGTCACCCTCGTGGCCTTCATGGTTGGTTACGGAAATGACATATCCGACAACATTTCCGCCCGCATCCTTGCCGACGACGCAGTCCGTAATTTCTGTTCTGCCGAAGGAAGCCTCATTATAGGAGGTGCCGGCGTGTTCGGTTACCGCCTTGCTGATGCTGTCGTCATAATCAAAGGATTCGGCATCAGCGAGAACCTCACGGAAGGACGCCGCATTTTTATTCATCTGCTGAACCGCGATTTTATCTCTGGTCATAGCGTAAACGCCGCTTAAGATCAGGCCGGCAAAGAAAGTAATGGCCAGAAGATTAACCGCTGCCTTCGGGAAGCCGGCTTTCTTGTACTCACCGTTTGCACCCTGGTTCTTATAGCCGAGCGGTTTTGTCGGCGGGATCTTGTCGAGGAACGGTGTCAGCATGTTGGAGATGATGATAACGTAGCTCACGGAGTCCGGAGAAGATCCGAATACACGGAACAGTCCGGCCAGAATGCCGATAATGATGCCGTAGAACACCTGTGCCTTTGTCGTGATCGGGCTGGTGACCGGATCCGTTGCCATAAAGAAGGCACCCATCAGAATACCGCCGCCGAACAGGTTGGCCAGAAGGAATTTTCCGTCAAAACCATGTCCGCCGAATGCCGCAACAAACAGGGTAAAGCTGATGATGACAGCCGCCGGAATGTGAAGCGTAATCCCATCGGTTACCCACAGATACAGACCGCCGATCAGCAGGCAGATGGCGCTGCCGCCGATAACGCCCGGAACGGTGCCCAGATAAAGGTTCGTGATGTTGATGGTTTCGCCCGCCTGAAGCTGTGCCAGCGGAGTGGCTCCGGATGTTCCGTCGACAGCAAAGCCGGTCATCTGTGTTCCGAAGGAAATCAGAAGGAAGCATCTGGCTGCGAGAGCCGGGTTGATCCAGTTTTTGCCGATGCCGCCGAAGAAGCATTTGGCTACCAGAATGGCAAACATGCCGCCGATGACCGGAATATAGAACGGAACCGCCGGAGGCAGAGAAATGGCCAGCAGAAGACCGGTCACAACGGCACTCCAGTCGTTCAGCGTGTTTGGTTTTTTAACGATTTTATCAAAGATATATTCGGTAACGGTTGTTGTCAGAATGCACAGTGCAATGACCAAAAATGCGTGGAAGCCATACCGGATGATACCGAAAACGGTGGCCGGCATCAGGGCGATGACCACATTCTGCATTACTCTGCCTACTGTCAGATCCTGCCTGAAGTGAGGACTGGAAGAGACATTGTACATAGCTGTTTCACTCATAATTTATCCCTCCCTCACTTAGCAGCGGCAGCAGCTTTTTCAGCTTTTTTGCGCGCCATGATAACCGCTTTTGCCTGCTTGAATGTCTGCATCAGCGGACGTTTCGACGGACATACGTAGGAGCAGGAACCGCAGGAAATGCAGTCCAGTCCATAGATTTTTTCATAATGTTCGTAATCCCCATTCTCGGCGTCGCGGGCCATCATTTGCGGAACCAGGTGAATCGGGCAGACCCTTGCACAGCGCCCGCAGCGGATGCACGCGGTCTGAACCTTTTCAGCCTCCTCCACCGGGTCGGTGGTCATCAGTGTCAGAGCGTTATTCGCCTTTTGAATCGGGACGTCCAGTGTCCCCATCGCAATGCCCATCATCGGTCCGCCGCACAGAACCTTCTTTACGGTGGCGCCGTCCTTCAGTCCTCCGGCAGCTTCGACCAGCTCCGATGCGCTGGTACCGATTTTGGCAATCACGGTTTTCGGATTTTTAACGGCATCTCCGGAGATGGTGAAGTAGCGTTCCATCAGAGGGGTTGACTTATAAACAGCGTCATAGATGGCATTGAGAGAAGCGACGTTGCATACGATGCTTCCGACATCCGCCGGAAGCTGGCCGAGGTGAAGGTCACGGCCGGAGATAACGGAAATCAGATTGCGCTCGCCGCCTTCCGGATATTTGGTCTGCACGACCTGAACGCTGATCCGCGGTTCTCCGGCGCAGATTTCCTGCATCGTTTTGATGGCCTGCGGCTTATTGTCTTCGATCGCTACAACTCCCTGCGCATTATCAAACAGGGAAAGAACCAGCTTTAATCCGTCTACAATGCGGCGGGGATGATCCTGCATCAGGCGGTCATCGCAGGTAATGTACGGCTCACATTCACAGCCGTTCGCGATGACAAACTTAATATCATTCTTATTTTTCGGCATCAGCTTTACGTGGGTCGGGAAACCGGCTCCGCCCATGCCGACAATGCCGGCTGCCTTGACAGCGTTGATGATTATTTCATCGGAAATATCTTCAGCCTTTCTCCGGGTGCCGACTCCGGGTGCCAGCTCGTATTTCTGATCGTTTTCAATGACGATGCAGTCTGCGCGGCCGCCGGAAATGGTGGTGCGATTCTCGATCGCCTTCACGGTACCGGATACGGAACTTACAATGTTGGCGGATACGAAGCCGCCGGCTTCGGCGATCAGCTGTCCGGCAAGAACATGATCTCCTTTGGCGACTACCGGTTTTGCCGGCGCGCCGATGTGCTGATTAAGCGGGAAGACGAGGTCACCCTTCGGAAGATAAGCTTCCACCGGACTGCCGAGGGACAGTTCCTTGTACTCGGCAGGATGAACGCCTCCCTTAAATGTCGTTGCGCTCATAAAATACTCCTCACTCCTTCATATAGGGTATGTAGGTTATGAATTAACATTTTATTCCGTAGCTGCTTCCGTTACATTTTCGGCATTGGACGGAACGTCATCGGCGGCAATGGAAGCCTGGTCCAGTGCATCTGCCAGAGCCTTTTTTACGGCAGCGGAGCTTACGGTTGCGCCGGAAACGCCCTCAATATCATCGGACTGTGCGCTCAGAATCTGAAGACGGACAGTATCGCCGATCGTGGCGCCAATGCCCTGGGTTTCACCGGAAACGTCGATATCAGCATCCGTGATTTTGTTTTCGTCTACGGTGACAGTGACCGTTACATCACTGTCCATTCCCTTCGCGGAAGCGGTGTAGGTTCCGGGGATAAAGAGAACCGTATCCATGCCTGCTTTTTCAAGAGCAGCTCTCGCGGCAGCTTTCACATCGGCGGTCACTTTGGAAGTATCCTCCGGCAGGCCTTCGATGCTTACCAGTTTTCCGTCTTTAACGGTGACCGTAACGGAAGCATCGCCGCTGGTTCCTGTGAATTTTCCATAAGAGTAGATCGGAGCAGTCTCGGTCTGCGCTTCGGTTTCAGCAGCAGGCTTGGTGGCAGCGGTTTCGGTTTCGGCAGCACTCTTCGTGGTGCTTTCAGCGGCGGCAGCTTCGGTCTGTGAAGCAGCAGCGGCTTCGGTGGCGCTTTCAGCGGCGGCAGCTTCGGTGGTGCTTTCCGCGGCGGCAGCTTCGGTCTGTGAAGCAGCAGCGGCTTCGGTGGCGCTTTCAGCGGCAGCAGCTTCGGTCTGTGAAGCAGCAGCGGCTTCAGTGGCGCTTTCAGCGGCGGCAGCTTCGGTCGGTGAAGTAGCAG
>Ga0256404_1012793_pt1 | contig 10808 bp, 8 predicted proteins | sample RumenRJG_01DNA_FD_185990 | JGI IMG/M metagenome (GOLD analysis project Ga0256404, IMG submission 185990) | Bovine rumen microbial communities from Lethbridge, Alberta, Canada - RJG_01 | ecosystem: Host-associated > Mammals > Digestive system > Stomach > Rumen | place: Canada: Alberta | collected...
TTGCGGACGAGATAAAGGAGCTTGACGGCGAGCTTGCCGGCATCGATGAAAAGTTCGACGAGCTGCTTCTCAAAATACCGAATATCCCCCATGAGAGCGTGCCGGACGGCGCGGACGATAAGGATAATCAGGAGCTTAGAAGGGTCGGAACGCCGCGCGAATTCGGCTTCGAGCCCAAGGCGCATTGGGATATCGGCGAGGGGCTCAATATCCTCGATTTCGCCGCCGCGGGCAAGATAACCGGCGCAAGGTTCACGGTTTATCGCGGTCTCGGCGCAAGGCTCGAGAGGGCGATCATCAGCTATTTCCTCGATATGCACACCGAGAATGGCTACACCGAGATCCTGCCGCCCTATATGGTGAACAGGGCTTCGATGACGGGCACGGGGCAGCTCCCGAAGTTCGAGGAGGATGCGTTCAAGGTCGCGGGAACGGATTATTTCCTCATACCCACCGCCGAGGTGCCGGTCACGAACCTGCACAGGGGCGATATCCTCGAGGGAAGCGAGCTGCCGATAAAGTACTGCGCCTATTCCGCTTGCTTCAGAAGCGAGGCGGGAAGCGCGGGTCGCGATACGCGCGGCCTTATCCGCCAGCACCAGTTCAACAAGGTGGAGCTTGTTAAATTCACCATGCCCGAATCGAGCTACGACGAGCTTGAGAAGCTCACGAACGATGCTGAAAGAGTGCTTGCGGGTCTCGGTCTGCCTTATCGCGTTGTGTGCCTCAGCTCGGGCGATCTCGGATTTTCCTCCGCAAAGACCTACGATATCGAGGTTTGGATGCCGAGCTATGGCCGCTACGTTGAGATAAGCTCCTGCTCCAATTTTGAGGATTTCCAGGCGAGAAGGGCTCAGATTCGTTTCCGCCGTGATGCAAAATCAAAGCCCGAGCTCGTGCATACTCTGAACGGCAGCGGCGTTGCGATCGGCAGGACCGTTGCGGCGATACTTGAAAACTATCAGCAGGCGGACGGCAGCGTGAAGGTCCCCGAAGCGCTCGTGCCGTATATGCGCTGCGAAGTAATTAAATAAAGCGAGGCTTTGCCTCCGCACGAGGCAAAGCATTCAGTGAATAGTGAATGATGAATAGTGAATAGTTGAGGTAGAAATTCCAGAGGAATTTCAATTGATTATTTGCTTTTCACGGTGATGAGCTTGAAGTCTCCCGCTTTGGGATGCGGAGTTCAACAACAAACAAGAGGAAATTTGGAGGAAAACGGCATGAAGAGGATAGTTATGATCTCTACCGGCGGCACGATCGCCTGTGTTCCCACCGAAAGCGGACTGAAGCCGGAGCTTTCGGCAAAGGAGCTTCTGAACCTTGTGGAGGGCAATTTTGAGGACATCGAATGTGTGGATCTTTTCAGCATGGACTCTTCAAATATCCAGCCCGAGGAATGGATAACCATTGCGGAGGCGGTGAAGGACAGAATGCCGACCTGCGACGGCATCGTGATAACCCACGGCACGGACACCATGGCGTATACGGCAAGCATGCTCAGCTTCATGCTCGCGGGCATTCCCATACCCGTGGTGCTGACGGGCTCACAGAACCCCGCGGTGTATCCGAATTCGGACGGCAGGCGCAACCTTGAAAGCGCGATAATCGCGGCAAGGGGGCTGCCGGGCGGCGTTTTCGTTTGCTTCGGAAACGCCCTTATGCTCGGCTGCCGCGCCGTTAAAACGAGAACCACCTCGCTGAACGCCTTTGAGTCCATAAATTACCCTGCGATCGGAACTGTCTCAAACGGCAAGCTGCTCTCGCTCTATTCGCCCACCCTTCCCGAAAGCTTCGCCTTCTCCACCGATATCGATCCGAGGGTCGCGCTCATTAAGCTTGTTCCCGGCATGAGCACAAAGCTGATTGAATGCTGTATCGACTGCGATATAAAGGGCGTTGTGGTGGAAGCGTTCGGCCTTGGCGGCATGCACAGCATCAGAAGAAACCATCTTGAGGCCATCAAGCACCTTATGGATCACGGGCTGCCGGTGATACTGACTTCACAATGCCTCTATGAGCAGTCCACGCCCGATATCTATGAGGTCAGCCGTCCGCTTCGCGAGATCGGCATAATCTCCGCAGGGGATATGACCACCGAAGCCTCGATAACCAAGCTCATGTGGGTACTCGGCAGAACGAACGACATGGAAAAGATTCGCGCGCTTATGCAGACGAACCTCGTGGGCGAGCTTACGGCGGTAAACTGAAAGCGGTTTTTCGGAACCGAGCAACCGCAGCGCAGGATCATCCGTTATATGGATGAAGGGGAACGAAGCTCCCCGAAAAACCGATAATATGCAATGATTCCATACGAGGAGGAATAGAAAAATGAAAATGAATAAAGGCATGGTCAAAAAACTTGGCATGATCTCTCTGGCGGCGCTCTTTGCGGCATCGCTTGCGGCCTGCAAGCCGCAGGATCAGGGCGGCAGCACCACGCCCACCCCCGCGCCCCTTGCTCCCATCAACGGAGGCAACGAAATGAAGGTCACGCCCGATCCGAACGCCACTCCCGTGCCCGTTCACGATCTGTACGGCTACAGCTACCGGTTCATTCGCATCCCCTACAGCGAGACTGTGAACAGCGTGCCGCCGATCGTTATAACCAACGCCGAAAAGCTGCGCGAGGTCATAACGGAGTATCGCTCCTCGACCGCGGCGAGCAGAGCTTCGGTGGACGACGACTTAAAGCAGTACGACGAGGCGTTCTTCAAGAGCAATTATATCCTTGCCTTCAACCTCACCTTCAGCAGCGGTTCGGTGGTTCCGAAGGTAACGGGCGTAACCAATGAAAACGGCGTCGTGACCGTTGTGACCGCGGGCACGATGGAGGGAGACGTCGGCACCGCCGATATGGCGAGCCACATGTGCCTGCTCTCGCTGGATGCGGAGAGATTCCCCGAAAACAGCACCTTCAAGATCACGGGTGCCGGCACCGTTCAGGGTGTGGACACCAAGAGAAACTGAGCCGAGCTCTTTGAAATCGGGCTCAAAGGCCGCGCGAATAAGCGCCGAATGACGAATCAAACCGCGAATAACGGCGGATACGGAGAAATGCTTTCCGTATCCGCTTCTTTCTTCGGTGCGCGGTTGATTTAATCGCAAAAATTTGGTATAATGGCGGCATGGAAAACAGCAGGGAAAAGCTTGAACAGGAGCTTGACGGAGCCGCGGCCGCAGCCGCGGAAAACAGAGGGAACGGCGAAAAAAAAGCCGCGCTCCCTTATTCCGCATTATCTCTTTCAAGAAAAAACTTATTTATGTGGGCGGCGGTATTCTTTGCAATGCTCTCCTTTGCCGCGCGCATCGTCTATTACAGCCCGATCCGCGAGGGCTCCGAGGGTACGGGAGCGTTTCTGTTTCCGTTCCTTTTTATCGTCCTGCCGGGGCTGTGCTACCTTTTCTTCACGATAGACCTTGTTTTCAAGGGCAAAAAAGAGCTGTATAGAACCTCGCGCCCGGTGCTTGCGTTTGCGATCTTTCTTGCTGCGCGCGCGCTGTGGCTGCTTGGCGAGGGTAAAAACGGAGCAACAAGCGCCGTTATCGCCGCCGCGCTGACAGCGCTTTATATCCTTTGCGCGATCCTTTATCGCTTTGCCGTCAACACGGGCGGCAAACGAAGGAATATCGCCTTGAGGCGCACTCTTGCGCTCGCCGCGCTTTTTGCTTGCTTAGCGGCGGAGACTCTGCTCGTGCTGCTTCCGATGCTTAAGGAGGCGCTTCCCGCAAGGCTGTACTTCGCCGAGGCTTCGCTGCTTTTGAATGCGATTGCGGCGATCCTCGTGCTGATAGGCGCGAAAAAAATCGAGAGCGAGCATCCGCTCCCCATGGCAGGGGATAGGAAGGACGGGCGAAGGATCCGTTCGCTCGACCCGATGAACAGCGTGGCGGTCTACGTTATGAACGAGCGCAACACCGCAAACAATCTCTTTAACGACAGCGTTGAGATCTCCAAAACCGAAGCATATATAAGGGAAAAGCGCGAGCAGGGGCTCGATAATTTCGGCTATACGCATCTCTTGCTTGCCGCCTATGCGCGCACCGTATCCCAGCGCCCCGCCGTGAACCGCTTCATCAGCGGACAAAAGGTGTTTTCAAGGGGCGAGCATATAGAGATCGCGATGACGATCAAAAAGGATATGTCGCTTGATGGCTCCGAAACCATCGTGAGCATCACCCTTTCGCCCGAGGATACCGCCGAAACGGTCTATCAAAAATTCAATAAAGAGGTGGAGGCGGTTAAAGCCACCTCGGAGCTCGACAGCGGCTTCGATAAATTCGCGGGGCTTGTGAACTATATCCCCGGAGTGCTTTTAAAGTTCACGGTCTGGCTCGTGAAGCTGCTCGATTATTTCGGACTTCTGCCGAATTTCATTACCAAGATAAGCCCCTTCCACGGCTCCATCTTCGTAACGAGCATGGGCTCGCTCGGCATCCCGCCCGTTTACCACCATCTCTACGACTTCGGAAACATCCCCGTTTTCCTCGCCTTCGGAATGAAGCGCAGCGAAAATGAGCTGCAATCGGACGGCAGCGTTTCAAGGAAGAAATACATCGATTTCACGGTCAACGTGGATGAGCGCATCTGCGACGGGTATTACTTCGCTTCGGCATTTAAGCTGTTCAAGCGCTGCGTGGCGGACCCATACCGCCTCGACGAGCCGCCCGAGAGCGTGGTGCGGGACATCGAGTAGAGCTTCGGGCTTTAATAGGTTGAACGGAATAAAGTGAGAGCCGCTCTGCGGCAGGGAGAGAATATGAACGAAAAAAGAAGAAACAACGGAATACAAGGCTCGCTGATCGCCGCTTCGTGCTTTTTGATAATAGCGGCATTCGCGCTTATATTAATCATTCCTTCGTCCAGAGATGATTTCAAAAGGCTTTCGAGCGAGCATCCATACATAATGGGCTTCATCAAATTCGCTCTGCTCGCCACCGTGGGCGAGATCTTTGGGCTTCGCATAAAAAAGAAGCAGTGGATGCTGCCCGTGCTCGTGGTGCCGCGCATCGCTATATGGGGCGTTATCGGCGTTGCGATAACCTTTATGATGAAATTCTTCTCAAACGGCGTTTCCGCAATGATGGAGAAGGGGCTTTTACCCAACCCGCCCGAGGGTTTTTGGCAGAATCTTCTTCGCGCCTTCTTCACTGCGGCGCTGATGAACCTCTGCTTCGGCCCCGTGTTTATGGCGTTTCATAAATGCACCGATAAATATCTCGAGCTTCGCGCTGCCGGCGCACAAAAGCCGGGTCTTAGGGGCGTTATCGAGTCCATCGACTGGCATGGCTTCGTATCCTTCACGCTGTTTAAAACCATTCCGCTCTTCTGGATACCCGCGCACACGCTCACCTTCATGCTCCCCGCCGAGTATCAGGTCATAGTGGCGGCGGCGCTGTCCGTTGCGCTCGGAGTGATACTGAGCTTCAGAAAATAAGCCCAACCAAAGGAAACGAAAAAACGCTTGCAGCCTAACGGAAGTAAAAAGATGACAAAGCTTGCTTTGGGGATCCTCGCACATGTGGACGCGGGAAAGACCACGCTGTGCGAGGGTCTGTTGTATTCAACGGGTCAGATACGATCAAGAGGAAGGGTGGATCACGGCGATTCACACCTTGATAACCATGCCCTCGAAAGAAAGCGCGGAATAACCATCTTTTCAAAGCAGGCGGGTATAAGGACAGAAAGGCTTGAGGCGGAGCTTATAGACACCCCGGGGCACGTTGATTTTTCAACGGAGGCCGAGCGCACACTCGGCATAATCGATTATGCGGTGCTGATAATAAGCGGAACGGACGGCGTTCAGGCACATTCGATAACGCTTTGGAAGCTTTTGCGCCGCTTCCATGTTCCCACCTTCATCTTCATCAATAAAATGGATATCGCCCATCAAACGCAAGGGGAGCTTATGCGCGCGCTCGAAGCGGAGCTTTCCTCCCGCTGCGTGAATTTCTCTTTGGGTGAAACCGAGATAGCCGAGGCCGCCGCGCTTGCGGACGAGGGGCTTTTCGAGCTGTACCAAAACGCGGGCGGCCTACGCGAAAATGAGCTTGCCGAGGCTATACGGGAGGAGCGCATCTTCCCTTGCTTCTTCGGCTCGGCGCTGCATCTGACCGGCGTAAAGGAATTCATCGCGGGGCTTGAAAAATACGCTGTTTCGCCTGAACTTGGCGCGGAATTCGGCGCAAGGGTCTTTAAAATTTCAAGGGATGCGCAGGGGCAGAGACTCACCCATATTCGCGTTACGGGCGGGGAGATGAGCGTTCGCATGAGCCTTTCCTACACGAGCCGAGGCGGAGAGAAAAAGCAGGAGAAGGCGGCAGGGATACGACTGTATTCGGGCGAAAAATTCACGCAGCTTGAAAAGGCGCGGGCGGGGGATACCGTTGCCGTGACGGGGCTGAGCGAAACCTACCCGGGTCTCGGACTCGGCTTTGAGGAGAAAAAGCCCGAGCTTGCCGCCGTGCTGACACCCGTTCTCAGCTACCGTATACTGCTTCCTGCGGGAAGCGATGCGCAGAGCGCATTTAAAAAGCTTTCGGAGCTTAGCGAGGAGGATCCCGCGCTTTCGATAGAATGGGATGATAACCTCAAGCAGATCCGTGCGCGGCTGATGGGCGAGGTGCAGATAGAGGTTTTAAAAAGCATAATAAAGGAACGCTTCGATCTGGACGTGCAGATAGACGAAGGGCGCGTTATGTACCGCGAAACGATAGCCGCACCCGTGGAGGGCATCGGGCATTTCGAGCCGCTTCGTCACTACGCGGAGGTGCATCTTCTGCTTTCGCCGCTCGAAGCGGGCAGCGGGCTTGAATTGGGCTCGAGGGTCAGCCAAAACGACCTCGATATAAACTGGCAAAGGCTGATTTTAACTCATATCGCCGAAAAAACGCATAAAGGAGTTTTGACGGGTTCGCCCATAACCGATATGCGCATAGAGCTTGTGGCGGGAAGGGCGCATCTTGCGCACACCGAGGGCGGCGATTTCCGCCAGGCGACCTACCGAGCGATTCGCCAGGGGCTTATGAAGGCGGAGAGCATACTGCTTGAGCCGTATTACGCCTACCGCATCGAGCTTGCGCGCGAGCAGCTCGGAAGGGCGATAGGCGATATCCGTGCGATGGGCGGCAGCTTCAACATATCCGAGGAGGAAGCTTCGGACGGCTTTGCGGCGATAACGGGCTTCGTTCCGGTTGCAGGAATGCGCGGCTACGCACGAACGCTCGCGGCGTACACGGCGGGCAGGGGCAGGCTATCGCTCGAGGTTTCGCATTACGACCGCTGCATCGAAGCGGAGAAGGTGATCGCGGAATACGCCTACGAGCCGGAGCGCGATCTTGAAAACACGGCGGACTCCGTTTTCTGCGCCCATGGCGCGGGTTTCACGGTGAACTGGCGCGAGGTCGAAAGCTATATGCATATCGACACGGGGCTTTCCCGCGAGCGCATCTCGGAGGGAAGCGCCGATATCGAGCCGAAGCTCGTTTCGCGCAATCTGAGCGTGGACGAAAAGGAGCTTGAGGCGATAATGCTTCGCGAATTCGGCCCGATCAAGCGCCCCGAGTACGGCAGAGCGCAGAGCCGAGTCGAGAAAAGCGAGGTTTCGTCGCCGCGCCTCGTTCAAAAGGAATATCTGATAGTGGACGGCTATAATATGCTCTTTGCATGGGAAAGCCTGCGTGAGCTTGCAAAGAGTGAGCTTGCCGCGGCAAGAAAGCGGCTTATGGATATCCTCGCCAACTACTGCGGCTTCAAAAAGAGCGAGGTCGTTTTGGTTTTTGACGGCTACAGAGTCAAGGGCAACGCGGGCGAAAGGTTCGATTACCACGGCTTGAAGGTCGCCTACACGAAGGAGAACGAGACCGCCGATGCGCTCATAGAGCGCCTTATCGCAGAGATAGGGAAGAACTACGCCGTGCGCGTTGCATCGTCGGACGGCATGATACAGCTTTCGGGCGTGCGCTCGGGTGCGCTTCGTATGACTGCACGCGAGCTTGAAGCCGAGGTGGAAAGCGTGAACGAGCGGCTGCGCGAGTATATGGAAGGTCTCAAAAAGGGAAACGCCGCCGTGAAGCTCGAGCTTGGAAAAGCACTTTCACAAAAGGAGAAAAACGGAATGAAGCTGCATAAAATGAACCTGAACGACCGCCCGTTCGAGATGATAAAAAGCGGACAAAAGACCATCGAGCTGCGGCTGTACGATGAAAAGCGCAGGGAGATCGAGGTTGGGGATATGATAGAGTTCACCCATTCAACGGATGAAAACAGGAGGCTTCGCGCAAGGGTCAATGCGCTGCATATCTATAAGGATTTTGCGGAGCTTTACGCAAATCTTCCGCTCGATAAATGCGGCTACACGAAGGAGAATATCGCGTTCGCTTCGCCCGAGGATATGCTCGAATACTATCCAAAGGAAAAGCAGGCGAAGTACGGCGCGGTCGGAATCGAGCTTGAAGTATTAGACAACCTTGAAATATATTGAAAAATGGTGTAAAATAATCGGTTTTACTGTTGTGTTATGCGAAATAAAATGCTATAATATATATAAGGTGCTGAAAGCGCCGAACTAATCCATGAAGGAGATATGGTATGGCAGGAATTTTGGAAGCTATCAAAAACCTTTTCTCAAAAAAGGGAAATGAAGCAGAGCAAGCAGTGAACAATGCGGCAAATGCGGCAGAGAACACTGCGCAGGACGTTCAGAATACGGCGGAAGGTGTCGTTGAGGACGTTAAGGACAAGGTTGGGGACGTTGTTGAAGGCATCAAGGATAAGCTTCCCGATATCGGCAGCTTCTTTGAGTCCATCCTTGGCAAGCTCCCCGTTGGCGGCGAGCTCGGCGATCAGGTAAACGAGGTCATCGGCTCCGTTCGTTCCTCCGCTCCCGAGGATGCGGACGTTCGCAGCATCGGCGGCAGCATCATCGAGGCGCTCACCGCGAAATTCGGCCTTGAAGGCCCGATCGGCGAGAAGATAAAGGCGGTTATCGAATTTATCAAATCGAAGCTCCCCATCTGAGAAAAAACAGAACAGACAAAAACGAAAAATGCTTCGGCGGTTTGCTGCCGAAGCATTTTAGTATGGCGCATATTGAAAAACTATTCATCAGTGCGGATTCCGTCTATCATATCGGCAAGCATTTTCATTTGATCGGGCTTGAGCCGCTTCACGACCTTTTGCTCATTTCTATAATATGTAACGGTATTTTTCAGCAGGTCATCGCTTGCACCGCCGGCATCGTCGGTTTCGCCGAGCAGGTATTCCACCGTCGTTCCGAGATCGGCGGCAAAGGCTTCGAGGTATTCGCGGGGAATGCTCGTTCCGCTTGATCGAACGGATTTAAGATAATAGCGCGGCCTGCCCACGAGGGCGCAAAGATAGGTCAGCGTTTTGCCCTGCGCCTTTGCAAGCTCGGTTATTCTATCCGTATTCAATGAACATTCCCCCATAATATATTGTCACAAAATAGAAGAAACAAGTTGACAATATCACAAATGTGGCATATAATGTCATCACAGCATGACAACACCACATACCCGCAGCCTATGGCGGCGGGGCAATCGTATATTTGTTTCAGCAATCGCATTATAACATTGCGCTTGTGGTGTTGTCAATGATTTTTTATTTTGGAGTTTTTCAAATGTTGTTAGCAACATTGGCGCTTATACTATTATTGATACTATTTGTTGGAATGCCAGCTCTGCTTGGATCGCCGCTTGTGATTATTATCTTGGGAATAATCGCTCTGGTTGCACATATAGTATTAGTGTTGAAAATCATTAAGGATGACTATAGATCAAAAGGTGTAAAAACGGTTGGGGTCATTCTTAATATTGTATCCGCAATTATTTGCTTTATTGCTTGGTTGGGCGCTTACATTATGGCAAATGTTCCCGACTATGCACATGAATTTAGTTGCGGAGCGATAGAATCATTTTTGGGCATAATAATGAGTATGGGACCATGTATTATTGCGGATTGCATTGCTGCATTCAATGACGATGAACCGGGCATTGCTATAGGTTTAGCGATACCGCTGTTTATAATTGGCGGAGTCTCTGCTTATTCAACCTTGATTGAGGCTTTGGCGCTAATCAACTAAGCGGGCAGCACGTGCTGCCCGCATTTCATTTTGAAATTCCCTCGGAATTTCTACCTCAACTATTCACTTTTCATTATTCATCATTCATTATTAGCTAAATCCCCAAAATCATTCCTTCGGCTTATTAAATGTTATAATGCTCTGCGGGTCAATAGGGCTGCCATCGTAGTGCAGCTCGAAATGCAGGTGGCTTCTTTCGGCGCATTCGCTTATCGCGGTGTCGCCGATATAGCCTATGATCTGCCTATCCTTGACCCGATCGCCTGCGTGCACGGGCGGCTCATCCTTGAGGCTTGAATAAACGCTTATAAGACCGTTTGCGTGGCGAATTACGACGGTCACGCCGAGCATATCGTCCGAGTAAACGTTCTCAACAGTGCCCGCGAGCACGCTGTAAACCTCATCGCCCTTCTTCGCGGCGATATCAACGCCCGAATGGGTCATCCATTGCTTGAGCGTTTCCGAATAGATCAGCGAATTCATAGCGAAAACGCGGATGATATGGCCGTCCACGGGCGGCTGAAGCCTTGATAGCTGCGGATCGGCGGTCAGCTCGGGGTGCGGCGTTATATCGGGTATCGGCGCAGGTGAATCCGCTGGAACGGCCGTTTCACGCGGCTTTGCGCTCGGCGCGGGCGTGACGTTTACGGCGTAGGAATATGGGGTGCGTTCGGGTCTCGGCGTTTCCGTATTGCGCACTTCCGC
>Ga0256404_1012794_pt1 | contig 10807 bp, 8 predicted proteins | sample RumenRJG_01DNA_FD_185990 | JGI IMG/M metagenome (GOLD analysis project Ga0256404, IMG submission 185990) | Bovine rumen microbial communities from Lethbridge, Alberta, Canada - RJG_01 | ecosystem: Host-associated > Mammals > Digestive system > Stomach > Rumen | place: Canada: Alberta | collected...
TGCATTGCTATGCAATTTCTCTTCAAGGACCGCTTCCTGTTTCGTATAGAAAGGAAAATCATGTATGCCGCCGTTCCTGTATACAGGCTGCCAGTTTCCGTATTCCACCTGAAGAACATCGTCATAATATGGCGAGCAGGGAATAAGTACATTCTCAAATGGGAGGAAGATTTCTTCATCATACCATTTCTTCTTATATACATGGTTGTTATGAAGAATCCAATATGGCATCAGAACTACTTCGTCAGAATCATCACCGGGGTATTCTCTGAAGAATTCCTCTGTTAAAATATTTAACTGATTGATAGAGGATTTATTTTCATCATAAACCATATTTTTCCATGACATGACCTCTTTGATAGAATTTTTGACTTCATTGGAATCATCACCATTCTCTCTAATATAGTCCATGAGGAAGGTAATAGTATATAACGCATTACGGCGAATTTCCTCAGCTTTTTTGTCATGACTTAAATAGTCGAGAGGGAAAATATCAACTCCTATAGAAAATGGGCAGCCAAAGTATTTTTCAAGGAAATCATTTTCAAAATGGAATTTATTTGAATTTGCAATATGAAGAATCATATTTGTATCAGTATCATCTGTGTGAAAACTCTGAACATAGAAGGTATCAGGCAGTTCATCAAAGTGTTTTGATAATTCGTCAAAGTCTTTTCTCAGCATGCAAATGTCAAGATCGTCGTCCCAGGGAATAAAACCGTGGTGGCGCACTGCTCCAAGGAGTGTTCCGTTATCAGCAAACCACCTTATGCCATATTGACGGCAGACCTTATCTATTTCAAGAAGCACCTGAATCTGGACAGCCCAAACCCTCTTCATCATGGAAGATATAAAAATACCTTCACGTGTTTCGGGCTCGAAAAATTCAGAAGTAAATTCAAGATTTTCAATTTCAGTAATCTTTTTCATGCTAGCTCTACCTTTAGACTTTCAATAAATATATATTCAAAGTATATCATAAGCTGTGCAATAATCACTATATTAATTTTTTTGAAATATTAGAACAATCTCATAGAAATAACATGAACGAAGAAATCTATAAAAAAATTTTTAATAATCTATAAACAAATAAAACTTCAGACCGATATATAAAGTGTAAATAAAAATGGTTCATCTCAAAGGTGCTTGCGATAAGCGTACAGGTTCAAAAGCGCCGGAGCGATGAGCAAACAGTTAACCTTAGCAGCTGCGAAAAGGAATTCGCAGATTTTTTCAAGGAGGATAATATCATGGTAGTACAGCACAATCTTCAGGCAGCAAACACAAATCGTCAGCTCGGTATCACAACGAGCGCTCAGGCAAAGTCAACAGAGAAGCTTTCTTCTGGCTACAAGGTAAACAGGGCAGCAGATGATGCAGCAGGTCTTTCAATCTCAGAGAAGATGAGATCACAGATCAGAGGCCTCAACAAGGCTTCATCAAACGCAGCAGATGGTATCTCTGCAGTACAGACAGCTGAAGGCGCATTAAACGAAGCACATTCAATCCTTCAGCGTATGAACGAGCTTGCTACACAGGCAGCAAACGACACAAATACGACTCTTGACCGTTCAGCAATCCATGACGAGATCACACAGCTTGGTTCAGAGCTTGATAGAATCGCTTCTACGACACAGTTCAACACAATGAACCTTCTCGATGGCAATTTCACAGGCAAGAACCTCCAGGTCGGTGCTCTTTCAGGACAGTCCATAAAGATCAGCATCAACGCAATGAGTGCTACTGGTCTTGGACTTGGCGCAGGCGGAGCTGATCTTGAGGTTAGTTCATTTGATAAAGCTGGCGCATCTATGAAGAAGATCCAGGATGCCATCGATACAGTATCAAAGCAGAGATCATCACTCGGTGCAGTCCAGAACAGACTTGAGCACACAATCGCAAACCTTGATACAACAGCTGAGAACACACAGGCAGCAGAGTCACGTATCCGTGATACAGACATGGCTGCTGAGATGGTTACCTACAGCAAGAACAACATTCTTGCTCAGGCAGGTCAGTCAATGCTTGCTCAGGCAAACCAGTCAACACAGGGTGTTCTTTCACTTCTTCAGTAATTGAAGTAAGCTAAAAAATCTACTAATGATAACCGCTCCAGCGTGTACGCAGCTGGGGCGGTTTTTATGTAAAAAAATAGTGCCTTCTAATGCTGAACATTGTATAATCATTTAATAAGATATTTTTGTTTAGAAATAAAAAAATATGGACAATAACGATATAGAACAAAAAATATTAGAATTAAATACCAGGCTTGTGGAGCAAGGTGAATTAATCAATAATCTTGTGAAAATCATTCAGCAGATGTCAGGAATCATTTCTGATACAAAAAAACTCTCTGAAGAAAACAAGATTGCAATTGATAATCTTCCATATGAAATCTTGTCTCCTGCTTTTAGAAAAAATGTTTTTTTTCCAAGTATTCTTTCAAAAGATGATACGATTGGATTGATAAAGAAGGGCTACTCTGTCTCAAGGTTTGGGGATGGAGAATTTTCTATCGTATTAGGCAAATCACGCTGGAAATTTCAGCCATATTATGAGGATCTGCAAGGACGACTCTTAAGAATATTATTAGCTAAAGAGGAAAGATTTCTTCCTTGTATAAATCCTAATTTTTTTGGTCCGATATTTGATTTATCAGATGAAAATGATCGGCTTTCCGTGAGATGCTTTTTAGAGGAATCGGGATTATTAAAGAAAAGCAAGGAGATTTTTTCTAAAGATATTTCTTATGGTGATGCGCTTTGCTTCAATATAGAATCTGCTCAGGAAAAAACATTTATCGACGATATTCTAATTGGTCGCGATATAGTAGTAGTCGAAGGGGAAAAGACAAGGCTTGGTGTAGGAAATGACTTCCTTTCAAAGGCGAAATCCATTAGAAGAATTCTTTGCCCTTCTATTGATGCATGGTCGAAGTATAGAGAAATTTTTAATGCTGCTCTGCAGGAAAAGAAAGACAGACTAGTCCTTATTTCTCTTGGACCTACAGCTTCCGTTCTTGCATATGATTTGTATAAAGCTGGGTATCAGGCTCTTGACATTGGTCATGCAGATATTGTGTATGAACGTTTCCTTGGAAATCCTTCTGGAAACCTTGAATACAAGGATTATGTAAATGGAGGAGAGGGCATAGACTTTGTTGCAGAATGCAGGGATGAAAAATATTTATCAGAAATAATAAATGTAATTTAATGTTTGGCATGGGGTGGATTTAAGGGTTTAATATATGTATATTGGGATAATCGGCAATAGAAAATATTGCAAAGTAATATCAGATATTATAGAAAAAATTTATAATCCTGAAGCTGAAAAGCTTGGATATGAAAGATTACAAACCACTGCTTTTTCAGATAGTTCTCTTGAAGATAATATAGTCTATGAGGGACTATTAAATGTTTCCCTGAATAATTTAATCCAGGCCTATTTTGATAAGAAAATCAATGCGCTTGTCATTTCACGAGAAAGTCTGAATTTTGGTCTTATGATATTAAAATTCAAAAAATTAGGCATTGATCTTGATGATGTTTATATCGCGGGAAGGCTTAATGAAGAGACACTGAATAAAACGAAACCTCTGGATTTCCTGATGCCTTATTATGATTCTGATTTTCTTCCGTATCTTGAATTTCATATTGCTGATCAGTGCAATCTGAACTGCGCAGCATGCCAGCATTTTTCTGGGCTGGTTAAAAAGTCGCATTATCCTGATTTTGAAAAATTTTCAAGAGACCTAGAAGAACTTCATAAATATATAAAGGATATTGGAAGAATTCGTATCTTAGGCGGAGAGCCGCTTATGAATCCGGATATAGAGAAGTATGTGGCACTAGTTCGTGAAATTTATCCATATTCGGAACTCTATGTTGTCACAAATGGAATATTGCTTGAAAGTATGCCTGATAGCTTTTTTGAAACTATGAAGAATAATGGAGCAAGACTCGCACTGTCTCTCTATCCTCCATTTTTTGATAAGCTTGGTGAATGGCGTGACTTTGCTATTGAACGCGGAGTAGTCCTGGAGTGTGAAGGTGAGATACATGAATTCAGCAAGGTTCAGAGTCTTTATCCTGTAAGTGACGAGAATCAAAAGTTTTATGACTGTATACAGGCAAACTGCAATAATCTTTATGAAGGACATATTGCAGCTTGTTTTCTGCCATTTACTATACATTACTTTAACGAATATTTTGACAAACATATTCCATCAACTGGCGCTATTAATCTATATGATTATGGGCTCACAACGAGAGCATTGAAGGAAAGGCTGCTAACACCTTTTGAAACTTGCAGATATTGCGCAGATTATGAGAATATACCATGGAGACAGATTTCAAATCCGAGTACATTGGATGACTGGGTAGTATAGTTTTTTAGATAAGAGAGATGAGGGAATTTATCATGCAGACTTTTAATTCAGTACAGATTCAGTATTTGAGAAAAGCAGATCTTTTCGGCGTTATAGCTACTAGCGGATTTGAGAATAGGACAGTGAAGACTGCCCGTTTAGTGAATGAAGCATTCGAAAGAGTACACACTATGCTTCCTGGTGATATTGATGCTGAGATTTACTGCCATGATTTTTATGATGGAAATGACAGGGTGCTGGCTTACTGCAAAAAGGATTCCGATGAAAATATTATCCTGGTCCCAGATTTTATATTTATAAACTGGAGGGAGACTGGGCTTTACAACTATGATGAAACAGTGATTGATATTGCATCTGCCGGGCAGGCAGAGCCTATTTATGATAAGCTTTTCTGGATAGGTGCTCTTTCACATCCTACCAGGAAAACTCTTATGAAAATCTCTAAGAATGATTCCAGGATAGAAGCAATTTCAATGGACTGGAAGAGAAAGCTTGGACAGGAAGTCACGGTAAATGATGCGACGACCTATGTGTCGCTTAAAGATCATACAAAATATAGATATCTCATTGATATTCAGGGCAACGGATACAGCGGCAGAGTAAAGATGCTGTTATTTTCGGGAAGACCGTTGTTCCTTGTCGATAGACCTCTCAAGGAATGGTATTATGATGGGCTGAAGGCCTATGAACATTATATTCCCGTTAAGGAAGATTTGTCTGATCTTGAGAGCCAGCTCGACTGGGCAGAATCTCATGAAAAAGAGACAAAGATGATAGCATTAAATGCGCAGAAGTTTGCAATTGAAAATCTCATGCATGAAAATGCCGTTCAGAGGATGGCAAAGGTATTGCTGAAGCTCTCTTATGAGTCTGTGGGGCAGGAGATAGAGATTTGATTATACAAGTTCCTGCACCGTATACATAAGCGCCTCCGTTGCAGACGAAAGCTTATCGAGCCACTCTGTATTTATCTTTATGTAGGAAAGATATTCTGGATTATTATTTATGAAATTAAGCTTTTCTTCTTTGCTTAGAGAAGAGAAGGTCTGTGAAAGCTGCATTAGGCCTGATGAAGCTTTATAGCCGTTTTCACATTTCTTTTCATTATGCTGAGAATCGAGTTCATTTAGGACAGATAGGACGATACCATCTTTATTATATTTTTCTGCGAGTTCATTTAAATGCTCTTCAGAAACGCCCTTCGAAAGATAGACATAGTTATTTACATATTTTATAAAAAGAAGTTCATGATTATATATATTCTTTTCAAACTCTGTTAATTTTTCACTGAATGAATCAATATTTTCTTCTGAGATTACGGGCGTTTCTTCCATATTTTCAACCTTCTGTCATTTCAAACAATTTTTAGTATTATATCAGTCCAAAGAGAAAAAGTCTTTCTGTTTTTTGCATGTTGGTGTTATACTGTAAAAAGCAATATTAGCTTTTTAGTTCTGGGGAGCTTATGAGAATAATTATTTTTGAAGGGGCAGTGGAGCCACTGGATTTCCAGCTTGAAGAAATAAGAAGTGTGCTTGTCACACAGTATGATGCAGATGTACTCGTGATAAATTCCAAGGATCTACTAAAGGGGCTTGGAAGCTTAGAGAATTTCACAAAGCAAAAGGTTGACTGCCTTTTTACGATGAATAATCTTGGAATAAATCTTACTCTTTCAGGAAATAATAATCTCTGGGAACTGTTTCAGATTCCAATTATCAATCTTATTGTAGACCATCCTATGAACTATGATGAGGTGCTTTTAAGTGCGCCATCAAATATGGTACTTGGGGTAGTAGACAGGAATCATATTGATTATGTAAAGAGATTTTATCCGAATATTAAGGGTGTATTTTTCTTCCCGCTTGGTGGGGTGCCTGCTGATGAAAATTGCCTTGAGGAGGAAGGTACAGATACTAAGGAAAGTGCAGATGGGGATGTTCACAAAAGTGTGGCAGGCGCAAATGCCAGAGATATCGATATATTTTATCCTGGTGGAATTTCAAAGCCATTTTTAGGGAATATGGTTCCGGATGATCTGGAAAAATATCAGAAATATTTTGATATTGAGAAATTTCAGAAGGACATTTTTGACAGGCTGACTGGAGAGCCTTCTATTACTTTTGAAAGGGCAGTAGAGGATAAGCTGACTGAATTATCTATTATTCCTGATGATCAAAATGATAAATATACAACAAATTCAGGAAATCCTAAAAATGCAGCTGGTGGAACAGGAGCTTTACAAGCAGATGCTGAAAGTGATACTTTCCTCCGCAAGACCATCTCCGACTTCAGGTTCCTTGAAGGTCTTGCCTGCTCATATTTCCGTGAGAATATTATTCATGAGATTATTTCTGCAGGGCTCAAGGTTACGGTCTGCGGAAATGGGTGGAATGCACTGCCGATTTCAAAAGAACCGAACTTTGACTACCGTGGACTCGTTCCAATGAAGGAAGTTCTTGCCATGATGTCGCATTCAAAACTTGTGCTAAATACCCTGACCTGGTTTAAGGCAGGTTTCCACGACAGAATTCCAAATGCGATGCTGAGCCATGCTGCACTTATTACTGATGAGTCTTCATATATAAATGAGCGATTCCTTGAGAATGGTAAAGAGATGGTGCATTTTTCATTAAGCGAAATTTCGACATTACCCGATACTATTAATGAGCTTTTACGAGATGATGGAAAGCGAAATGAAATGGCTGAAAATGGCTATGAGAAGGCACTGAAGGAGGATACGTGGGAAGCAAGGGTCGAGGAATATCTGCTACCTGAAATCGGGAAGTTATGAAATCCATTCTAGATGATATTTGATTAGATAAGGTTTATCGTTATCGAAATGAAAAGTTGCGGTGATGTGATGCAGTCAGTTTTGCAATTTGGAAGAAAAAACTTGGGAGACACATTTTGAAAACATCAATCTATATAATGGCACATAAAAAATTCGATGTTCCAGAGATGGAAGGCTATATCCCGCTTCAGGTCGGGGCAGCACTGCATGACGACCTGGGGTATTTGCGTGATGACGGTGGGGACAATATTTCTGCGAAGAATCTGAATTTCTCAGAGCTTACCGGTATGTACTATGTCTGGAAGAATGATTATGATTCTGACATAGCAGGGCTTGTGCACTACAGGAGATATTTCATTGATAATGATGGAAAATCGATACTCACTGTTCAGCATATTGAAGAATTTTTGAAGAAATATGACATTATCGTGCCGGACCGGTCAGTACTTGACAGGTCTGTGAAGGAGCAGTATGTAAAGATCCACCATGCTGGCGATCTTGATGCTGCGAGAGCGGCTGTTGAAAAGGTTCGTCCATCATTCCTTAATGCATACGATGAGGCGATGGCTCTCCATTATGCCTATGTCTGTAATATGTTCATTGCGCCAAAAAGAATTTTTGATGCTTACTGCGACTTTTTATTTCCCGTGCTTTTTGAAGCTGAAAAGCATATCGATATTTCTTCTTATGACAATTACCAGAAGAGAATCTATGGATTTATCAGTGAGAGGCTATTAAATGTATTTATTCTGCATGAGCATTTAAATGTATATGAAGATAATGTGGCAGTAACTAGTGAAAAGGCAGAAATCCCAGAAATTTATGATGACCTGAATTCCCTTTTTGAAGCTGGGAAATTTGAGGAGGCAGAAGAAAGAATTAAGTTTTATTATGAGAAGCATCCGGATGTATTTTTCGGAGACAGGCTTGAAAAGCTGACACGCCAGATTCATTTCAGATACACCGCGTCAAAGGCGGAAGAGTGCGAGAAGGCTGGCGACATCAATGGCGCAATCGAGTGGGCGAAGGCTGCGCTGAAATTTTCAGATGGTGAAGGCAACTGAATACTATATCAGTCTAAAAACCATCGTTTATATTTTATTGGAATATTGAATAGTGCTTAGATTATGAAAATATTTTTCTACAGATATGGCAGCATTATGGAGCCGGACATCATCGACACGTTTTATGAATTCGGTTTTGAGGTGCTGGAATATACAAAAGAGGTAACGGACAAGAATTATCTGCCGGGGAAGGCGGTGCGGGAAGTAAGTGCGGTTTTGCAGGAGAATCCCTGTGACATTGCATTCTCCATAAATTTCTTCCCATTTCTTTCTGATGTCTGCAATATCTTTCATATCAGGTATGTTTCATGGACCGTCGACTCACCGGTGATGGAATTATATTCAAAGCAGATTAAAAATGAGTGGAACAGGACTTTTATTTTTGACAAGGCAGATTTTGATGATGTAAGTCCATTTAATCCGGGGCATATTTTTCATCTGCCGCTCGGGGCGAATACGGGGAAAAAGGAGATATTATTTTCACATCAATCTATACCGAATATTGCTGAAGCATCTGTTAACCAATATATTTCTCAAAACTTGAAATCGAAAGGTGAGAAATTTGAAGATATGGGAAGATGGTGTAATGGCTATAATGTAGGCTTCTCAAATGTAGTAAAAAATTCTGATATTCAGAAATTCTCCCACGACGTTGCCTTCGTCGGCAGCCTGTATTCTGAAAAATGTCCTTATGACAAATTGTCTCCAAAGGCACCGGCTTCACTCCGTGGTTATCTCGACGGAATCATGGCGGCGCAGGAGAGAGTGTATGGGTATTACTTTATTGATGAACTGCTGTCGGATGAGGTGGTGGAGGAATTCAAAAAATACCATCCTTCGTTTTATCATGATCCTTCTGCAAGTGAACTACTTACAGACAGGCGGACGCTGTCACAGCTTTATATCGCAAATAAGATTACGGCAAATGAAAGACTGCATACATTTAAATGCTTATCTGAACATTTTGACACTTCGATTTATACGGCAAGTGACACATCTTCATTGTCTAAAATTCATAACCGCGGTCTTGCAAAAACATTGACCGAGATGCCGCTTATTTTTCATTATTCGAAGATCAATATAAATACGACATCGAAGGCGATTCGGACTGGTCTGCCACTTCGAATTTTTGATATCATGTCTGCTGGCGGATTCTGCCTTTCAAATTACCAGGCAGAGATTCCGGAATTATTTTCTGTCGGTGAAGAAATTGTTTTGTATTCAAGCTACGAGGAATTAATGGATTTGACTTCGTATTATCTTTTTCATGATGAAGAGCGTCGTGAGATTGCGGCAGCGGGATTTGAGAGGGTGAAGAAGGATTATTCGCTCGAGAAACAGATTGAGAAAATGATGCTGATGGCATACGGGCAGGAAGCATGAACATGTACCAGAATTCAAAAGAATTATTAATAAAGCACACATTGATGGGTTGCTGGAATGAAATAATATATTGCAAACAGATATTGGATGGAAGATTTGAATAATTGAATCATGAAAAAGGCGATAATATTTCATCAATTATCTTTCTTATGGAATAATATTCCTTTGCTTTCCTGTATCCATTTTCAGCAATTTCCTTTTTCTCATTTTCGTGCGAAAGGTAATAATCAATTTTTGTAAGCAGGCTCTCTTCGCTGTCGAAGTAGTCATAGTCTTCGCCTGCAATGAAGGCATTGTCCAAATCTAATTGGTAGTTTGAAAGAAGAAATCCGCCGCTTGCAAGGATATCCATCGCACGAAGCGGGATGCCATTTATGATGCTGCGAAGTGAAATATTAAGATTTATTTTGCTTTCTCTAAAGGCGTGAATCATGTCGGTGTCGTAGCCAATGATTCCCATATTTTTGAAGCCTTTGATTTTTGCATCCTGGGACAAGGTATAGAGTTTTAAATCATTTTCTGGGAAGGCAACACCGATCTTTGTAAGATAATTAATCCTTTCAATGCTCGTGAGTTTTCTTGCAATGACATAGTTTGCATAGGTGTAGGCAAGCGAGTCGATGCCGTCCTTTGATTCAGGAATCGGGAGGACTTTCTCAAAACGGTCTATGATTTCTTTTGAAAGAGAATCTTCTAAGATAGATGCGCCATAGATTTTTGACTGCGCACGCATGATTCCTTTCACATAGCCTTCGAGGTAGCGGTCCTTTGAGAAATCAATCCTGTCATAGAAGTTGTGCGCTTCATTATATAGCCCGCCGATGAATGAGACATCGGATGTCGTGAATGATTTGTCGTGCGGCTTGTCTTTAAGCCTTTCAGTTTTTCTCGTGTTTGCGGGCAGCACATGATAATGCACATTCGTGATGCCGCCCTTCTGAAAGAATTCTGCAAGCGACGAATCAAAGACATAGACGGTGTTTGTCGGGTACATAAGAGTGAAAGAAAATAATTTTACATATGGGCTGTCATAGAGAAAGCTCACATAGGGAATGTTCATTTCTTTGCACCCCTCAGCAAGCGACGGGTAGAAGTTATAGGAGAAGGCAAGATCAATAGCATTTTTTTCGCAGAAAGATAGAAGAGCTTCGTGAAAATCCTTCGAAGTCCTTTCCTCAT
>Ga0256404_1012795_pt1 | contig 10807 bp, 8 predicted proteins | sample RumenRJG_01DNA_FD_185990 | JGI IMG/M metagenome (GOLD analysis project Ga0256404, IMG submission 185990) | Bovine rumen microbial communities from Lethbridge, Alberta, Canada - RJG_01 | ecosystem: Host-associated > Mammals > Digestive system > Stomach > Rumen | place: Canada: Alberta | collected...
TCTTCCTCTTGGCTCCCCTTTCAGGGGAGCTGTCGCCGACGAAGTCGGTGACTGAGAGGTCGTTCCCCGTTGCCTCGGACAATCTCCACTTATCACAGCAGAACTGAATAGATACCGGATTTCTTTTTATTGAAGAATGCGGTTCGTGGCAGTGCCCCTGATTGCCGGTTTTTTTAATCAAAACAAATCCCGCAGGGATTTGCTCCGCCATTCCCCATTCCCCATTCCCCATTCCTAATTCCCCATGCACCCAAATACCCGCATACCATCATGACTGAACAGTCAGGCTTTCTATCATTATACCACGTCCGTGCAAGCCCTGTGATAAATTGTTTGTTCAGTTTTTATGTTCAGCTATCGACAAGGGGGGAAAATGTGGTATAATACAATTGATGATTATGCGTTCTCGTCAAAGGAGGCGATCGACATGGATGATTTTCTGGAGCAAACGGCGTCGCCGGTGAAGAAGGGCGCTTCGGCGTTTCTCTATTATGGGGCCTGGGCGCTGATGGTGATCTGCGGCATGGTGGCGATCTTCGCGGTGACCGGGGTGCTGGGCACGGACTACGAGACGGGTCGGATGATCTTCCGCCTCCCGTCGCTGCTGGTCGCGCTGGCCTTCGGCGGGCTGACGTTTCTGCTGTTCCGGGTCAAGGACGAGTGCCGGGTGGAGTATGACTATGCCTTCACCAACGGCAATCTGGACGTGTCCAAGGTGATGAACGAGCGCCGCCGCCGCTATCTGTGCGCCATGGACACCAAGGACGTGATCTCCTGCGGCCCGGCCCAGGGACCCGCCTTCCAGAAGGCGCTGAACGAGCCCGGGGTCAAGACCCACAACTGGTTCGTGAACCGGGAGGCAAAGCTCACATTTTTCTATTTCCAGAAGAAGGGCGCGAAGCATGTCATCGTGCTGGAGCTGAACGACGAAATGCTCTCCGTCATCCGCTCCAAGAAGTACCTGCAGGTGGGCGTATGGCATGACGCGGACGGGAAATCGACCTATGCAAGCATATCTTGACAACTCCGCCACCACCCGGCCCTGCGAGGCCGCCATCGAGGCCATGGAGCGCTGCATGCGGGAGGGGTTCTACAACCCCTCCTCTGTATACGCGCCCGCCGTGGAGGCCTTCAGGCAGGAGCGGGAGGCGCGGGAAAACCTTCTAAAGCCCATACACGGCGCGAGCTGCGACCTGATCTTCACCTCCGGCGGCACGGAGGCCAACAACCTGGCCGTGCTGGGCGCGGTCACCCGCATGCGGGGGCATCAGACCGTGGCCGTCAGCGCGGTGGAGCATCCCTCGGTGCTCGCCGCCTTTGACCGGCTCCACGAGCTGGGCCACGACGTGCGCACCATCGGCGTGGACATCCACGGTCAGCCCGACTGGGGGGCGCTGGAAAAGGCGCTCGAGGACGGCGCGTCCCTGGTGAGCATGATGCAGGTCAACAACGAGACCGGCGCCCTGCTGGACGCAGAGAAGCTGTCCCGGCTTGTAGACGGGCGGGCGCTCATCCACGTGGACGGGGTGCAGGGCTATCTGCGGGTTCCCTTCGACATGCGGTGGGCCGACCTGTACAGCTTTTCCGGGCACAAGCTCCACGGCCCCAAGGGCATCGGCGCGCTGGTGGTGAAAAAGGGCGTGAAGCTGAATCCCCGCCAGGTGGGCGGCGGCCAGGAAAACGGGCTGCGGTCCGGCACGGAGAACACCCCCGGCATCGCGGGCCTGAACGCCGCGGCGCTTGAGCTGCAAGCGCTGTGGCCCGACCTGCCCGGGCGGCTGATGGCGAAAAAGCTGCGCTTCATCGAGGCCGTGCGGCGGGTGGTGCCCGAGGTGGTCGTCCACGGCCCCGCCCCGGAGGACGCCGCGCCCCACATCGTCAACCTGGGCTTTCCCCATGTGCGGGGCGAGGTGATGCTCCACGCGCTGGAGGCCGAGGGCGTCTACGTGTCCACCGGGTCCGCCTGCTCCTCCAAGAAGCTGAAGGTGTCCTCGGTGCTCACCGCCATGGGCATCCCCCCGCAGAACGCGGAGTGGGCCGTGCGGTTCAGCTTGTCCCCCCACACCACCGATGAAGAACTCGACTACGCCGCGGGCAAGCTCGGCATGTGCTACGACCTGCTCAAGCGGTTCCAAAGGAGATAAAAACCCATGCGGCATGTACTGCTCGTCCGCTACGGCGAGGTGTTTCTCAAGGGCGCGAACCGCCCGCACTTTCTGAAGGTACTGAACGATAACGTCAAGAAGACCGTCAAGCCCCTGGGCGGTCACGTTTGGATGTCGGACTCCCGCATCTACGTGTCCGACTTCAATGACCTGGACGCCTGTATCGACCGGGTGACCAAGGTGTTCGGCGTGTACTCCGTCAGCCCCGCCGTGGAGCTGAACAAGGACTTCGAGGAGATCGCCGCCGCCTGCGTGGAGATGATGAAGCCCTATTCCGGCACCTTCAAGGTCCAGGGCAAGCGCTCGGACAAGAAATTCCCCATGAACTCGATGGAGATCGCCATGGAGATCGGCGGGCGGGTGCTGGAGTCCAACCCCAACCTGAAGGTGGACGTCCATACGCCCGAGCACCGGCTGATGGTGGAGATCCGGGACATGGCCTACATCTGCGTTCAGGAGATCAAGGCCGTGGGCGGCATGCCGATGGGCACCGGCGGCAAGGGCGCGCTGCTCTTGTCCGGCGGCATCGACTCCCCCGTGGCGGGCTACCAGCTGATGAAGCGCGGCGTCAAGCTCTGCGCCATCCACTTCCAGTCCCCGCCCTACACCGGCGAGATGGCCAAGGACAAGGTCATGCAGCTGGCGAAGAAGCTGGCCTATTACTCCAACGGCATGCGGGTCTACATGGTCCCCTTCACCAAATGCCAGCTGGAGATCCACGAGAAGTGCCCGGAGGAGCTGGGCACCCTCATCACCCGCCGCTTCATGATGCGCATCGCCGAGCGGCTGGCCAGGGACTTCGGCGCGCTGGCCCTCATCACCGGCGAGAGCCTCGGCCAGGTGGCGTCCCAGACCATGGAGGCCATCACCTGCACCGACGCCGTGGTGGAGATGCCCGTGTTCCGTCCCCTCATCGGCCTGGACAAGACCGAGATCATGGACATCGCCGTCAAAATCGACACCTACGACACCTCCATCCTCCCCTATGAGGACTGCTGCACCGTGTTCACCCCCCGCCATCCCGTCACCAAGCCCAAGCTGGAGACCATGCCAAAGGTGGAAGAAAAGCTGGACGTGGAGGCGCTGGTCAACGAGGCGGTGGAAGGAACCGAGGTCATCATCATCTGAGTGGGGCGTTGGGAATCAGGAGTGGAGAGTTGAATGGCGGCAGACGCTATCCGACATGACCCGCACAAGCCCGCCATTCCTGTTTCCCGTTCGCCATCTCCCGTGACGGACTCCCTCAGTCTGACCTTCGGCCAGCCAGCTCCCTCAAGAGGGAGCCACAGGACACTTCGTACGCCAAAAGGCTCCCTCCCCGAGGGAGCTGTCACGCGAAGCGTGACTGAGGGAGTAAAACCCCAGGCCGCAACCCCTGTTCCCTGTTCCCTGTTCCCTGTTCCCTCGTCACCCCTGTTCCCTGTTCCCTGTTCCCTGTTCCCTCTGTTTCCTACCTCCCTCGAACCCATGAATGAGCCATGACCATCGCACAATACATCAAAAAACTGCAAAATGACCCGCTGTTCATGGACAACGTGACCAGCTGGCAGGTGGTACCCGCGCGGGCGGCGGCGTATGGGGAATTCCCGGCGTCGCTGGACAGGCGGGTGATCGACGCGCTTCGGATGCGGGGCATCGAGCGGCCCTACATCCACCAGAGCCGCGCCATGGAGGCGGCGCTCGCGGGGCGCGACTTCGTCGTGGTGACCCCCACGGCCTCGGGCAAGACGCTGTGCTACAACGCCCCGGTGCTGGACGCCATACTGAAGGACGAGTCGAGCCGGGCGCTCTACCTGTTCCCCACCAAGGCGCTGGCGGCGGACCAGGCGGCGGAGCTGTACCGCATGATCCAGGACATCGGCGCGGACATCAAGGCGTATACCTATGACGGGGACACCCCCGCCTCGGCCCGCTCGGCCATACGGCAGGCGGGACACGTGGTGGTGACCAACCCGGACATGCTGCACCAGGGCATACTCCCCCACCACACCAAGTGGGTGAAGCTGTTCGAGAACCTGAAATACGTAGTCATCGACGAGATCCACGCCTACCGGGGCGTATTCGGCTCCAACCTGGCCAACGTCATCCGCCGCCTGAAGCGCATCTGCGAATTCTACGGCGCGCGCCCCGTGTTCATCTGCTGCTCGGCCACCATCCGCAATCCCCGCGAGCTGGCCGGGGAAATGACCGGGCGGGAGATGCTGCTGATCGACGAAAACGGCGCGCCCGCGGGAGAGCGCCACGTGGTGTTCTACAATCCCCCGGTGGTGAACCAGCAGCTGGGCATCCGGGCGGGGTCCATTCCACAGACCCGGCGCATCGCCGCGGATCTGCTCAGGGCGGGCATCCAGAACATCGTGTTCGGGCGCTCGCGGCTGACGGTGGAGGTACTGGTTCGCTACCTCAAGGACATGGTGCGGGACCCCCTGGGCAACGCCGGCAGGGTGCGCGGCTACCGGGGCGGCTATCTGCCCACCCAGCGCCGGGAGATCGAGCGCGAGCTGCGGGCGGGACACATCACCACCGTGGTGTCCACCAACGCCCTGGAGCTGGGCATCGACATCGGCCAGCTGGACGCCTGCGTGCTGTGCGGCTACCCCGGCACCATCGCCTCCACCTGGCAGCAGGCGGGCCGCGCCGGGCGGCGGGGCAGCGTGTCGCTGCTGATCGTGGTGGCGTCCTCGGGCCCGCTGGACCAGTACATCATCACCCACCCGGAGTACTTCTTCAACCAGTCCCCGGAGCGGGCGCTGATCAATCCCAACAACCTCTATATTCTCTTGAACCATCTCAAGTGCGCCGCCTACGAGCTGCCCTTCCAGGAGGGCGAGCTGTTCGAGGGCCTGGAGGACACCCCGGAGCTGCTGGGCTATCTCAAGGATGAGAACATACTCCGGCAGGTGGCGGGGAAATACTACTGGATGGCAGAGGAATTCCCCCAGGCGGGCATCAATCTGCGCAGCGCCTCCGACCAGAACTTCCTCATCGTGGACATCACCGACCCCAAGAAGCACCGGGTCATCGGCGAGATGGACCGCTTCACGGTGCCGATGCTGCTGCACCAGTACGCCATCTACATGCACGAGGGCACGCAGTACCAGGTGGAGCAGCTGGACTTCGACGACAAGAAGGCCTACATCCGCCGGGTCGACGTGGGCTACTACACCGACGCCGACCTGACCACCAGCCTCAAGGTGCTGGACGAGTTCGAGCGGGAGCCTTCGGGACCCCTGGAGCGGGCACGCGGCGAGGTGCTGACCTCCTCCATCGTCACGGTGTTCAAGAAGATCGCCTTCGACACCCACGAGAACCTGGGCTGGGGCCCGGTGACCCTGCCCGAGCTGGAGATGCAGACCACCGCCTGCTGGTGGTCGCTGCCCGAGGGGCTGGAGGAGCGCTACGAGCGCGAGCCCCTCAAGAACGCCATGGTCGGCCTGTCCCATCTGCTTCGGCACATCGCGCCCATCGACCTGATGTGCGCCCCCCAGGACATCTCCGTGGTCTACCACGTCAAGGACACCTTCACCGGGCGGCCCACCATCTACCTCTATGACGCCGTCCCCGGCGGCATCGGCCTGTCCGACAAGGTCTACGAGATGGACCGGGACCTCTTCGCCCGCGCCCTGGAGCGCCTCGACGCCTGCCCCTGCGCCGACGGCTGCCCCAGCTGCGTCGGCGCCGCCGCCGGCCCGGACGCCAAGAGCACCCTGAGAAGGCTGCTGGTGGAGCTGCTGGGGAACGGATGAACGGTGACCGGGTCAATACTACTGAAAAACCATTTGGAAGAATGTGGAATTGGGAATGATGGTTGTAATCCTTCGGATTTCTTTTTGATGAAGGATACGGATCACCCCAATATCGTCTACTGTACAGTTGAATCAGAACAAATCCCGCAGGGATTTGATCCGCCATTCCCCATTCTCCATTCCCCATTTCCCATTATCATACAACAGGAGGTATCCCTATGTCTGAACACGTCAAGGTCTACACTTCCGAGGACATGAAGTCCGAGAACCTGAGCAAGAATCCGCTGACCCTGGTGGACTTCTGGGCCACCTGGTGCGGGCCGTGCAAGATGCTCTCCCCCATCGTGGACGAGATCGCCGCGGAGAATCCGGATGTGGTGTTCGCCAAGGTGGACGTGGACCAGAATCCCGACCTCGCCATGGGTCTGCGCATCACCGCCGTGCCCACGCTGATGCTGTTCAAAAACGGCGAGCTGGTGGAGCGGGTCATGGGCGTCCAGCCCAAGGCGACCATCCAGCGGATGATCGACCTGCATCGCTGACACACACTTCAGGCCGGCGGACGTTCTTGAAATGTCCGTCGGCTTTCCCATATTGTCGGGATAGGGAACGACCTCTCAGTCAGCCTAACGGCTGCCAGCTCCCCTGAAAGGGGAGCCAAGGCTGCCGCGTACATATTGAAATCCATTTGTCATTCTCTCTTGGCTCCCCTTCCAGCGGAGCTGGCACCGACGTAGTCGGTGACTGAGAGGTCGTTCTCCCTTCAACCCGCGATATTCCACTCTGTCATGCTGACCGAGCCGCATCTTTTATCCCCGAAAATCGTCCAAAATCCTCCTGAAATCGCGCACAGTGGGAAGATAAAGCGGCTTTTTATGGACATCGGTTGCGCGGTGTATACAAATGAGATAAAATGTATGGGAAAGTATCATGCGGCGAGGTGTGCGCACCCCGCCCGACAGGACAAAAGCAGGTGAACCTATGCAGAAGAATACAGCGCGTCCCAAGGACACCGATGTGAATAAAAATGCACAGAAGCCCCGTTCGGCGGGCAAGGCCTACGCCCGGTCCGGCCAGGGCCAGCGCCGCACCGCCAGCGGCCAGCGCGCCCGCAGCGGCCAGACCCGCACCGCCGCCCGCCGCCGCACCCACAGGCCCGCCGGCGTACAGGGAATCCTTCTGAAGCTGAGCGACCTGACCTCCACCCGGGAGGGCATCATCAAGCTGTGCATCGGCTTCGCGGCGCTGATCGCGCTGATCGTGATCATCGGGCTGATCGCCACCCGGGGCGGCCAGCGGGACGTTTCCCGCGAACCGGTTCAGGCCGCGTCCAGCGTGGTTCAGGCGGACGGCCTGCCCACGGAGACGGAGACCGAGGCGGATGCCGCCGCGACAGCAGTTGAAGGGGTCGCCGCTCCCCAGCCCACCGCCGCGTCCGCGTCCTCCGGCTTCTCCATGACCCCCACCGGCGACGCCTGGCGGGCGGGCAAGTACGCGCCCGAGCCCCAGGGTGAGGACTATCTGCCGGTGTTCCGCAGCGCGGGCCGGGACGACAAGGTCATCGCCATCACCGTGGACGACTGCTTCCAGACCGCCAACCTCAAGGAGATCATCCAGCTGGCGGAGAACACCGGCGGCCACCTGACCATCTTCCCCATCGGCAACCTGCTCAAGCGGCAGGAGCTGCAGGAGGTCATCAAGGCCGCCCACGCCAGCGGCCACGAGATCGAGAACCACACCTGGAGCCACGACGGGCTGTACAACCTGTCCGACGAGGAGATGGCCAAGCACGTGTTCGACCAGGACCGCGCCGTGGATCTGGTGCTGGGCGTGAACTACCACACCCACTTCCTGCGTCCCCGGGGCGGCGACGACCGCAACGACCTGCGCACCCACTCCTACATCCGCCAGCTGGGCTACTACGGCATCGCACACTGGTCGGTGTCCGGCGCAATGGACATCGATAAGCTCAAGAAGTCCCTGACCCCCGGCGCGGTGTACCTGTTCCACTGCACCGACCTGGACCTGCAAAAGCTCAGGGAGTTCATCCCCTACGCCTCCAACCAGGGCTATCAGCTGATCACCTTCAACGAGATGTTCGGCTATGAGGACAACGCCGAGGAGCTGCTCACCGACGATCCCACCACCCGCACCATCATACAGCTCGAGCCCTATGAGCGGGACTACAAGACCATCAAGGCCACCACCTACGACTACGCCGCCTACGAGGTCCAGGCCGCGCTGATCGCCAAGGGCTTCCTCACCGGCGAACCCGACGGCGTCTACGGCCCCGGCACCGCCAAGAGCGCCGCCGCCTGGCAGACCGCCGAGGGCTTCACCGCCGACGGCGTGCTGACGCCGGAGCAGCAGAAGAAGCTGCTGGGGGTCGAATAGAGGAAAGCGGGCCGCGGCCCGCTTTCCTTTATTTAGTCATTCGTCGTATTTTACGGAGCGGGTCGTGAACTATCCACTCCCCACTTTCATCATCCACTGTCAGGAGAAAACGCCATGAAGCTCCCCCGCATCCTGTCCAATAACCCGAAGCTGCAATCGCTGGAGAACCGGGTGATCGTAAAGGCCAGCCGCCTCGTGAAGGGCATCGACACGAACAAGGTGGTGTTCGAGAGCTTCCGGGGGCGCAGCTACAGCGACAATCCCCGGGTGATCTCGGAGCGCCTGCACGCGCTGCGGCCCGAGACGGACATCGTCTGGCTGTTCAAGGGCGACGCCTTCCACGAGATGCGCAAGGCGGTCCCGGACTACGTGCGGTGCGTGAACCGGCGGTCCCGGAAGTCCTGGATCGAGCTGGCCACGGCGCGGGTGTGGGTGGACAACTTCACCAAGGACCCGGAGCTGCGCGGCTTCCCAAAGGATAAGCAGTTCTACGTCCAGACCTGGCACGGCGACCGGCCCATCAAGAAGATCTGCTACGACACCGCCGACGTCGGCTACCGCCTGGAGGAGGAATGCAGCCGGGTGGTGACGGGATCGGACTTCGGCATGCGGATGTACCGCACCGCCTTTCGCTACAACGGCGAATACCTCAACGTCGGCGCGCCCCGCAACGACATCCTGGTGAAAAACGACCCCGCCGACGCGCGGCGGGTGCGCGAAAAGCTGGGGGTGCCCGACGGGGTGAAGCTGCTGCTGTACGCCCCCACCTACCGCGAGGACACCGCCGTCATTCCCCGAGCGTCCCGGATGGACCTGGGGCGGGTGCTCACGCTGCTGGAGCGCGGCGGCGAGAGGTGGCTTTGCCTGTACCGCGCCCACTACCTGTCCGAGGGCATCGAGGTGGAGGCCGTGCGGGACCGTCTGGTGGACGCCACCCGGTATGGGGACATGTCCGAGCTGCTGCTGGTCGCCGACATGCTGCTGACGGATTATTCCTCCTGTGCCACGGACTACTGCGTGCTGGACCGGCCGGTGTTCATGTACATGGCCGACTACGACCACTACCTCTCCACCCGGCCCTGCTACTACGACCCCCACGACACCCCGCTGCTGATCGCCCACGACCAGGCCGGGCTGGAGCGCCTGATCATGGACACCAGCCCCGCCGACGCCCGCGAGAACTGCCGCGCCCTGCGGGAATGGTACGGCATCAACGAGACGGGCCGCGCCACCGACGAGGTGTGCGCGTACATCATCGACAAGCTCAAATAAACTGGCAGATGATGGCAGACTCCCTCCGCCAGCCCTGCGGGCTGAGGGAGTCCATGCCCGTTGAACCAATAAAAACGCTCCCTCGCGGGAGCGTTTATATTCCGGATTACCTCAGGTAGGAGTACCGGGCGGACACCCAGGCGTTGTAGCCCCTGTAGTAGACCGCGAACCAGGCGTTGCCGTAGCTGTCGGTGGACATCTTGCCGCGATAGCTCAGCTTCGTGCCCTTGGAGATGGTGCCGACCTTGGTGCCGCTGGCGCGGGGGGACAGGCGGACGTTGACGCTCGCGGTGGCCTGCACCTTGCGGGTGGTGTCATAGTACACATACTCGTCGTCGTCATCGTAATAGATCACGGACGCGCTGCCGCCCACGCGGGCGTACTTGGTGGAGACCCAGCCGGTCTTGCCCTTCCACCTGATCTTGAGCCAGTAGACGCCGCGGTCGTCGCGCTTGCGGGAGTCCAGATAGGTGGCCGTCTCGCCTTTGTGCAGGGTGCCGCGGGAGGAATAATAGAGGCCGGGGCCGGTACGGACATTGCAGTTGCCCGTCGCGGTCACTTTAGAAGCGGCCATCGCCACCGTGGCGAAGGTGGACATGCACAGCGCAACCACCATCAGCGCCGCCAGCATACGCAGGAATTTCTTCATTTCAAGTACACGCTCCTTCTCGGTTGCCCGATCAATTTTGACATTTCTATGATAATACTTTGTGGCATTTGTGTCAATCACAAAACTATTTCATTTTGTTAAAACTTTTCTGTATATGTTACAATTGTATTTCAAATGAAATATTCATGTCCTGTCGTTCAGCTTGTCTCTATCCTTGAATATATTGACTTTCCAGCCACTTTAGAACTCATTCAAATATTACATTATAAGTAATAATATGGCCCTGTCCGAAAAAGTTTTTACACCCTCCATCCGGTGCTCATCTATGTCCACTCCGCCTAAATATGACGAATTTTTGCCACACATTCACAACATCTTAAACACTTTGAAAATGTCCTTCATGGCTGTTCGCCGCCCCGGTCCGTGGGGCAGTCCCGGGCATTGCGCCCCATCATTTTCCATTCTCCATTTTCCATTCTCCATTCTCAATCCCCCTCGTCTCCGGGATCGTCCTCTCCTTCCAGTCCCGGACGTACTCCACAAACCGGCGGGAAGAGACGGAGGCGGCGCGGCGCTCGGGATAGGCCAGGGCGATCTCACGGGCCATGGGCGGGTCCAGG
>Ga0256404_1012797_pt1 | contig 10804 bp, 12 predicted proteins | sample RumenRJG_01DNA_FD_185990 | JGI IMG/M metagenome (GOLD analysis project Ga0256404, IMG submission 185990) | Bovine rumen microbial communities from Lethbridge, Alberta, Canada - RJG_01 | ecosystem: Host-associated > Mammals > Digestive system > Stomach > Rumen | place: Canada: Alberta | collected...
CAGTTTCCTCTTATCTATATTTCATTACTACATGATCGTATCACAAAGCTTCCGGAGCAAAGTATTCTCCGGTTATGGTGTAATGCTTCCAGCCAAGCGATACAAAGACAGACAAGTATTATTACTCTCCACCTGCCACCCGGTAATAATCAGGATAATAGCTTTGATTATCTTCTGCTCTCTCGTGAGAATCCTGATCTGGTATCGGTACTTTCCCGTTCTCAATCAATACTGGCTCTAATCCACTCGACGGAGAGTATGTTGCAACAGGCGCATTATCTGTATCTGCAGCCGCATCATTACTGCTGTCTTCCGAACCATCAGAATAGCCACCAGTATTTTCGAACTGATTCAGCTTTCGTTCCGCCTCATAGTCGTTATACGGTTTTCCGATGTGATTATTTGATTCATCAAGATAGCGTTTGATCTGTCGCTGCTTCACTTCACCTGTTGCCGGGTTCGTGTATGCTTCTTTGCCTTTTTCATAGCAGATACATTCGGTCATATCGAATACAAGAATCAGACCGCGATCTGAATTCCGGACTTCTCCCAGCACTTTATAGCGACATTTCGGATCCCATCCCATCATCTTAAAAATCGATCCGATGAATTCCTCTGACCGGATTTCTTTGTTGGTCCACTTGCCCTGCTTATTCTTTCTTGCCCACTCGACGGAAATAGCGCAGGACCGATAGCACACCTGTCCTGCGCTTTATCAATTATTTAAGTATCTAGTGCAGAGCTTTTTTCAGATCCCTACATGCGCAAAATAATATGCTATGCATGATGCAATTGAGAAGAATATTGTGACCGCTGATGCTGTCACAGCAATCTGAAATTTCATCATTTTCTCAGTGCATACTTTTGAGTTGTAATATATTTCGCTTGCTAGTGAATCCAGATATGTTTTTCTATTCGCCATTGAGACTATATTAATAAACTCTCTCGGACTATCCAGCTCTGCTATATCTTTGTAAAACAATGATAACTCTTTGTTATTACCTTTGCCCTTATTACCAATAAGGTTCGGCTTTATAGCACAGGTGTAAAAGAATATTGATACTAAAAAACCGACTATACTTATGATCACGCTGCCTATAAACAAGCAATAAAATGTTTTGTTTACAATCCCTGGAGATATAACAATAGCGGACATTACGTGGTCGGCAATAAAAGCAATCACGGCTATAACCACAGAATACATTCCGCAATAGATGCTTACTTTGTTATCAGCACTGACAATCCATGAGTTGATAGAGTCCAGTTCATACTTAAAGTCCTCTATTTTTTTGTCTATATCATCGCCCTGAGCATCTGTCTTATTTTGTTGTATATTTTTTTGTGTCCATCTCATATTGAATAATCCCCGCGAAGCCATGTGCATATGTTATTAGATCAAGGTGGTCTGTCAGTCCCTTCTGATATCTTTCGTATGCCACTAAGTAGTTGTCTGCAGTTCTAACACTTTCAAGAATAGCATTCTTCTGCTCAGCAAAAGAAGCCGGCACACCAACGCATAATTGATATCTTCCATCATTCAGGCTATCAAGCATATGGCATTCATCATCCTTCAGTTTTGAAATATCTATCCACGCGCCGCCGTATACTCTGCATCCAGTTTTCTGATAATCATAAGGAACTATTATCTCTATACACTTAGAGTACTCTGCTGTGAAATCTTCAGGAAAAGCATGCAGGTCCTCAATGATATCTTTTCCTACTGCTATTGTAACTATCATAATCTCATATGGTTTTGCAGTAGGCGGAGTGATTATTCTCGAGAAAGGGTAATGTTTTTTTAGTTCTCTAAAATCAGTCCATACATCGTGCAGATATTTTTTTTCATCTTGATCCGTGGAAAGGGGCTGACACTTAGCGCCTTTCATTGAATGCTCCGTATGCACCATTATATTGGCGGTTTTTGGTTTCGTGTTCTTGCTTAGCATATGTCTTTTGATTTTTATATGCGTCAAAGCCTATAGTTGTAACATATATGTCTTCACCAATTCTGCGAAACTGTCTTGCTAATTCATTATCTTGTTGTTTCAGCCCATCATAAACATCTTTTGATATAACAAGCTGGTCTTTTAACGCTAAATTGTCTTCAAGATAATCCGCTTTATTTACGGTACGGCCTATTAATAGCCTGTCTTTCTCTCCACGAGCTCCGATTCTAACTGCATACATCCTGCCGAATGCCTCACCGACACCAATATGAACTGAATACGGCTTTACTGCATCTATCATGCGCATTGCTCCGAGTACAGCATCCTTATAGCACTTTTGATTTCCCACATTATGATACAATGCAAACTCTCTGTCTCCCTGGAACTGCACATGAACACCACCTTGGTTTACTGTGATTGCATGTAGTTTTTCTAATATCTGCTTGGTCTTTTGCGCCATCTCCTTTAAATTGCTATCATCCGGAAGGAACTCTGAGGTGAAATCACGAACATCCGCGAAGACAGGAATTCCCTCGATTCTGCGACCATTAGTAACAGATAGCCTCTCCATGTTTAATGACTGCCTAACTTCAGAGAAACTCATATCAGTCAGATTACGTTTATTGGCATAGCCGCGTATGCTTTTGACTTGTGTGTCGCTTAGTTCTATACGTGATATCATTCTGCTCATTAAAGCCTCATAATAGCAAGTCTGTTTGTACTTATGGATAATTGAATTATGTCTTTTTATAAACACAGACTTCTCTTCAAGGCTCATGGTGTTATAAATATTTTCTGAGACAGCTATTGAGCTCGCTCCAGCAAGCCCCTGCAGTTTAGCAGCATAATTACATGCATACCCAATCGTTGTCATTTCTTCATAGTCGTCCATATAAAACTCATGTTCATAGAATTTGCCGTATGCTGCGCCAGCCTGTAACACGAAAGGTTTTAAGGACTTGTATTTGGCTATATCTGAGCTCATTAATTCTGAGACTTTTACCGAGTACAGAATAATCGATGCTGCAGTTTCAAATGCACGATCAATTTTTCCAGTTACATACATGTGCAACCTGGATCCTGTAATTTTCTCTACCACAAACGTATCAGGATAATTTGTCATCCCATACTGTTCTGTTGAAGAAAAAAGCGTATCTAAGGCATGAATAGAATGGTTCACACCACCTTGCTTTTCTTCATCTTCAACTACATCGTTGAAGTTTCTGACATTAATATAAAAGTGAAGACCTGTGTTACTGTTCATAAGCACCTCCGCTATAAAATTTTTCTTTACGTCTGTTGATGTGATCTTGCGATTCTTTCTTGAATCAGTAGAGCAGAGGTGATACACTCCTAATATCAATCTTGTGAAAGGGCCTCACCTTCCGCTCGATTCTGCAGAGATAGAAGAGTCGCGATCTTTTATCTCTTTTTTATTGCACAGACAATTATAGATACGCTCAAAAGTCATGTCAATATATAGTTGTGCGCTTTTCATATCACCGCAATATATAGTTATTCGCTTTTCTCTTTCAATTTATTTTGTTACAGCTTTTCTCTTCCTAGAGCTATGTGCTATACTCTGACCCATGAGCTACTGGCAACGGTAAAAAGGACGGTTAGCCCTCCTGTCGGAGGGAAACTTCTCCCTCCGATCAACAGCCTCATATGAGGACACTGAAGAAAGGAGGGATGCCTATGGACATTTTTCAGTTTATGCAGGCGGCAGCTTTTGCTCTCGCCTTCTTCATGGCTGGTTATACCATTGGACAAAAAAAGAAGTAACCGCTCCTCAGCCAAAAGTGCGGTTACATCTTCGTAATCCATATTAAGGCTAACCGTCTTGGTCGGTAGCTCTTTTATATTGTTATGATAGCATACGCCGCCAATGCGTTCAACAGTGACATTCTTTACACATCTTTTCGCATCAGGCAAGGCTATTATATCTGTGACGGTGACAATGCGCAACTATCATTTTCGAATAAGATGCGTCTCATCTGAATCGAAGTCAATAGACTTGTTTGGTGGACCCGGTGGATTGAGGTTTGGAGTAAACTCTACAGCTTCTTTCTTTTCGCTAAGTCTCTCCAGTACCGACCTTCGCTTTCCATCGCCCTCTACTGCAGTGTTATTGATGAAGCCGTCTATCATGTTGTAGTTCTGTTCGGATGACATTTCGGCGGCGCGAAGATATTCTCCGTTCTCGTAACGCTTCTGCCAGTTTTCAAGATGAGGTGAGCCATCTATGCCAACGACTGCGCGGTCAGCTTGTCTCTTGAGTTTCATCTGTCTTTCGGTCTCTCTGATTCTGCTGATACAGTCGTCAGTGAAGCCCTGATTGTCTGTGGTCATCACTGTACCGTGGTCATCGATGACCACGTATGGAGCTTTGCGGCCATAGTTCTCACTTAGCATCAAATAATAAAGCTTCCCATCAATCATGGCTGAGTCTGCCGCCATCCAGCTGCCTTTACGGCCGTCTATCATGTACCCGGCAGTATCAATCGATATAAGAGCCGCGGATGATGGTTGGCCGAAGAATTCCGGCAATAGTATCAGGCGGTTCGGATCAACATAATACGCCAGAGTAAGTCCGTCCTTAGTCGTTGCAATAACATCGCCCACTTGTAATAGTTTCCGCTCTGTTCGATCCAAAACGCTGCCGGTATTATGAATACTGCTTCTGTCAGCTGCCTTTTCAAGCCGCTCCCGGATTTCTCTGACAGTCTCAGTGCCATTAAGTACTTCCTTTTGCACCATCCTGTAATCACAGACGCGAACGCTGATGTTATCTCTCTGCAGCTCTTTATATGGTCTGTACAGTAAAGCCTGTCTTATGCGCTCCGGATATCTCTCCGGCACAGGCTTATACAGTTCATAGTAGCTGACAGTCATCACATTTTCATGATCGGTATCGAGCTGTTATAGTCAGGATCAACCCAGATGAAGTCTACCGGTGAATGCGGTCCCGCCAATCCTGAGGCAAATGCGTATTCATCATAATCGCTGTCATCATCCTCATAGTAGCCTTCAAATACAGCTTCTGAATAATTGAGATCAAGATAGTCTCTGTCTGTCATGTCCTCAACCTTCCCGATAACGCTGATCCATTACCTGTCTGAACAGGTTTACCAGTGCTGCCTTCATCTCAACGGCGTCTTTTACTGTGACAGTCACCCTTACACTGTCCTTATCTGCTGTCCGGCTTTTCATCAGCATCGCCTCCCTTCTTCCCTCTAGGGAATTCAAGTTTCAAACGTGCTTTTCCTTCTTCTACAGTCATTACAAGTTCAGCATCAAATAGCTTGCCGCTCTTTCGGGAGTAGAGGTCGTTTACATACGATCTGCCTGTCGAAATAAGATCCTCTGCTATCTGCCTGGTCATCTTCTTTCGCACGCTCCCGAGATACCGGTCTTCCTTCCACAGGCAGAACCTGCAGTCATCACCTGAACAGTAGAAGGTTTTAGATCCCTCATATATTGGTGACCCGCATACAGGGCACTTCCCTAAAGAAGTCCTGCTCTCAGTCCTTCGGATACGGTACTTTGTTCTTTCGCTCTCCGGTATTCGCCTAAGTTCTTCTATCAGATATATGATCTGTGCAGTAACATCATCGATGAATGCATCCGGATCTGCATTGCCCCGTTCCATCTCTAACAGCCGGTTCTCCCACTCTGCTGTCATATCAGCTGATTTCAGGTAATCAGGTACCAGAGATATAAGCAGTTTTCCCTCATCTGTAGGGATCAGCTGCTTGCCCTTTCTTCTGACATATTTTGCCGAGATAAGCTTCTCAATAGTTGCGGCTCTTGTGGCAGGAGTTCCGAGGCCCTTGCGCTCGACATCATCATCCATATATTTGGTGCCCGCTTTCTCCATTGCAGAGAGCAAGGTGCCTTCTGTGAAATGCTTTGGCGGCTGTGTCCAGTGATCTGTTATATCGCTCTCCACACCTGATATCAGCTCTCCTTCCGCTACTTCCGGAAGAGCGGATCTGCTTATATCCTTTTCGGATCTATCCTCCTCGGGCTCACCGGTCTTAAAATAATTCTTCAGAGTATCTTCATAGATCTTCCACCCTGGTTCATCGATCCTTTTCCCCTGCGCCACAAACTGATAACCACTGCAATCGATCAGGGCGCTGGTCAGGGTGTATCTGTGAGCAGTATCCGTTGCGCATAACAGGCGGGTTCCAATCAGCATAAGCATTTTCGCATCTGCAGATGCCATTTTTGTCAGATCTGCATTTTGGATCTCTTCAGTCGGAATAATCGCATGATGATCGGACACCTTCCTGTTGTTCATAATCACGTCAATATGCGAATATTCGCATCCGATACTGAATGGCAGTATGCAAGGCAGCGCTCTTATAACAGACAGTGCGGTGTCTCCCATATCCTCTGTAAGATACTTGCTGTCAGTCCTCGGATATGTGATCAGTTTTCCTTCATAGAGCCTTTGAGCTGATTCGAGAGTCTGACTGGCCGTCATGCCAAACAGTCTGTTGGCATCTCGCTGCAGTGAAGTAAGGTCGTACAGCTTTGGCGGTGCTAATGTCTTGGACTCTGTCTTTACTACCGCAACACGTGCGTCCTTGCCATTACAGGAAGTAGCTACAGACTCAGCCTCTCCCTTGCTCATATATCTCTTGGATATAGCATCCAGGTGCTCGCTCCTGATATGAACGAGATAATACTTTTCCTTGGTAAAGCTGCTTATTGAGCTGTCTCGATCAACTATCATAGCCAGAGTCGGTGTCATTACTCTTCCGACCTTGAGCACCCTACCGTAGGTTGTCGTAAGTGCTCTGGTGTCATTCATTCCGATGAGCCAGTCTGACTTCGCTCTGCAGACTGAAGCGGCTCCAAGAGCGTCATATGCTTCACTGCTCCTGAGGTTTCTGAATCCTTCCAGTATAGCCTTATCCTCCATAGAGGATATCCAGAGTCTCCTTACCGGTACCTTCGACTTTGTCAGCTCATACACGCGGCGGAATATGAGTTCTCCTTCACGCCCGGCATCACAGGCATTGACAATATACTCTATCTTATACAGCGAACTCGTCAGGAGATTTTTGATAACGTTATATTGCTTTTTCTTATCAGGAGATATAGTCAGTCTCCATTCTTCCGGGATGATAGGGAGATCATCAAATCGCCAGATCTTGTACTTCTCATCGTAGAACTCGGGATGCTATGTTTGATCTCTTGAGCCGAACCTTTATTACATGCTTTTTGACTGAGTTTGGCAGCTGGCTCAAGCCGCGGAAAACCGCATAATTAAAGGACTTTTCTTGGTTGTCCTTATTATATCTCTATCTCCACCGCCTCCGAACGTTGCAGCCTGCAGCACTAATGAGGCCGCCTCAGGAATCGTCATGAAGTAGCGGATTATATCCGGATGCGTAACCGTTACCGGTCCTACAAAACTCATTTGTCCCAGCAAAATGTTGACCAGCTGCGGAAGCTCGTCGATCCTGGTATTCCGAAGGACCCTGCCTATCTTTGTGACCCGCGGATCATCATCATCTGCCCAGCGTGCGCCATCCGATTCAGCATCGATGCGCATCGTCCTGAACTTGTAAAGTGTAAAAGGTTTTTCGTCCTTTCCCAGTCTTGTCTGCGAGTAGAACGGACCACCGGGAGAATCGATGACTACAATCAGCGAAACCAAAAGAAGTGGTATAAACAAAACTATCAGTCCAAAAAGGGATGAAATGATATCTAAGCCCCTTTTTGACAATGCATATACCAATCCTGTGTTATATTTTTTTATCTTCTCAACGTAAACAGTGTCATTTGCCTTAGGGTGGTCCCATAACACAGTTGACGCCGGTAATTTAGCGTTGTTTTTCAAGACAGCAGATTGTTTTCATTTAAGTTCACATTTTCAGTTAAATTTACATCTATTGCTGTCAATAAAAGTGTCAATAGGGCCTCGTACCACTGCTAAAGATTTGTTAAAAGAAGTTCTTAAAGACCACTCAAAAGGCCGGGAGTCAAATCTGCCCCCGGCCTTCTTGATTGCAATAACAGTTCTTAGCCATTCACGCGCCTGCGTGCTGTCAGCACAGCTCCGCATGTAGCCTTCTTGACGATCGTGTGCTCTTCATCTTCCCACTCGGTGACCGTCATCTTTGCATTTTCCTTGAGAACATCGAAGGTGTCGCCAGGGAAGACATGCGGCGCATCAGGTATGTCCACATACTTGCCCTGCGTTTCATCCCACTTCTGCATCACCCAGTACAGGAACACCTGCTGAGGCTCTCCCTCTGCTGCGGCCGGACTATGGCCTCTTCGGCCCATTTGATGGTGTCAATCGAGGTGTCAATATTAGTAATTTGTTAGGAATTAAACTTTTAGCCAATCACCTTTATCGCATCCATATTGACTGCGATCTCTCCCCAGTTTTTCTTCAGTATGTCCGTCACCCCGGCATCGGTGAAAGTCTTCTCAAGCTCCGCCCTTATATTCCGGACATTCGAGTTTCTGCTCATCAGCTGCTGATCGTTCAAAGTCTTCGGATCGTCTTCCCACAGCAGTTTTATCAACTCTGTATTGGTGACCATCTTCCCCTTCTTTTTCACCAGATAAGCAAGCACTGTCTTTGCCTTTCTCCGTTTGAACCTGACAGGCTCTCCGTCAAGGAAGCACTCGAAGGAACCTTTTGTCATCACTTCAACTCTGCTGTTTTTTCTTTTTGCGTAAAAATGCTCATAAAAATAATCTATCTCTTCATTCAGTCTTCCTGCCGTGACCGGTCTTATGATATAGCCCTGAACGTGGGCTTCGTATGCTTTTACAGCAAGTCCCGCATTTTTCGCTATAAAGATCACGCCTGTACCCGGCGAGTCATCTCTTATCATGGCCGTAAGCGAAATGCTGTCGGTTTCCCTGAATGCCGTGTCTATGATGACCAGCTGCATGAGCCCCTTCTTTGCGGCTTCGCTTGCTTCTTCTGCAGATGAAATGCGAACAGCCATGCAGTCACTTCTTTCAGAGCTTATGTATGACGAGAGTTCGTCGAAAAAGGCTTTATCCGTTGTGACTATATAAAGCTGCTTCATAAAGCACCTCCTTCTGAGTCACTGTCGTGTCCTTCTATCTTCCGCATGCTGAATGTGACGGATGTGCTCTTTTTCTCGCCCTCTTCGAATTTTTCTTTTATGCGTCTCTTTATGGCCTCACAGTCTGAATCAGTCCTGTTTCTGAGCAGGATAAGATACTGTTCGCGGCCGAATCTGCACACGATATCACATGACTCGGTAGATTCGCATATGGCTGTCTTCATGTGTTCGGCGATAGCATCGGACAGATATATGCGGACGGATCCGGTTTTTCCCTTTTCCACTTTCAGTGTGCAGAGAACGAGCCAGGACGGCATGCTCTGCGCAGGAAGCGATCTCATAAGCGCGCGGTAAATACCGCGAAAGATCGGATAAGCACAATACATGCCCCTGCCGTCTGCAGCTTCTTCACGGAGATCGCTCTCTATATCTTCAAGGTTGTAATGGGTCCTGTCTGCCTGCTCAAAAAGGTGCTCTATGCGGTTCACCTGTTCCGGTACCGGTCTTATTCCGAGTTCTTTCTGATAGCGCTCAGCCGTCTTTTCGTAAAGGGTCTGTGCAGCGCTCAGCCTTCCGGTGAATATATAGGCCTCTATCAGGAGCGTTTCCCAGTCATCAAGCGGGCACACGCTGACCGCATAGTTGCCGAGTATTTCCATTCCGGCATAGTCTCTGTTTTCTCTCAGTATCTCTGCAACTTCTTCGGTATTCAGCCTGAATATATGCTTGAGTCTGCGCTCCTCTCCCGCGACCCATGAAAGGCCTGTCTGGTCAGGCAGAAAGTCGCCCTTATACGCATAAGTGGCTTTAAGGAGCTTATCCAGTTTTTCATCCGGATCACGCTCGAGTTCTGCCTCGATACAGAGGTGCTCGAATATTTCCGTATCTATCCGTACGGGTATGTCATCAGTCCAGTAGTATCTTCCGTCCCTGAACTCTATGTATCTGGCATGCGGCAGGTCTGACTGTTCAAGTTTTTTCTGAGCATTGTAAATGACACTTCTCAGGAGATGTCCCGTATCGTCTGAATTGCTGTCATCAAATATGAGTGACTGAAGCTTTGAGCGTTCAACGCCTTCCTTCCTGTTGTAGATAAGGACCTGCAGCAGGCGCGTTATCTGCGAGTCCGGTGTCTTCGGATTGCTGCAGATGTTATTTCCATCCCAGGCCACGGAAAAGTCTCCCATCATCCTGACCTCGAGGATCCCTTTTTCTTCCATTCTCTTTCCTTCGTTGCTCTACCGCATAATGGATATTATGCGGTCTTTTGTTGTTGGTTTTATGTAACTTACTAACCTTAAAGTAACACCATTCCGGTCTCTTTACAACAGATTTTTACGTCTCCGGCTTGCTTTTGTTTGTTGCAGGTTTGTTATGCGGGGCAACAAGCACCGGCGGGCGGCCTTTTTCAGCATTCCAGTCCCTTTTTCTACCGCATAATATCCATTATGCGGTCTTTTGTTTTAACTTATTTACTGCACTTTAGGCAGCAGTTCAGATACTTACAAGTCCTAGATTTTCTATATTCTTCGTAAGTTCTTTCCTCGGAACAGCCGTGTAGATCCTCGTAGTATTCACGTTTGAATGTCCCAGAATATCGACCAGATGAGCAAGATCCCTGTACTTGTCGTAATATGTAGTGGCAAACAGATGCCTCAGATTGTGGGGAGACTGTCCGAAAACTAGCTCCCTAAGCACTAACACATAGAATTACTACTGCTCGCGCTCGTTTAAGCCCGCCCCATTGCAAACTGGAGCCCGCCCCAACTCGCGCGAGAAGAGTAAGATAAA
>Ga0256404_1012798_pt1 | contig 10803 bp, 9 predicted proteins | sample RumenRJG_01DNA_FD_185990 | JGI IMG/M metagenome (GOLD analysis project Ga0256404, IMG submission 185990) | Bovine rumen microbial communities from Lethbridge, Alberta, Canada - RJG_01 | ecosystem: Host-associated > Mammals > Digestive system > Stomach > Rumen | place: Canada: Alberta | collected...
AAGAAAAGAGAGAAGCACTTATAGAAAGCTATGTCCTTGCGCTTGAAAAGGGAGAAGAACTACCCGATCTTACGCCTAAAGAAGTGACGGAGATAAAAAAGAGGTTGGAATAGGAGCATTTATGAAAGACAGTGACTGGAGAATAATAAACGCATTACATGAGACGCAAAGCATAACCAAGATTGCGGCAATGATGTATAAATCCCAGTCTGCCATAACCAAGAGGCTTCAGATAATGGAGCAGGAACTGGATTGCAGGATAGTGGAACGTACCCCTCTCGGTGTTGTTTTCACAAAAGAGGGCGAGTTTCTTTATAAAGAATCCGTAAAGCATATTGAGTTTGAGAATGAAGTGCTTGAAGGCCTCAGGCTGATAAAGGAACAGACAAAAGAGAGCATCATCATTGGATCAGCTTATACCTACACTAAGTATACCTTATACGATGCCCTTGATGATTTCGTAAAGAGCCATCCCAATGTAAGCGTCCGGGTGGTGAACAAGCAAAGTGATCTTCTCTACAACATGCTTATGGAAGGAAAACTTGATGTCGCCTTTATACGTTCAGATTATACCGAGAATGTCTATCACGAGCTGGTGGATCACACTGACGGTTATATCGTTTCCGGAGAACCTGTGGATCTTTCGGATCTTCCCCATATGGAACGTGTTGCTTACCAGACCAATGTTAAAACCGAACAACAGATAGCTGAATGGTGGCAGGAGCAGTTTGGTACCATTATCCCGGAAGCGACCGAAGATGTGGGATATATAGAATTTGCTTTTAGAAATGTAGCAAATGGGAATAAATATCTCCTCTGTTTCCTTCCGGATAATTTCGTTAATGAATTCAACCTTTCACTTCAGCCTATGCTGAAACCTGACGGAAGCCGTGTGTCCAGAAAAACCTGGTTCATATATAAAAAGGAGAAGAACAGAAGAGCCATAGTGGATGAACTGATAAACTATGTGGATAGGAATGTGAAAATCAAATGATTCATGTTACGAGGCAGTACAGAGCCAGCCGGCATCCATTTTAACTCGAGGCGCTGTGGAGGAAAATTTAAAATCGAACCCCTAAGTGGCACTAAGGCCCTCGCCAATGTCAGAGATTTTTTTTATAAAAACTCTGACTTGGCGAGGGGGCTAAGGAAAAGGGAACCAAGTGCCACTAAGGGGTTCGATTTTAATTTTTCAACGCCACAGCTCAACGAGTTAAAATGGATACCGGCTGGCTCTTCCCTGCCAATGAACTTTTTGAAGTGGAATCATAGAATAATATATATGTGTTGTATCATATAATATATATTTTACTATATGATATATTCGCCATATAATTTTATCATAGACATATAGAGAATGACGCGAACACTTAGTGAATTTTATATTATATAGCAGTAAAAAAGGAGAATGAATCTATGGGTACAGAAGAACAGATCAAGGCAGCTGAAGCGAAGTTTGGAGATCTCATCAGAGCGGAGCTTGCGCGTATAGAGACCATGAAAGAGGATAGTGAGATCAAGGATTTTTCAAAGCTTGATCACATCAGGATCGGTATCCTTCCCGGAGATGGAATCGGACCTATCATCATGGAGCAGGCACTGAGAGTGGTTAATGAGCTTCTTAAGGATGAGATTGCTTCAGGAAAGGTTGAGATTCACATCATCGAGGGAATGACCATCGAGAGAAGATCAGAGCTTAATGAGTCTCTTCCGGCAGACGTTATGGAAGAGTGCAAGAAGTGCGACGTACTCGTTAAGGGTCCGTTTGTAACCCCTAGACCCGGAGATCCATGGCCAAATCTTCTTTCCGCAAACTCACTTCTCAGAAGAGGACTTAATCTTTTTGCAGCTGTTCGTCCTATCAAGATGCCGGACAGAAACATTGACTGGACCTTCTTCCGTGAGAACATCGAGGGTGAGTACATCCTTGGAAATAAGGGTATCGAGGTTAATGAAGACCTTGCCATTGATTTCAAGGTTCTTACAAAGCCGGGTGCAGAGAGAATCGCACGTGCAGCTTTTGAGTTTGCCAGAAAGAATGGCAAGAAGCATGTAACAGTTGTTACCAAGGCTAATATCGTAAAGCTTGTTGACGGTAACTTTGTAAAGACCGTTCATAGGATCGGAGAGGAAGAGTATCCCGATATCATCGTGGATGATAAGCTGGTTGACGCAACCGCTGCCAAGATGCTGGATCCTGAGTTCAATAAGGATATGGAGGTAGTTGTTCTCCCTAACCTTTACGGTGATATCGTAACTGACGTTGCAGCAGAGCATCAGGGTGGACTTGGTACAGCTTCAAGCTCCAATATCGGAAACAAGTATGCTCTCTTTGAGGCTATTCACGGAACAGCTCCATATCTTATGAGCCACGGGCGCGGACATTATGCTAACCCCTGCTCACTTATCCGTGCAATGGGCGAGATGATGGCACATATCGGTTATGCTGACCGTAAGGCAATCCTTGATAAGGCTCTCGATATCACAACTGTAACAGAAAAGAAGATCGTTCTGACAACAGAGACAAAGGATGCTTCAACAGCTGAGTTCACAGATTACCTCATCGACACAATAAAGGGTCTTGAGGGTTGATGGCAGGATGTCATGCATTTAGAAGACGTGCTTCTTATGTGATAGGTTAAAAGTGTAAATATTTAAGCAAATAATGTAGTTCTGTATGAGCATGTTTTTCGGATTAATATTTCGGACTGTTCATACAGAACTTTTTTTAAGCTGAGGAATACAAAATATGGAATATAAAGAATACAAATACGTGCTTAAAATCGCAGAGCTTGGAAACCTCACAAAAGCAGCAGATGAACTTTTTATTTCTCAACCCTCCCTAAGCCATTACATAGCAAGGGTTGAGGAAGAACTGGGCGCAAAGATTTTCAATAGGAGTACTAATCCCATATCACTTACTCCCGCAGGTGAAAAATATTGTGAAACTGCAAGGATGATCCTGAATCTGGATGAAAAGATGAAAAAAGAGGTTTCCGATATTACGGAGAATAAGTCTGGGGTTATCACCTTGGGGCTTTCACATGCCAGAGCTTCTTATATATTGCCCTATATCATGCCGGAATTTCATAAAAAGTATCCGGGTATCGATATACGGACCAATGAACAGAAATCAAGTCTTGTGGAAGAATATGTCAGTAAGGGAAACTGTGATATGGGAGTTCTCCCACTACCTCTTTCCGGAAAATACGAGCTTAAATCGGAATCGGTCATGAAGGAACAGCTTCTTCTGGTATCAGGATCGGAGCTTATGCATGGTTTATCGGAAGAGGGCCGTAAATATGTGGATTTTTCCTCCCTAAGCGGTAAACAGTTCACGCTGCTTAAACAGGGACATGGAATACGTACAGCCCTTGAAACCATTTTTATGGAGCATGATATAAAACCCGGCAGAATCTTTGAAACCACAAGCAATGAAACTGCCTACAGACTCTCTACCGCTGGCATGGGCATATCCATAGTTCCCGAGTCAACTGTGCTGCTATCCAGTCCTGTATCCAAGCCCTATATTTATTCCATTACAGAAAGGGGCCTTTACTGGCATATAGCGGCTGTTTACAAGGATGAGTATTATCTTACCGAACCTGAAAAGCATCTCGTAAAGCTGATGCAGGAAACATTTTCCGAAAGTAATGCGCCCATGAAGAGCTGCCATGCATTATATGACATGAAGTGTATGAAGAACTAAGCATTTCACGGGAAAAGTAAATAGCGATAACATTAAACCACAATAAACATGCAGGTCTTATACAGACGGAAAAGGAGAGAATTATGGTTTACAAGATTGGTTTATGTTATGGCGATGCTATCGGTCCTGAAATTGCAAAGGCTACAGAAGTTATCATGAAGGCTGCGGTAAAAAAGGTCGGTGTTGATGTAGAGTTCCCTGTATTCCCAATGGGCTGGGAAGGAATCGAGAAGTACGGTGATCCGGTTCCCCAGGTTACAAAGGACGGACTTAAGGAAGTTCACGGATGGGTGTTCGCACCTCATGATTCAGCTGCTTATCCCCCTGAGCAGTTTGCCAAGCTCAATCCTTCAGGCGAGATGAGACATTATTTTGACCTTTACGCTAACAAGCGCCCCGCTAAGGTTTATCCCGGTGCAACAAGCCATGTTGGAGATAATGTTGACATCGTTGTATATCGTGAGAACACAGAGGGCTTCCTTCCCGACAGAAATATGTTCAAGGGTTATGGAGAGTTCATGCCAAACGAAGACATGGTTATCTCAACCTCAGTTATCACCCGCCAGGGAACAGAGCGTGTTGCAAGAGAAGCTTTCAAGACAGCAATGAAGCGTAAGAAGCATCTTACCATAGTTCACAAGGCCAATGTTGTAAAGTGGGCAGGCGATCTCTGGAGATCAACCATCAAGGAGCTTGGAGCTAAGGAGTTCCCTGAGGTAAGAATTGATGACTTCCATATCGATGCCATGACAGCTCATATTGTAAGACATCCTCAGGATTTTGATGTAATCATCTGCACAAATCTTTTCGGAGATATCATTTCCGATCTCGCAGGAGAGCTTACAGGATCTCTTGGTCTTGGACCCGGTATCAATACCAACGATCATCAGTGTATGGCACAGGCTGCTCACGGTTCAGCTCCTGACATCGCAGGCCGAGACATTGCAAACCCTACAGGCCTTATGCTTTCAGCATCCATGATGTTTGAGTGGCTGGCAGACCGCTATAAGGATGAGAAGCTTACAAAGGTCTCAAAGCTTATGGAAGAGAGCATCCTTAAGTCCATGAAGGAAGGCTTTGTAACACCTGATATGAAGGGGACAGCAAGCTGCTCCGGCTATGCACAGCATATCGCAGAGATTATTGAAGCTGCAGAATAAAAAACGATCATTGTAACAAAACAACGTTAACAGATAGGCCGGTTTTAATAGAACATCAAAGGTGATCATTGAACAAACCGGCTTATACAGATGGGAAAAGAATATGAATGAATTCAAAAAAGAACTGATCGAAACCGGCAAATGGATAATGGATAAACAGTTAACCTGGGGAACCAGCGGCAACATAAGTGTCAGAGATGGAGACAAGGTATATGTTACTGCCAGCGGAACGGTACTTGGTGATCTTCATGAGGAAGATATAAGTGTTGTGGATTTATCCGGAGAACTGATCGAAGGAAAGAAACCTTCAAAGGAAACGGGAATGCATCTTGAGGTTTACAGAAAGTGCCCTGAGGTTAATGCAGTTCTTCATGCAAGTCCATTCTGGACAACCTTCGCAGCATGTACCGACATAGGCATTAAAACCAATCTTTTTATTGAGTCAATGTACTATGACGAAAAGATTCTTCATATTCCGTACTTCCATGCCGGTTCAAAAGAACTTGCAAATGCGGTTTCAGAGGTTTGTAACGAGACACACGTTATCCTGATGGATCACCATGGAGTTCTCGTTTATGACAAAAATTTAGCTGAGTGCAGGTCTGCTCTTGAGGTTACAGACAATGTCTGCCGCATGAACATCATCGCCAGATCCTCGGGCATCAATCTGATGGAGCTGCCGGATGAAACTGTCAGTGATTTCCTGAATGGCGGATACTACAAGAAGAGAAGATAGAAGCTTAAACTGAGGGGTTCGAAACAGGATTTCGGATCCCTCAAAATTCTAAAATGATGAAATATTTACTATGGAAGGAGATGTCCGGATCCCGACAGCGGCCGGATCGATTGATGATATGGCAGAAATTTTTTTAGGTGTGGTAGCAGATGATTTTACAGGCGCATCCGATGCAGCATCAATGCTGTCTGAAGCCGGAGTTCCGACTGTTCTGTTTAACGGAATCCCGGAAAAGTCTCCGGAACTGAGACCGGATACAAGAGCTGTTGTTGTTGCTGAGAAGACCAGAACGATGCCTAAAGCTGAAGCCGTCAGTGAAATGCTGAAAGCATTTGACTGGCTTAAGAAAATCGGTGCTAAACAGCTGTATTTCAAGTATTGTGCAACTTTTGACTCTACGAGCGAAGGGAACATAGGACCGGTGGCGGATGCGGTACTGGAATGCTATGGACTTCCATATACGGTGCTTGTCCCTGCACTCCCGGTAAATGGAAGGACAGTCAGGGACGGGAAGTTATATGTTAATGGCGTGCCACTTTCGGAGAGCCATATGCGTAACCATCCGCTTACTCCCATGACAGAGTCATCTGTTAAAAAGCTTATAGAAATGCAGTCAAAGTATAGTGCCTGTGAAATATCGACAGATGATATGGAAGGCGGACTTAAGTGGGAAAAATATCAAACGATAAAAGAGTCTGTTTCCGGAGAAAAGCATTATATCATTCCTGATTACTATGAGGATGTACATGGAGATCTTATAGCAGAGATATTTGGAGACATACCGTTTCTGACGGGAGGTTCTGGGCTTTGTGGTGCACTGGGAAAAAGATACGTTAAGTTTCACGGTGCGGAAATTAAAGCCACAGAGTTACGTGAAAATCAAATCAATGTTAAACGTGAGGGAAAAACTCTGCTACTGGCCGGAAGCTGTTCGAAGATAACATTGGAACAGATAGATGACTATAAAACAAAGAAAAATCCAAGTATCTTTATGGATCCTGTAATGCTTATGGAAGACGGGATAAGTGCGGCGGAGGTATTTGCTCAGGCAGAAAACATGGGAGACAAGGTGCTGGTTTATAGTTCACAAAAGCCTGAGGAGATGAAAAAGACTCAGGAACTCGGATTGGAAAAGGTCGCATCAAAAATAGAGACGGCAATGGGAACTTTGGCGAATGAGGCTGTCAAAAAAGGGTATACCAATATAATTTCTGCCGGAGGAGAAACCTCAGGAGCAGTGACTAAAGCCTTAGGTTACAGTGCGTTTTATATCGGAAAAAGTGTTGCACCAGGAGTTCCGGTTATGACCCCGCTTGATAATGAAAAGCTTCGTATCGTGTTGAAGTCAGGCGGATTTGGACAGACGGATTTCTTCGAAAGAGCAATTAATTTGGTTTCTGAAACGTGATCGGGTGACCGTGAATGGTATCAAGACCTTGTGGAACTATTGTGTTTTGAGCTGATTATATCTGCATCTGTGTGTCATTTATAAAGGCTTAGAAATCAGCTTTAGAAAAGAATATTTGAAACTATAGACCGGAGTTGGAAGAGGACGAAGAAATGTCAAAAAGAAGAATTGCATTGGTGAACATCACTCAAAACGCTGTTGAGCCTATGACCAGGTATATAAGGGAAAATGAACCGGATTATGACGTGGTCAATTACCTTGACGGTTATCTGATGGAGAAAATAAGGAAGGAAGAAGGAATATCTGCGGAATCCATGATGAGATTCACGGATATGATAGGAAAAGCATTTATGAGCGGGGCTGAAGGAGTGATTACTACCTGTACCGTATTTACACCATATGCCGATCATTTCAGTAAAATGTTTTCAAAACCCGTCGTGCCTGCTGATTCTGCCATGCTGGATAATGCTTCTAAATGTGAGGGAAAAACAGCCATAATCTGTACCTTTGAAGGAACCGTGGAAACCACCAGAAACGGATATTTTTCGTATAGAAGAAAAAACGGAATGCCGGAAGAAGTGGATATGTACACAGTGCCGGAGGCATTTATAGCTGCTCAAAAAGGAAATTTAGAAAATTGCAATCATCTGGTTGCGGAAAAGATAATGGAGCTTGACAACAGTTATGATCAGATAGTTCTTGCGCAGATATCCATGTCCGGAGCGGCAAACCTTTATAAGACTAAACATGCACGTCTATTCACGAGCCCTTCTGAAGCTATGAAACAGATGAAAAGCGAACTGATGTAATAATCTGCAGGTTATCTTATTTATAAAGATTAGGTATGCCAGGCAGATGATACAAAGCAGTTATTTGTGCTATGATTCCATATAAAGGAGTTTCAGGCATCATGAATTTGAAATCATTGATAGATCTTCAGGCAGTTATGTTTCTGGAGATGGCAGCAGGATATATCGTCCGAAAATTTAACATTGTGACCGGCGAATCAAAGAAGGTACTCACCTCCCTGATAGTATATGTAGCGCTGCCCTGCAACATAGTTAAAGCATTTATGATATCCATGACGGGTGAGATTCTTAAGCAGGGTGCCATAATGCTCATTGCTTCTGTGGCAATACAGATAATCCTTGCCATAGCGGCGGCCTATTGCTATAACCGGCTTCCTGCAAAAAAGAAAATGGTATTTCAGTATGCCACCGTCGCATCAAATTCCGGAATTCTGGGCAATACCATAGCCGGAGAGGTATATGGATCCCTCGGACTCCTGTATTCGGCATTGTATGTGATTCCTCAAAGGATAGTAATGTGGTCGGCGGGACTTTCCTACTTTACTGAAGCGCCCGATGCCAAAACTGTTTTTAAAAAAATCATGAAACATCCCTGCATCATCGCTGTGTGGCTGGGGCTCATCATTATGATCACGCAGGTTCAGTTTCCTCTGTTTCTTGTATCGACCATTCAGGGTCTTGGCAATATGACCTCACCCTTAACCATGATGTTCCTGGGTATAAGCCTTGCGGAAAACGGGTTCAGGACACTTGTGACTAAATATACATGTCTTTATTCGGTTATAAGGCTTGTGATCATACCCGCTGTGGTTATGGCGTGCTGCTATGTCGTACATATGGAGAAAACCGCAGCGGGAGTGGCAGTGGTACTTGCTGCCATGCCTGCGGCGTCAATGACAGCCGTAGTTGCCAGCCAGTATAACGGAGATGTGGAATTTGCTGCAGATGTTGTAGTGCTTTCGACCATTCTGAGTATAATGCTTCTGCCGGTATGGGTAATGGTGGTAGGTGTGATTTTTGTCTGAATCAACATCATAATATAAAAGGAGGAACCACCGGGATATCGATGATTCCTCTTTTTTGTGAAACAAACAGATCAAAAAATCAGTTAAGCTGATGTTCCTGATCGGGGCTGTAGAAGGTATACCTGTCCTTGCCGTCTTCTTTTGACTTATAGAGAGCGTAATCCACTTTGGCGTATACATCGTGGAAATCATGTACATCAGAGGGAACAAGCATAACACCCATTGAAAAAGAAAGGTGATGATCCCCGATGGTGATGTCATGAACCAGGCCCTGCAGAAATTCTATCATGGCTACTACATTTTTCCTGTCGGGTTCCTTGCGGATAACAATGAAAAATTCATCGCCGCCCAATCGTCCATAATAGTCGCAGTTCTTAGATGACAGGCCATCGATGATGGTATCATAATCCGTGGCAGACAGGTCAAGGCTTTGAATTATGGACTCACCTATGGCTTCAATGACTTTGTCCCCCTTATCGTGCCCGAAATTATCATTTATATATTTGAAATCATCTATATCGAGAAGGCAGACTGCCATGGATCCGTGTTCCTTTTCGAAAATCTTATTTGTCTCTTTGGTAAATGCACCTCTGTTCAATGCTCCGGATAAAATATCAAAGGTTGCATTGATGGATATCTGCTTCTTTGCATCCTGAAGCTGCCTGTTTATAAAAAATCTTTCAACACGTGATTTTTGAAAATAGTAGTGAAGAATAATTGAGATCAGACAAAAGGTAAAGCTGTTGACCATATCTCCGTGAAATAAGGAAGGGACTTTTACAGCATAGGAAGAATACAGAAATGCTAACACGCTTACTATGATTGTAAGAATAAACTCAAGGAAAGAATTGGCACAAACAGTGGAGCATATTACAAATAAAGGTAATATGGCAGTGGCGACCACATTTGGGTCGGAAACAGATTCAACGATACCGAAGCTTAAAAGGATCACAGTAAAGCATCTGCTTGAAAAATGAAGATAGGAATCATGATTATTGTCCCAGGCAATGGTGATCAGCTTAAGGATGAAACTGAATAGAGCGAAAAATGCATACTTGGAACAATAATGTAAAGGAACAATTTTCATGACACTTAACCCCCAAAATATAAACATGACGAACATGAACATATTGTTGAGGATCTTTGAAATATTATAGTCTTCCTGATAGACCATATCTTTTATCTGATTGAACTCATTATAGGTGAACCCGTAATGGTTAAACTTGTAAATCCTATAAGAAAGGCTATCTGGATCGGAATATATTGTTTTTTCACAGTTATCGGTATTATTTTTCATGATCATTAAAAAGAAAAATATCTAACGGTAGATGTGTTCTGATTTGCTTCTGTAAAAAAGAGTATACAAAAAATGCAGTAATTCTTTTATTGATATAATGTCGACTGTAAAAAAAGGATTATAAGCGTATAGGAATTAAGCTTTTCCGGAAACTGATGCTTAATCGTCCTAATCTGTGGTTTTAAGTATCTCATGTATCACTTCATTCAAGGCAAGGTCCGATAGCATTTTCAATAATTGATGCTATCATGAGTTTCTTCAGTTCAACCACAGGCGTTGTTGCTATGGTAGAAATGCTTAAATTAAAATAATGAATTGCGGGGAAATAAATTCCTTTAAATGACAGCTGATAAAAGATATATTTATAATCAAAAAGTGTTTGACAACCACTATGGAAGTTGATATATTATTTGAGCACTCAAGAGATGCGGAACATCAGTTCTGAGGAATGAGAGCAACAAGAACCTTGAAAATCAAAGATCGATTAATACACAGACCCTGAAGATTCTATAAAGAAGATTCAGAAGCGGAGGATCTATGAAGATCTGAAGCGAGACCAAAAAGGTCTAAAGCGAATAATACAATCGCAGTAAAGAAAAACGGACAGAACAAATAAAGCCAAGCTTTTAGTTCTGAACGGGAAGAACTTAAAAGAGAGA
>Ga0256404_1012799_pt1 | contig 10801 bp, 11 predicted proteins | sample RumenRJG_01DNA_FD_185990 | JGI IMG/M metagenome (GOLD analysis project Ga0256404, IMG submission 185990) | Bovine rumen microbial communities from Lethbridge, Alberta, Canada - RJG_01 | ecosystem: Host-associated > Mammals > Digestive system > Stomach > Rumen | place: Canada: Alberta | collected...
ACAAGGGTGCAGAGCAAGTCCAGGAAAATTGCAATCGTCGCAACGGCACGGAAACTTGCAGAGTTGATGTACACACTGCTAAAAACAGGTGTACCGTATGAAAAAAGGACTTCGCCTACGATACAACAGCTGGTAGGCGAAGCGTTGTCAGCGTAAATTTTATGGAATCAGGAACTCATGGTATTGACAAATATCATAGGAGTTCAGGGTGACGGACTTTGTTCAGGGTGACGGACTTCGTTCAGGGTGACGAGCTTCGTTCAGGGTGACGGACTGCCAGATCCAGAAAAATAAAGAAAATTATTTTATAAGTTCATTAGCCCTTTTAAGAGCGTCGTTTATGTTGTCAAAAATGTTTTCGCGGCCAATTTTGTCTGCCATGCCCATTTTTTCGCAGAGCATGTAAGGCTGGGTGTGGATTCCCGAAAGAACAATCTGGATTTTGTTTTTGTCGCAGAGGGCCTTTAGCTGCTCAAGGGCGCGGATTCCGCCAGCGTCTATGTAGAGGGTGTTCCTCATTCGCAGGATAAGAACCTTGTAGCCAAGGCCGGCACGTTCCGCCGCAAGCTCAAATTTGCGTATTGTTCCAAAGAAGAGCGAGCCGTCAATTTCGTAGACCATGACGCTGTTTGGAACGTCTATCTTTTCTTCGTTGCCGTCGCCCCTGATTCCGGTTACGATTGTGCGCTGGCCTGCCTGGACTTCGCTAAGGTCGCTAATTTTCTTTATAAAGAAGAATGCCGCAAAGATAAGGCCTACGCCGATTGCGTAAGTAAGGTCAACGAATACCGTAATAAGGAAGGTTACCAAAAGAACACAGATGTCGGATTTTTCTCCCTTTAGCAAGGCCCTGATTGCGCTTACCCCTGCCATGTTCCATGCTACGGAAATTAGGACTGCCGAGAGGGCTGCAAGGGGAATGTATTCAACGTACTTGCCAAAGAATACCATTATTAGGAGGAGAATTACCGCGTGAACCATTCCGGCAACAGGTGTCCTTCCTCCGTTCTTGATGTTTGTGGCTGTGCGGGCAATTGCTCCTGTTGCAGGAAGACCGCCAAAGAGTGGGCTAAGCAGGTTTGCTATACCCTGGCCAATAAGCTCGTTGTTTGAGTCGTGCTTGGTTCCTATCATACCGTCTGCAACTACCGCGGAAAGAAGAGATTCTATGGCGGCAAGGATTGCGATGGAGCAGGCGGTGGGGAATACGTCTATTATTGTCTGTATGCCCAATGCCGGAAGCTGGGGCTTTGGAAGCGATGAAGGGATTGTGTAGCGGTCCTTGATTATGTCTGTGTGGAGTCCTGTTGCATTGGAAATTATGATGTTTGCGACTGTTGCAAGGATGATTACAATCAGGCTGCCGGGGATTTTTTTTGTTACCTTGGGCCAGAGGAAGATTATTACAAGGCAGATGATTGCCATTGCGGATGAATACCAGTCTATAGTATGGAAGGAATTTGCATAGGCAAGTATTTTTCCTGTAAAGGTTCCCGGGAGCTTTCCTGTGGTAAGGCCAAAGAAGTCTCCAATCTGGCCGGTTGCAATCGTTATGGCTATACCGGCTGTGAATCCCGTTACGATTGTGTAGGGGATGAATTTGACAAGTCCGCCCATCTTAAAAACGCCCAGCAGAATAAGAATGAGTCCTGCAAGTAAGGTTGCAGTGGCAAGGCCCGCCATGCCAAGCTGGGGGTTGTTTACAATTTTATAGATGATGACAGTAAAGGCACCTGTTGGGCCTCCAATCTGGCACTTTGTTCCGCCGAATGCCGCAATGCAGAAGCCTGCAATGATGGCTGTGTAGAGGCCTGTCTCCGGGCTGCACCCCGAAGCAATTGCAAAGGCAATGGAAAGGGGAAGGGCAACAATGCCAACGATGATGCCGGCAATAAAGTCCGTCATGAATTTTTTTGCATTATAGTCTTTTAATGAACTGAGCAACTCTGGTTTGTACATTTTGAATTCCTGTAAAAAAAGATTACTTATTCTGGTGATTTTTTTGCTTTTATGCAAGGGGAGAGCTTTAGGTTGTAAGTTTTAGGTCGTCCTGCTTGAAGATGGGGTAGGTTATGTTGAGCAGGGTGCCGAAGAGCAGGGTGAATGCCCATGTGCGTGGGTGCTGGGCTGGCGAGAGAAAGCGGCTAAGGATGTCTTGGGCAAGGGAAGAGGGGTTTCCAACTATGTCCCAGGAATTCCACCTTAGGAAGCGGCCAATATATACCCCAAAGGCTGCCATGTAGATGAGGACTATGCTTACTACCGGCGCAAACTTGCACTTTAGCTTTGCCCTTATTATTTTTTCTTCCATCATCTGAAGGCTAACAAAGCCGTATGTTAAACCCGCAAGGGCGTAGCTAAGAAGCATAATCAGGTCAAACCAGGTGGGGGCGGAGCGCCAGTTCCTGTTTCCAAGGTGCAGCAGGTCGGTTAGTATGTAGGGCGCGTTGGGGAAAAATGGCAGCCAGACCAGGGTGAGCAAAAGAAGGGGAAGGGTTCTTTTTATGTCCTTAATATAGATGATTGAAGATGCAAACCAGGGAATAAAGGCCAAGAAAAGGTTCCAAATCATAAAAGTGTAGAGCGTATAGCCCGTCATAATCCTTCGGCAGAGGGAAAGCGCTATGGAAAAAAGGGATATGGCAAGCAGAACCCAGGTGCTTTTGTGGCTGAACAGTTCCTTAAAATACGACTTCATGAGTCTATATTACAATTAAAGCCTGTGGTCTGCAAGATGGGGGCAAGGTAGTAATAGTGGGTAAAACTTGTTTTTTTGCGCCAGTGTGATATAATATTTTATTATAGGATAGATGCTGAATCAAGTTCAGCATGACAGTAAAGGTGTGGATTTATGAAAGTAAAATTTTTTTTAGCTTCACTTGTTTTCTTTTTTGCACTACTATCTTCTTTTGTTTCATGCTCTTTAGGCAGAGACGAAGGAACTGTTAAGATAGCCATTCCTTCCAGATCTGCCTTAGCCCGCTCACGGAATTCCGCTGCAAGGGCTGTAGACGGAGAGTACATATCCATTTTTATTGTTGGCGACTACAAGGATAAAAAGACCGTTCCCTTTATTGATGACGAAAACACTCAGACCGTAACCTTTGACTCCATTCCAGCAGGGGCGGCGGTTCGGGTTGTGTGTACTTATAATCTCTACCATTCTGGTGAGGAGTATGCTACTAATTGGAAGCTTGGATCTATTGGTGTTAGCGATGAGATTGTGATTGTTGGAGGAGAAGAGCAGTCGGCGGCAGTTGTGATGAAGGATATTGAACTTTACAGAGATGCAAATATTGCAAAGCTGTGCTATGTTGAAGATGAAGGTGTTTCATATATTTCCCTGCCAGGTTCATGTAGTTATGAATTTAAGTTTGAGCGATCGGAATCGATATCTTACACTACATCTTCTGCCATTTGTACGCTTTCAGAAGGTTCTACGGCAAGTATGTTTTCTGTTACTGCAAGGATATTCTTTGATGGTACTTGTGTTTTAAAACTTTATGGCTATAGCGATGACTACGGCGGTTGATGCTTCGCGAATAGGTTCTACTAAACGGGGAATGCATTTTACCTTCTTTTGAAAAAAGTTTGACTTGCTTCTTTGAATAGCGGTGACTTAAAATAGCAGGCAAGGTAGAGTAAATTTGGTATAAGCAGACAGACGAGTGCTTTTGCTAGTAAAGCAGGAATGCCCTTAAGTGGAATGTGCAAACATATAAAGTAAGATATAAAGCATGCTGTTAGGGTTACGCTTGCGTAGAGCAGGTGAAGTAGATAATATTCTGAAATTTTTATTCTGGTAAAATAATGCTTGTAGACTATGGTGCTACCCCAGAGAAAATTTATAAAGAACAAAGAAATAAGCGTGGCTATGACAATGCCGTATACTCCCCAGAATTTGCCAAGGATAAAATTCAGTATGATGTTAGAAACCGCTTCTAGTATGTTTCTCCAACGGTTTTCCCACCACAGTCCACATGCATCAGAATAGATTGCACGGATATCTCCCATTTTTAATACGTAGAAATATACGCAGAAAAGTATTACGACAGGGAAAGCAAACATCATGTCTTTGCCAAATGCAATTTGCGTAAAGGGCTGGTAGAGACACAAGAGGCAGACCGTGCAGCAGCCCGCAAGCCACATGTAGATAAAGTTGAATTTTTTCATGTCTGAATAATTTTTTTCCTGGCTTTCCGTAACAATGCTGTTGCCAATGCCTGCCAGTATTGCTGGCCAGATAATTCCAAAAACGGATAGAAGTGCATGCATTATGTAATAATAGTTGTTGTATATTGCCGTAAGTCTTAAGCCTAAGAATGCGGATATAAAAATGCTGTCAAAAGAGTTCCTTGTTACATGACATATTTTTGTAATGAAAAGTCCTGTTACCTTTACCTTGATTTCTTTTTTTGTTTCGCTATTTATACTTCCTTTGCAGATAATGTCGGGGAACATTTTTTTGCTGCAAATTTGTGTGCAGATGTTTTGTATTAGTGTAGCGGCAATATTCATAATTACATAAAAGTAAAAGTTCTTTGTAAGAACGATTATTACTAGCTGGGCTGTGCATGTAATTAAATGGACTGCGGTATTTATATTGCTAATTACGTCTACCCTTTGGTATGCGTTGATAAGTGAATTCTTATAGGCAAAGAGCAAATAGCTTAAAACAGTTGAGCAGAGGTATAGTGCATACAAGACATAAATGTTTATGTCAGCCGGACAGCTTCCCTTTATTAGACTTGGCAAAAATGGGAGTATTGCTAATCCAACAAGCGTTATGATGAATCCTATGGCAAAATAAACCTTTCGGTAAAAATTTAATATCGTGCACAAAGTTTTTTTGTCATCATTTGCAATGGGCTTGTACATGCTGTAGACAACCGCGCTGCTAAAGCCAAGTTCTGTAATGTTTAGCACGGTTAGGATTGATTTGAACAGGCTTCCCAAACCAAGGTATTCTGCTCCAAGTGTGCGGATCATTACCATGCGGATAACAAAGGGAAATGCCAATGTAATTATTTTGTTGAGGAGTCCAAAAAAAATATTCCGCTTGGCGTTTTTGGTTCGGTTGAATTTCATGTGTGCTACAAAGCCTTATATATATGATACAACTGACTGACCGTATGTTCGATGTCAAAACTAGCGTTAATGGTATTCATATATGCGGTGCTTCTATTCTGTAGTTTAACATTTAATATTTTGTTTGTCCATTTGGTTGCATCAAATGTATCAATTCTGTAAAAGTTATCCGAAATGTTGGCTTCTTCTGGTATTGCGTTTGATACAAAAGTTGGCAGTCCGGATGTTTGAGCTTCTATTACGCTGATTGGTAAGCCTTCTTGCATGCTTGGAAACAGGAAAATATCCATGGCATTTAAAAGATTGTTAATGTCCTCTCGGAATCCCAAGAAAATAACTTTGTCGTCTATTTTTAATTTATGTACTTTTTTTTGTATTTGATCTTCTAGTTCCCCTCTACCAATCAGAAGCAAGGTGGAATCTTGTTTCTTTTGAATTTCATAAAATACATCGATTAGAAATTCATGGTTTTTCTGTCTGTGGAACCTACCCACATGGCCATATACAATCTTTCCTTCGAGGTCGAGTTTTTTGCGGTATTTTTTTCTGGTAGTTTCATTAAACTTGTACTTGTCTACATCGACTCCGTTTTTTATTATGGCGACATCATCCGTTTTTGTAAACAAGGAAAGTGATGCTTCTTTTGAGCAGGATAGATGAGCGCTTGTTAGTTTTCTGTATATGGGATTCAGCAGTGTTATTAGTATTTTTTTTGTTTTGCTTATGCGGGGCGTATTATGAGAGTGAACTATAATTTTTTTTATACCGCATACTCTGCATGTTAAGGCACAAAAGAATGTAAAGAAAAAAGCTCCAGAATTGATATGTATAATGTCATATTTATTTTTTTTAAGGAATTTGTACAATCTGAGATTATACAGAATTCTGCCACTTATTGAACTTCTGTCTGCGTTTAGGTTATGCCATTCAGGGCATATATTGCAGGCTGTTAGAAAATCCATTTTTATTTCTGAATTAATCTTTTTTTCTACTTCGCGCATCAATGTTGTGATTCCACCGAATGACTTGCCGTCTATTATTTGGAGAATATTTACCATTTGGTCTTGCTCGATAATTTCAAATATGATTCTACTACAAAGTTATGGAATGAAGGATTGATTCTGAATAATATCAATTTTATTTTTTCTCTTTGTCCTAGATCACATTTCATAAGTTTTAATGAAAACAATTCCTTGTATAATTGAAATGCGTTACTCTTTTTTAGAAATGCAAGAATTTTGTCGTTATTGCGTAAATACAGTCTTTCGATTCGTAACATTAAACCTACGTCATTTTCTGGAAAATCTGGATATGTTTTTTTTATATAATCGTGTCGTTCCAGACAGGCCAAGTAGTTGCCGATGTTCCAGTCTGCATCATCTTTTCCTTTTGCGCATATGCTTTCATTATGTTTTACATAGTAATACTTACATTCGTTTCCGTACGCCATTTTTTCTATTCGCATTATTTGCTTGTGAGTAAATAATAAATCATCTTGTTTTCTGTTTTCAAAGCGAAGCCCCTCAAACAATTCTCTTTTTGCCAACTTGTTCCATGCGGCTACGTATCCATCCATATTAAAAAGAATTTTTTTTAGAAAGTCTTTGCTTGTAATTATTTCTGATTTTTTCTTTTTGCCATTCTTTTTAAACTTGTTGTTCCTTACTGTGGTCCAACCGCACGTTGCTATTTCTACATCATATTTTTTTATGAGATCGTACAGATAGTCTATTGTATCAGGTTCGATGTAATCATCTGCGTCTATAAAATAAAGGTATTCACCCATTGCATTGTTTATGCCTGTGTTGCGTGATAAAGAGAGCCCTTGATTTGCAGTGGTGATTATCTTTATTCTTTTATCTTTATAGCTTTGGCAGATTTCTAGTGTGCCGTCAGTGGAGCCGTCATTGATAATAAGGATTTCCAAATCTTTATAAGTCTGATTGATGATGCTTTCGAGACATTTTTGGATGTACTTTTCACAGTTGTATACGTTAACTATTACAGATATCATTTGCAAATTATCCTCTTAAGTTTTAGATATGTGCTGACTATTGATTCGTATATTTTGGGGGAAATTCTAAAGAGAACTATTTTTATTTTTTTTCGTATCCCAATGTTGGCTTTCAGAATTTTTAATGAGAAGACTTTTTTATATAATTCCAATGCCTTACTTTTATGCATATATTCTTTAATTCGTATGCTTTTTGAACTGTATAAATATATAGTCGACTGTAAAAAGGATACGGCATTCTCGGTCAGATTTGGATAAAGGTCATTTATATAATTATACCGATCAAGTAATACATTGTACATATCGATTAATCTTTCTTCACTATTCTTCTTGTGGCACAAACTGTCGTTCCGCCATAAATAGTAATACTTTACTTTGTTGCTATAGACAATCTTGTCTGTCCTGGTTACTAACTTATGAGTAAAATCCATATCATTTATAATTCTGTTTTTAAATCTTAGGTCATCAAACAAATCTCTTTTTACCAATTTATTCCATATGGCAACAGAATACTCTTTCCATAACTGTATTCGCTTTATCATCTCTTCAGCAGAAATAATTTCTATCTTTTCCTCTTCCTGCTCAACTGTAAAATTATAGTCCCGTATTTCCAAAGAACGGCAAGTTGCAATTTTTACATCATACTTTTTTATCAGATTGTACAAATACTCTATCACATCTGATACAATAAAATCGTCCGCATCAACAAAGTAGAGATATTCGCCCTTTGCGTTGTCTATGCCTGTGTTGCGTGATAACGAGAGTCCCTGATTTGCAGTGGTGATTATCTTTATTCTTTTATCTTTATAGCTTTGGCAGATTTCCAGTGTGCCGTCGGTGGAGCCGTCGTTTACTATGAGGATTTCCAAATCCTTATAAGTCTGGTTGATGATACTTTCCAGACATTTTCTTATGTATTTTTCACCGTTGTAGACGTTAATTATTACAGAGATTAAAGCGTTCACCGTTCAAACTCCTTTTGGCAATTTAGATATTCCATGGAGCCTTTTCGCATCTGATAATAGGCATTGATAAAAGAAAGTTCACTAAAGACTTCCTTGTGACGAAGCAGATACTGCACCATCAGTAGGTGACGGAGCGGAGGGAATATTGCAGTAAAGAGAGCCCCCTTGTTAAAAAAGAATTTTTCGTCATATCCTGTAAACCATGTGGATTTTGTATTGTAAACCGTTCCCAGCCATTCGGGAGACGAATACACCCTGAGTTTCTTGCGGTATATGTCCCTTATAAATATAGTGTCAGAACCGTTGCTGAATTTTGCCCCTGGTCCAAAGTTTGTGTTGAATCTTATGCCTGCATCTTGCACAGATCTTTTCTTGAATGCTATGTTGTATGTTGCATAGTTAAGGCTGTTGTATATATGAAGCTTTTTCCTTTTTTTTTAGCGGCCTTTTATATCTGTTTGGACTTTTAAAATTAAACAGTATTACGTCCGCTTTTTTGTTTCTGGCAAATTCGTCCGAGACTTTTTTTACATAATACTCATCATACACAATGTCATCGTCGCACAGTAGAATTATGTCTCCGTCTACATGATCCAGACCCCGGTTCCTGCTGATGGATATACCTTTTTCATCGTAAGAATATATGTGGAAATTTTTGTACAGCTCTTCACCCTTCTTGCCGCATTGATTTATTACGGTACACTTGCTTGTTATGTTCATTTTGTCAAGATCGGTTTTGTTTAAATTCATTACAGACAACAACACTTCTACTTTCATTATTTCATTCCTTATGCTCGTCTTTTTATCGCATTAAAGGCATAGAATATGAAACATTCTATTCTCTTGAATAATGGTAGATGTTCATGTTTGTATAGATTCCAGGTTCTTTTTATGGCTTTAAGCTTATTATGGGATAAGGAGTTGTGACCTACTCTGTATGCGGATAAGACTTCTTGCATGCCATAGGCAGTGCCTATTTTTTTTAGTATTTTATACCAGGCTGCGTAATCTTGTCCCCTTCTCATATCTGGCATATAGATGTCGTCTTTTGTTAGGTATTTCATGTTCAGCATGACGGTGGATGTAAATATTGAGCTATTTTTTAATAATTGGTTATATGTTAGTGATTTTGGGACTTTTGCAATATGGGTCTTGTTTTCGCATAGATATAAATATTTGCTGTATATAAATGCCTTGCCCTGTATAAAACTTATTTGCTTTTCCAGTTTTTCCGGTTGAATCCAATAGTCATCGCTGTCCAAAAAGCATATATAATTACCTGTAGCTGCTTCTATTCCCTTGTCTCTGGCTACGCCAGCTCCTCTGTTTGTTTCTAACTCGATTAAGATAATTCTTTCGTCTTTGATGTCTTTTATTAACTCCAAGCTGTTGTCGGTACTTTTGTCATCTATGACGATTATTTCTATGTCCTTGTATGTTTGATGGATTACGCTGTTCAAGCATTCTTCTATATATTTGCTGGTGTTGTAAACAGGGATTATTATGCTAATCTTACCCCCCCCTTCCTGTTATTTGTATAGTTGTTCTCATGCGTACTCCCCTCTGGGCAAATGCCTGTGTATGTCTGTTTCATTGCTATATTTTAGCATGGATTTTGGGAATTGTAAAGTTTATTTCAGAGATTTTTCAGATATTTTAAGGGCATTGCGTAATGGCTGTTCTTTCGGGGGTGGCGGTTATTTTTCTGTTTGGAGGAGCTTCTGGTTTTGCAGTATGATTGCCTGAATGTTTTCTAATTTTGTAAAACTATTGTATAAAAGTTTCTAAAATTTTGCAAACACTTTGTTGTTGGCGGGAACAGACCCTGAAACAAGTTCAGGGTGACAGTTCTTCTTTTAGTTTACCGTAATCTGTGAGGCCTGTTTGCCGTCTGGGGCGTAGCAGCGGATTGGGTTTGTGCGGTCTACGATGGTGTTCATGCCGTTGTAGAAGGCGTACTGGTAGGTTCCAGGGGGGAGGGGAAGGTCAAATTCGTAGATGCCGGGGGTTGTTTCGCGCATGGTATAAATCCAGCTGTCCCAGTTGGTGAATGAGCCGCCAAGGCGGATTTGCTGGCCCTTTGTTCCTTTGTAGACAAAGTGGACGCGGCCGTCTTTTTTTTGTTCGGTTACGAAGGGGATGCTACGGTTTGCGTCTACCTGGGAGACGAGGACACCGCACTTGTCGCTGTATGTTTTGTTGCTGTTGTAGGGGTCAGTTGTCCAGAGTCCGTCGATTATTAGGCGGTAGCGTACTACCTGGACGTCTTTTGGCAGCTTTATGATGAAGAACTGGAGTGATTCCTGAACTTTGTAGTCTGCGTCGTAGATGTTGCGTATCTTGAAGGAATGTATGGTTTTATATTCTTCGTGCTCAAAGGCGATTCCGATGTGGCGGGCATTGTTTTTTGCGGTAAAAACGAGGTTTTGTCCCTGGATGAAGGGGGCCTGAACTGTGTCAAGTTTTGCCACGATGTTGGCAAATTCGGCATCCTGGTCATCTTTTGGGGCAATATAGGGCCTTAAGGGTACAGAGGATTCTGCTGCGAAAAGCTGAGAAGCTGAGAGTAGGGTAATTGTAAATAAAAATAATATAGGCCTAAAAAAACTATTCTTATTCATACTTCGATTATCGGTCATTTTTTAATTTTATGTTAGGGGGGAAGGGGATTTTTTGCATAAAAAATTTATTTTTTCAAGGGAGGGCCCTTGGACCCCGAATTTGGAGGGGGAAA
>Ga0256404_1012802_pt1 | contig 10799 bp, 14 predicted proteins | sample RumenRJG_01DNA_FD_185990 | JGI IMG/M metagenome (GOLD analysis project Ga0256404, IMG submission 185990) | Bovine rumen microbial communities from Lethbridge, Alberta, Canada - RJG_01 | ecosystem: Host-associated > Mammals > Digestive system > Stomach > Rumen | place: Canada: Alberta | collected...
CAAGGAAAGCATCATGAATGCCTACGAGATCAAGACCGGCATGTCCCGGCACAAGATCTCACAGCTCATGGACGCGGAGACCTGGATGAACGCCAGGGAGGCTGTGAAGCTGGGCTTTGCTGATGAGATTCTGTTTGACAGGGATCAGGAAGAATCAGCAGACAGCAAGGAGCCGGGCGTCGAAATGCTCTTCAGCCGCAAGGCCGTTACGGATTCCCTGCTATCCAGGCTGATTCCGAAGGACAGACACAAGTCTGGTTCGGAAGAAGAGCCTGCAGCAGTGAAACATGGTGTTGAAACGAGGGAGACCGGAATTCCGGTCGCACAGCTTGAGAAGAGACTGTCTCTTCTCTCACATTAAGGAGGATGAAAGCAATGAGCAAGATTATGGATCTGATGGAGAAGAGAGCGAAGGCATGGAACGCTGCAAAGGAGTTCCTGGACAGCCATTCTCAGGACGGCGGCAATGTTTCCGCGGAGGATGCTGCGGTTTATGACCGCATGGAGAAGGAGGTCACGGACCTCACGAAGGATATCGAGCGTCTGCAGAGGCAGGAGGCCATTGACCAGATGCTGAACCAGCCGACCAGCAAGCCGATCACGGACAGACCTGTCCAGACGAAGGGCGAGGAGAAGACCGGAAGAGCGACGGATGAGTACCGCAAGGCCTTCTGGGACAATATCCGTCATCCCGGAAATCCGGTGCTGCGCGATGTCCTGGAGGTCGGCACTGATGGAAATGGCGGTTACCTGGTCCCGACGGAGTTTGAGAGGACTCTGGTAAAGGCTCTGGATGAGAACAATGTCATGCGTACCATCGGCTGCAAGGTGATCACCACTCAGAACGAGCGCAAGATCCCGGTCGCTGATGGTCATACCGTTGCGGTATGGACTGCAGAAAACGGTGCCTACAAGGAGAGCAACCCGACCTTTGCCCAGAAGAGCATCGACGCCTACAAGCTCACGGACCTGATCAAGGTCTCCGATGAGCTCCTGTCCGACAGCTTCTTCGACATCGAGGGTTACATTTCCGAGGAGTTCGGAAGAGCCTTCGGTGAAGCTGAGGAGGATGCCTTCATTAACGGCGCCATCCAGAGCGGACAGACGGTGATCGATCGTCCGACCGGCTTGTTCTCCAAGGCAAATGCAGGCGGAGCTCCGCAGGGTGTCGCTGCTGCAAGTGCAACGGCTATCACAGCGGATGAGCTGATCAGCCTGGTCTACTCTCTGAAGGCTCCTTACCGTAACAAGGCGAAGTTCCTTATGAACGATGCGACAGTTGCGGCGATCCGAAAGCTGAAGGACAGCAACGGTGTCTACATGTGGCAGCCTTCTCTGACGGCAGGTCAGCCTGACAGACTGCTCGGCTATGAGCTGTACACCTCTCCGAAGGTGCCGGTCATGGCAGCAGGTGCAAGGGCTGTTGCCTTCGGTGACTTCTCCTGCTACTGGATCGCGGACCGCGCGGGGCGCACGATGAAGCGCCTGAACGAGCTGTACGCGACCAACGGCCAGGTCGGTTTCACCTGCACGGAACGTGTTGACGGAAAGCTGATCCTGTCCGAGGGCATCAAGATCCTCGACATGAAGGCAGGATCCTGATCAAGATGAGAAGTAAGGCTCCGGTGAATTCCGGGGCCCTTTGCTTTGGAGGTGAGTATGGCTCTGGTAACACTTGAAGAGGCAAAAGCATATCTCAGGGTCGATACCGCGGACGAAGATTCCCTGATCCAGAGCCTGCTTGAATCCTCGGAGAAGCTGGCAATGGATGTGGCAAGGCTTCCGGATGAGGAAGTCCAAGAGCATGCGGAGCTGATGAAGACGGCGGTGCTGTTCACCCTGGGATATCTGTATGAACACCGGGAGGAGGCGGATCACCACGAGTTGGTGATGACACTGCGGAATCTTCTCTTCTCAATCCGGGAAGGGAGGCCAGTGATCACATGAACATCGCAAAGCTCCACAAGAGGATTCTGTTTCAGGTGAACGCCATCGCGACAGACAGATACGGCAACCATACGAGCGGCTGGAAGGATTACTTTTCCACATGGGCCACGATCGGAACGGACAGCTACGGGTCCGAGGACAAGGGTGTGGTCATCAATCCGGAGGAGACGCTGAATTTCACGACAAGATGGTGTACGGAGCTGGCGGCTGTTGAATCGACAAAGTACAGGATTCTCTGTGAAGGGAAGACCTACAACATTATTTTTGTGAATCCGATGGGCTATAAGCACAAGTCGCTGAAGTTCACCGGGAAGCTCTACAGGGAGAAATCCTGATGAGTGTATTGCCTGATCTGGTTGATGGAGGGGAGCCCTATGAGTGACAGGGTAACGATCGACGGAATGACAGACGCTATTATGGGCGAGCTGGAAAAGTACCGGGACATGGCTGCGGAGGATCTGAAGGAAGCGGTCAAGGAGACCGGAAACGATGTGAAGAAGGATATCTCTGCCAACGCGCCGGTCAGGACCGGAAAGTATAAGAAGTCCTGGGCAGTGAAAAAGACGGCCGAGACTGCGGAATCCATCGAGATTGTGGTCCATTCCAGAAACCGGTATCAGATTGCGCATCTTCTGGAAAACGGGCATGCCAAGAGGGGCGGCGGGAGAGTTGCCGCCATTCCGCATATTAAGCCTGCGGAGCAGAGGGGAGAAACAGAGCTTGTAGAGAAGATCAAGCGGAAGCTGGAGGGAGGCGGATGATGTGACATACGACGATGTAATGGCGATGCTGCAGGAAGCTGACCTGCCGCTTGCCTACGATCATTTTGCTGAGGGCGAATCTCCGGATCCGCCTTTTTTGGTGTTTCTTTTTCCGGAATCGGAGAGCGTCTTTGCTGACGATACGGTCTACCAGAAGGTCGAGGACCTGAACGTGGAGCTGTATACGGACAGGAAGGATCCGGAGTTGGAGAAGAAGCTGGAAACGATATTGACGGAGCACCAGTGTCCGTATGTGAAGACAGAGGTCTGGATCCCGGACGAGCGGATGTACGAGGTGCTTTATCAGACGCAGATCATAAAGGAGGATTGAGATGGCTGCAGTAAAGAACAAGGTGAAGTTCGGTCTGAGGAACTGCCATTACGCGCTTGCAACGATGGACGATTCCCAGAATGTAACATTCAGTACGCCGGTGCCGATTCCCGGTGCAGTATCCCTCTCGCTGAGTGCGGAGGGCGACAATGATCCGTTCTATGCGGATGATTCGGTTTATTTCCTGGTGGCGACCAATACCGGTTATTCCGGTGACCTGGAGGTTGCCATGATCCCGGAGAGCTTCCTGAAGGATGTCCTGAAGGAGACGGAGGACGCAAACGGTGTCATCGTGGAGAACAAGGACGCGGAGCCGGCGCATTTTGCCCTGCTCTTCGAGTTCACGGGCGACAAGAAGCAGATCCGCCACTGCATGTACTATTGTAGTGCGACAAGACCGGCTATGGAAGGCGATACCAAGGAAGACAAGACGAATGTGAAGACCGAGAAGATCTCGATCACGGCGACACCGCTGCCCAATGGCATCGTGAAGTCCAAGACCGGGTCCAATACCTCGGATACCGTCTACAACGACTGGTACAAGGAGGTCTACATGCCTTCTACGACGCCGGCATCTACGGAGACAGAGACAGGCGCATAAGAATAAGGGCTGTGGTGGCTGAAAGTATCAGCTGCTGCAGCCGGTTTATCGGAAATGGCAGATGAGACTGCCTGAAGGAGACAGTATGGCGGTTACAAAAGAGATTGAGATTGACGGGATTCCGGTGAAGTTCAAGGCTTCAGCGGCGATCCCGAGATTATACAGGAACAAGTTCGGAAGGGACATCTACCGGGATCTGGCCAAGCTCCAGAAGGCCATCGAGGAGAACGACGCGGAGAATTCCTCTCTGGATAACTTCTCTCTGGATGTATTCGAAAGCCTTGCCTGGCTTTCCGCCTGGCACGCGGATCCGCAGCATGTGCCGGACAATCCGGACGAATGGCTGGATCAGTTCAACACGTTCTCTATCTACGAGATCCTTCCGCAGATCATCGAGCTCTGGGGCATGAACGTGGAGCAGCAGGTCGAAGCTAAAAAAAACTTCCCGCCACAGACCGGGAAATGACGACGCCGCTTTTTCTGCTGCGGTGTGTTCAGCTGGGAATCAGCCTGCGGGACCTGGATCTTCTGACCATCGGAACGGTCAATGACATGTATGCGGAAATGAGCAACGACGATTACGATGGATACTGCGAGATTGCGACCGAGGCTCAGATGGATGCTTTCTGATGGCGTCTAGGCGTTGCGGAAATATTTTTTGAAGGAAGGAGGCCGGCATGGCGGACAGAATAAAGGGTATTACTGTCGAGATCAATGGTGATACCACCGGTCTCTCGAAGGCTCTTTCGGGAGTCAACAAGGAAATCAGAAATACCCAGGCACAGCTCAAGGACGTGAACAAGCTCCTGAAGCTGGATCCGGGAAATACGGACCTGATCGCACAGAAGCATAAGCTCCTGCAGCAGGCGGTCGAGGAGACGAAAAAGAAACTGCAGTCTCTGAAGGAGGCTCAGAAGCAGGCGGATGAAGCCCTGAAGAACGGGACTATTTCTCAGGAGCAATATGACGGCCTGCAGAGGGAGATCGCGGAGACTACTCAGAAGCTGAAGGACCTGGAAGCCCAGGCGGAACAGTCCGCGACGGCGCTGCAGAAGATCGCTGCGGCCGGCGGAAAGCTGAAGGACATCGGTGGCATGGTATCCGGGATCGGAAAGGACCTGACGACCTATGTGACGGTTCCTCTGGCAGCGGCCGGTGCCGCGGGCGTGAAGTCCTTTGCCGACGTCGACAAGACGATGGCTCTTGCCAACAAGACCATGGGAAATACGGCGGAGCAGGCGAACACGCTGAATGCGGCTATGAAGGATGCGGCTGCCAATTCCACCTACGGTATGAGTGATGCCGCAAATGCTACCCTGAACTTCGCGAGAGCGGGCCTTGATGCAGAACAATCGGCAGCGGCCCTGGCCCCTGCCATGAACCTGGCCGCCGGCGAAGGCGGTGATCTGGATACGGTTTCTGCAGGACTTGTAGCGACGATCAACGGCTTTCACGGATCTTTTGAAGAGGCCGGAACCTATGCGGATGTCTTTGCCTCTGCCTGCAACAACTCTGCTCTGGATGTGAACAGCCTGTCGTCCGCCATGTCTGTGGCGGCACCGATCTTCGCGTCAGCTGGCTATAAAGTCAATGACGCAGCCCTCTACATGGGTGTCATGGCCAACAACGGTATTGAAGCGGACAAGGCTGCCAATTCCCTGAAGACCGGTATCGCAAGACTGGTCTCTCCTGCTAAGGACGGGGCGGAGATGATGGAGCAGCTTGGAATCTCCATCACGAACTCGGACGGGTCCATGAAGGATTCCGTTACCGTGCAGAAGGAACTGCATGATGCCTTCGCGAATCTGTCGGAATCGGAGCAGATTGCAGCTGCATCGGCTATCTTTGGGAAAAACCAGATGGCTCCCTGGCTGGCCTTGATCAATACGGCACCGGGCGATGTGAATGAGCTGAATGCATCTCTCGCAGCCTGCGGCGGGACGACGCAGGACATGGCAGACACCATGATGAACGGCTTCGGCGGATCCATTGAGAAACTGAAGTCCTCCATAGACGTGCTTGTCTATTCTCTCGGTCAGGCGCTGGCGCCTACGATCCAGAGCGTGATTAATTTCCTGCAGGGACTGGTGGACAAGTTCAATGCCTTAAGCCCTGCCCAGCAGGACCTGATCGTGAAGATTGGACTCTTTGCAGCGGCAATCGGTCCGGTACTTCTCATTGTGGGAAAGCTCATGTCGGCAGTCGGAACCATCATGACGGTCGTTCCGAAGCTGGCAGGCGTGATCAGTACAGTGAAGGGGGCCTTTGTCGTCCTGAACGCGGTCATGCTGGCCAATCCGATCATGATCGTCATTGCCGCAATCGCTGCCTTGGTGGCGGCATTCATTTATCTCTGGAATACGAACGAGGAATTCCGACAGTTCTGGATTAATCTCTGGGAGAGCATCAAGCAGGCGGCGATTACGGCCTGGAATGCGATCGGAGAGTTCCTGAAGAGCGCCTGGGAAGGGATAAGGAATACCTGCCAGACCATCTTCAATGCCATCAAGACATTTTTCCAGACGGTATGGAACGGAATCAAGAATATCTTCTCTACAGCAGTCGGTGCGGTGAAGACGGTGGTCACCAATGCCTGGAATGCCATTAAGACGGTCACCTCGACCGTTTGGAACGGCATCAAGTCTGTGGTAACAGGAACGATTACGGCTATCAAGAACGGAATCTCCACCGGACTTACCGCGGCGAAGAACACGGTCACCAATATCCTGAACGGGATCAAAAACGCATTCTCAACTGTCTGGGAGGGAGCTAAGAATATCGTCTCCGGTGCCATTGAGAAGATCAAGGGCATGATGAACTTCCACTGGGAGCTGCCGAAACTCAAGCTACCGCATTTTTCCATCACCGGAAAGTTCAGTCTGGATCCGCCTTCCATTCCGAAAATCGGAGTGGAGTGGTATCGGAAGGCTATGGGAGACGGTATGATCCTGGATTCGCCGACGATCTTTGGAGCAGCCGGTGGAAAGTTACTTGCCGGCGGTGAGGCAGGACCAGAGGCTGTAGTCGGAGTGGATTCCCTAAGGACCATGATCCAGGAGGCAGTTGCCGGACAGACAGCGGTGCTTGCCCAGGCAATCGGCGCAGCCGGCAGCGGAGACATTACGATCCCTGTGTATGTGGGCGGAACACTCCTGGATGAGATGGTTGTCACTGCACAGAACCGGCAGAATCTGAGATCGGGAGGAAGGTGAGAGAATGGCTTTTATACAATATCTGACCTTTGATAATGTGGCGATTCCCAGACCGGACTCCTATGAGGTTCATCTTTCTGATGTGGAGGCGGATTCCGGAGGGGAGACTGAAGCCGGGACAACGCAGCGGGATATTGTGCGGACAGGGGTCGCGGAGATCCCTGTCTCTTTTTCCGTCAGTCCTTCCTGGATGAAACGGCTGACAGTCTTTAAGAACAAAGCTTCCATCTCGGTGAAATATTATGATCCTGAGACAGCAGCCGTGAAGGCAGCGGAGATGTACATCGACGGCTTTAAAGCAAAGCTGGTGCAGGATACCAGCTATGGAGGGCTGTGGAGCGTTTCCTTCACGTTAAGAGAATTCTGATTGAGTGAATCAGTCAAGGCTGATATGATGAAAGGGAAAAATGACACCATGAAATTTATTAGTGACTCATAAATTCCTTAATATCTTCCTCCTTGCGAGCAGTATGAGTATGATGCAGTTACACAGCCGATGGCTGTATAGAACAGAGGCATCTGCATAGAAAGAAGGAAGAGAATCATGATGAACGAGAATGTAAAGAAACTGCTGAAAACTGGAATGTGGGATCTTGCAACGTGTGCTGGCGGCGAACCTAATGTTGTGCCGGTAGCTTTCAAAGATGTGACGGATGACGGAAAACTGGTCGTCGGAGATGTATTTCTGGAGACAACACTGAACAACCTGAAGGCTGACGACGGCAGGATCGCCATTTCCGTTTACAGTGCTGAAAATCTGGAAGGCTATCAGATCAAGGGTACAGCGGAATATGTGACGGAAGGAAAAGTCGTTGAAACCTTTAAGGCCATGGTGGAGAGCATGTTTCACGGTGCGGCAACTGCAAAGGGTGCTCTAATCATTACACCGGAAAAAGTGATCGTCACAACACCTGGCGAAAACAATAAGAAGGAACTATAAGAAAGAATTATTACGGAGGCGCAGATCATGTACAAAAAGAAGCTGGATGAAGATATCCGCTGCCCCTTGGAATACGGACTTGAATTATTTGGAGGCAAATGGGATTCTCGCGTGATCTGCGTTTTAAATGAGAAAAAGGTTCTGCGCTATAGTGAAATCCGTAAGGAGATGATGAATGTAACGGACGCGGTACTTGCATCGACTTTGAAGAAACTGATTGCGAATGATCTCATACAGAGAAAATCTTATGATGAGATTCCTCCAAGAGTAGAATACAGTCTGACCGAAAAAGGAGCGTCTGTAGTTCCAATCTTGCAAAGTATCTGCAAGTGGTCCGGGATATTTTACAAAGAGGACGATGCGCACACTATGGTTCAATGCCAGAAGTGTGATTACAAAGAATGAGAGAACAAGAAGATTGGCAAGACCAATATCTCAGAGTTTTTATGAGGAGGGTGGCGCAGTGTCAGTGAAGCAGTATGTAGTAGATGCCTTTACAGATAAAGTGTTCCATGGAAACCAGGCGGCTGTCTGCGTGCTTGATGAATGGCCGTCGGAAGAACTCATGATGAACATTACGAAGCAGAATAACTTCTCTGAGACTGCATTTACGGTAAAGACAAGGGATAAGTATCATTTGCGTTGGTTCACGCCGGGCGGCGAGATTGATCTTTGTGGACATGCTACACTGGGTACCGCATATGTGCTCTTTCGCTTCTATGAACAGTCCTCGGATCGCCTTGTATTTTCTACGCTTTCTGGTGACCTGATTGTCACGAAGAAGGGTGATCTGCTGGAAATGGAATTCCCGGCTTACAAGCTGAATCCGGTTCCGGTGACAGACGAGATGACTGACGCGCTTGGTGTGCGCCCGGTTAAAGCATTTATGGGACGTGACCTTTTATGTGTCCTTGATAATGCTGCAGCTGTACGTGAACTCAAACCTGATTTGGAGAAAGTAAAGAAACTTGACGGTCTCCTGCTCCAGGTAACGGCTCCTGGTGATGATACAGACTGCATTTCCCGCAGCTTCGCACCAAAACTCAATGTCGCAGAGGATCCTGTCTGTGGTTCCGGCCATTGCCACATCATTCCCTATTGGGCGGATACTACTGGCAAAGACGATCTCGTCGCATACCAGGCATCGAAGCGTGGCGGGATCCTTTACTGTCACATGGAAGGCGATAAAATTTTTATGGCAGGTAAGGTCGTGCTTTATTCCATTGGAGAGCTGCTTGTGTGAACAGAACTCTTTTGGTACTTTCCAGTTATCGCGTTAAATAATGAAAATCACAAAGATGATGTCAAGAGATCGGAGCGGTCCGGTCTCTTTTCTTTTGCCATGAAATGAGGAAGGAGGGACGCTCGACGTCCGGTGGACGTCGGTATTGCGTCCGACCGGAGCGGAGCGGAGAGGCGATGTACGCGGTAAGTGAGGCGTTTCTGCAGGCGGTACAGAGGAAAACCCGCCATTATTACTGGACAGGGAAGATCACGACGACCGGCGGCGCGGTGTATGAGTTTGGGCCGGAGGATATCGTGAAGGGATCCGGATATATTTCCTCCCAATGCTGCGGATCCTCGGAGATCGAGCTGGGAACGGTGTATGCCGCGGAGTTCGGGATCTCATTATTCTCCTCCATTGACAGGTACACGCTGAAGGACGCGAAGGTCGAGCTTTTCTATCATCTGGAGCTCGCGGACGGGTCCTATGAGACAGTTCCAATGGGGATCTTCGAGGTCTCGGAGGCGAACCGGAAGGTACGGACGCTGGAGCTGAAGGGCTATGACTACATGCTCCGGTTCGAGCGGAACTTCAACAGCTTTGAGACTATCGGGACGCCGTATGACTTCATTGCTCTGTGCTGCAAGGCCTGCAAAGTGGAGATGGCGCAGACAAAAGAGCAGATCGAGGCCATGACCAACGGGACACAGACGCTGTCCATCTATACGGAAAATGATATCGAGACCTACAGGGACTGTCTCTACTATGTGGGGCAGGTCCTTGCAGGCTTTTTTGTTATTAACCGGGAAGGAAAGCTGGAGCTTCGAACGTATGGCATGAGCCCTGTTCAGACCTACGAGGCGAAGCACCGGTTCTCTTCCAGCTTCTCCGATTTCATTACAAGATATACGGCGGTCAATTCCACGAACCGGCGGACCGAGATCGCTGAATACTATGCCCTTGAGACGGATGATGCCCTGACCATGAACCTGGGTGTGAATCCACTCCTGCAGTTCGGTCTGGAGGAGACCAGGGAGATGCTCTGCAGGAATATCCTGAATGACATTGCTCAGATCCGCTATGTGCCATTTGAGTCGGACACGATCGGGAATCCGGCACTGGATCTTGGTGATGTACTGACCTTTTCCGGAGGGCAGGCGGACGCAAGTCAGCTGGCTGCCATTACCTCTATGGAGATCAAGATCGGCGGCAAGGAGACACTGAAGTGCGTCGGCAAGAATCCGCTGCTGGCCCAGTCGAAGTCTAAAAACGATAAAAATATCGCTGGCCTGATGAATTCCATTGAACAGGGCAAGATCGGGATCCATACCTTTACCAATGCTTCCGTCATCGATGTGGCGGAGACAGACAAGAAGATCATCAGCATCCAGTTCGCGACGTCGGAAGCGAACCATGTCCAGTTCTTCGGGCAGGTCATGATCAATGTGGCGGCGAAAACTGTGACAAAGACCGGGGAGGCAACAGGGAGCATTACGATTCCAGCACTGTTGGTGAGCACAGCTTCGGGAGCATCTGGTGCAGGCACCGCTGATAATGGATCTTCGGAGTCTAATGGTACGGGAAGCAGTGATACTTCCGGAGGAACGGATACGAGCGGATCCGGAACCGGCGACACAACCGGGAACACAGGCACGGGTGAGACAGATACTTCCACAAGTTCCTCTAGCGTGAGTTTACAAGTTATCTGATGCTTGCCCTTAAACCCTTGATCACACGAGGCTTGATAGTATGTAGAACGTATTACCTAACTAAATACATGTG
>Ga0256404_1012804_pt1 | contig 10798 bp, 9 predicted proteins | sample RumenRJG_01DNA_FD_185990 | JGI IMG/M metagenome (GOLD analysis project Ga0256404, IMG submission 185990) | Bovine rumen microbial communities from Lethbridge, Alberta, Canada - RJG_01 | ecosystem: Host-associated > Mammals > Digestive system > Stomach > Rumen | place: Canada: Alberta | collected...
CGGCCGGATTGATCTGAACATCGACGTGCTCCAGTTCCGGCATAACAAGAACCGTAGCGGTCGAAGTCTGAATACGTCCGTTTGCTTCGGTGACCGGGACTCTCTGAACACGGTGAGCGCCGGATTCGAACTTCAGTTTCGAGTAGACGCGTTTTCCTTTGATACGGAAAGAAATCAAAGAATAACCGCCTAACGGAGTAGGCTGAGAATCGAGAATCTGAATCTTCCAATTGTTCTTATCCGCGTAATGGGAATACATACGGAATAAGTCACCAGCGAAGATGTTCGCTTCATCACCCCCGGCTGCACCGCGGATTTCCATGATGATGTTTTTATCATCGTTGGGGTCCTTAGGGAGCAAAGCAACTTTAAGATCTTCGTTGAGCTTTTTGATCTGGTTATCGGCTTCGTTGAACTCTTCCTTCGCTAAAGCCTGCATATCGGGATCACTATCCTTCATCATCTCGAGAGCTTCGGCGGAATTGGATTCAGCCTGTAAGAGCTGGTTGAACATTTCAACCGGTTCTTCCAAAGTAGCTCTTTCCTTTGAGAGCTTTGTCATTGTCGCAACATCGCTATTCCCTTCACTCAGGATCTTATCGATATCGCTTAATCTCTGCTTCATCGCCTTGAGGCGTTCTCTCATGTAATCAACTGCCATTATTTCGTTTTCTCCTTTATTCTTTTTCTTTCATCCAAAAAACGTCTTCACACCAACTTACGTCTGCTAGAGAAAACGGAAACCTCTTTGGTTTTTCATAATTTTGCCTAGGTATTGTAGCACAGGAGAACTTTTATTTCTCCTCTTTGGTACGGAGCGAGAGGAAGAAAGAATCCAGCTGAGACTGGAAACGGGAATCTTCTATTTCCACTACTTCGCATTTATTTCCTACGAAAACATGGTAATAACTCAGAGAACCAAGCTTAGGATCCGGAAGAACATAAATAAGGGTTTTGATACCTGCTTTCAGAATGGCTCCCATGCACATAAGACAAGGTTCTAAGGAGACAATCAGAATACCGCCTTTGAGATAACGGGAACCGGTAACTTGGAATCCTTTCTGCAATGCCTGAATTTCGGCATGGGCAAAAGGATCGTTGTTTTCTTCTACTCGATTGCGGGTATAGATGACTTTTTGATGCGGTAATACTAAAGCAACGGAAACCGGGACTTCGCCTTCTTCTTTGGCTTTGTCTCCTTCTTCTAGCATCCTTGTAAGTATCTGGTTCAGTTCTTCTTTGTTCATATCTGATGATTAAAAAAGCCACCGCACACAGAAACTCAATCTTATGGCTGCTACCTTCCGGTCCTGACCAGGTTCGACGAGAACTGTCGCGATGGTGGCTAAATTATACCATAGGAAACGGAGATTGGAAGGAAAGAATCAGAGGGAAGAGAAGATATCGTCTAAGGTCTTATCGTCTTTTTCTTCAAAAGGAAGATCTCCGCCGACTAAAGCGAGAAGGCCTTTCGCATATCCGGCGACTTTGCCTCTGGCAATCGTGTTGAAACGTTCGCTATGAGCCATCGCCTCATTGACTTTCTCACGGTTCGAGCCGATATCCTTGAGCTCCATCGGAGTGATTCTTTCCCTACGGATATATTCAATCCACGGGACTGGTACATCGTGATAATAGCCATCTCCGCCTCTTACACTTATGTGATCGACTCTCTGAATCGTCTCATACGAATAAGAGAAGATTTCATCTTTATCGGTCTTAGCACAGGTCTTTGCCGAACGGAATTTCTCCATGACCGGTAAGGAACTATCGGCACCTTGCGGTAAGAAGCAGGAACGGGGAAGACGGTTTGCCATACTTTCGGCTTCGAAGGAAGTGTAATTATGAGGTAAGGATTCCTTATAGATTTCTTCGTGCGGTTTATACATCTGATAAAGAGGAATCGAAAGCAGAGGAGCAAGATCGAAGAAGAGATTAGCGATAAAGGCGTCGCAATAATCGACAAAACGTTTTCTACCTTCTTCGAAGTCGTAACATTCGAAGCGGGTAGGATCCGCATCGTAATCGAATTTCTGAGAGTGTTCGGAATAGATGATGTTGACCATCTTATCTTTGCGGAAAACGAAGTCGTCTCCGAAAGGTTTCGAGAACATCAGATCGAGCATATTGTTCTGGGCAAGCGGGGTGAACAGAAGACGGAACTCGACTTCGTTATCACGATCAAAGGCGCCGAAGAAGCAGTCGAACTTCTCGTTTCCCATCGGGGTGAAGCTTCTTCCTTCCTGGAGAGCATCATCGGCCATCTTCTGGATCTCTTTACTCTTCTTTTCAACGTATTTTTCAATCTCTTTTTCGTCTTTCAGCTTATTGGCATCGCTGATTTCATGCGTGAAAGAAAGATGCGGAGCAGCTTCGTTTCCATAGATGAGAAGAGTCTTATCGGAATAGAAAGGAGCATTGTGGGTAGAATAAGCAGTCAACGTCTGAGAATGATGGTTGACATGCATATGACCTTTCGAATCCGTGTAAGTGGTTGTCCAGGTGATGATGCGATGTCCGACATAGGTCTTAGGGGCAAAGCGGTGGCTGAGAAGCTTTTCCACTAGGAAAGGATTCCCTTGGATATTACCGGAAAGAACATTGAGCACCGAATAGTTTTCATCGGTGACTTCTCCGACACCGAATTTCTCCGCGAGATAAGTGAGTCTCTCCATCGAGAAATAAGGATCCAGGTCGATGATAGGAGTCGTCTTCTCCATGACTCTGGCCGGCATATTCCAGTCGAAGGAGGCATTGAGAGAAGCTAATTGATTCTGTGCGATTCTTACTTCCTCATTCCATTTTTCCTGAGCAGCGGCTTCTTTTTCTTCTAAAGCTTTTGCTTTCTTCTTATTAGCAGTACCGCGATAAATGAATAAGGCAATCGCACCCACTAAACATAGAATGGCTAGAGTTAGGATAAGAGCAAAAGCGGTCTTGTCTTCATCGTTGAGAACGAGCGATAGTAAAAAGAGAAACAAAGAAAAGATGAGAAGAATAACCCCGAGAAAAATCTGAAAGAGGCCAGCTGATTTTGTCTTCTTTCCTTTTTTCTTCTCTGTTTCCAGATCCGCCTGTATCTTGCGGATTTTATCGTTCTGAAGCTTATTGGCGGCGACATTGATGTTGGCATCTTTTGCTAACTTATCAAAATACTGCTCGGCACAATCGTGATATTGTTGCCGAAGCTGATTTTCGTAAAGCTCACTCGGTCGGAAGAGAACCTGCTTGTTGCTGTTATTATCCATTCCTTGTTCCTCGCGGTTGTTTTCTTGTCCTAAATTATAAGCGATAGCCGAAAAGAAAGAAACGAGAGAGACGAAAACGAAAAGAGGTTCCTTCTCTCTTTTGTATAGGAGAAAGAACCTCTCTGTACTCTTATTCCTTATTACTTCTTATCTTCTTCGTCCTTCGAAGAGAGATTCGCCATATCTTCTTTCTGATATTCGTTCGGATCCGGATTCTTCTCTTTGAGGAGAAGGTTCATCAGGATACCTAAGATCATCGAGAAAGCGGTGGAAGTGATAGTGAACTTGACTTCGCCGGTTCCGAAGGTGAGAGCTAAGCCGCCGATACCGGCAACGAGGATGACGGAAGCGACGAAGATGTTCTTCGTCTTACCCATATCGATATGCTCGCTGATAAGCATCTTGACACCGGAAGCAGCGATGAAGCCGTATAAGAGGAGGGAGACACCGCCGGTGACACAGCCCGGAATCGTCTGGACAAGACCCATGACAGGGCTGAAGAAACCTAAGAGAATCGAGAAGACGCAGGCTAAGGCGATAACCTTGGTAGAAGCGATCTTCGTAACACCGACAACCGCGACGTTTTCACCATAAGTCGTATTGGCAGCACCGCAGAAGATACCGGAGATTGCAGTAGCAACACCATCACCGATAAGAGTGCGGGTGAGACCCGGATTCTCTAAGAGATCTCTCTGGAGAATGTTCGACATATTCTTATGATCGCCGATATGTTCGCAGATGGTGACTAAGGAAACCGGGATGAAGATCAAGGCAGCCTGACCGACCGCAGTACCGGTAAGTCCGACGGAGCCGCCTTCTGCAGCTACTAAGAAGAGGAACTTCGGATAGTCTAAGAAGGACTGAACCGTAATATGAGCAACATCGTCACGAACGAATAAGTTGGTTAACGAATCGAAGTTGACAATATGCCAATAATCGCTGTGGCAGCCATAGTAACCGATGAGGGTGAAGATGACAGCCGCAACATAACCGGCACCCATACCTAAGACGAACGGAATCAGTGCGATAGTCTTCTTTCCATAGTGAGCGCAGATAGCGGTGACCGCCATAGCGATAAGACCGCAGAGAATCGCAACTAAGTTATAACTTCCGGTGTTGGCGTTGGTGGTTAAGTTGGAGATAGCCGATCCTGCTAAGGACAGACCGATGACCATGATGACCGGACCGATGACAATCGGAGGTAATAACTTGTTGAGCCATTCAACACCGAAGATGCGGATGAAGAGAGCAACGATGCAATAGACCGCACCGACCATCGCCAAACCGACCGGAAGAATCCAGAGGTTCGGAACGCTTCCGTTGTTGACATCGATAGCAATAGCTTCGCTCATCGCACCCATATAAGCGAAGGAGGAAGCTAAGAACATCGGCGACTTGAACTTCGTGACAAAGAGATAGAACAGCGTACCGATACCAGCCGAGAAGAGGGTCGGAGCAATCATGACGGCGGCTAAGGACTGCGTGACGCCGTTGATAGTGACATTGTATTGACTGAAGACGATGAGAGGAACGGTGATGCAAGCGACAAACATCGCTAAGACGTGCTGGATGGCGAGAATAATCCACTGACCTGCTTTCTTCGGTGACTCGTCAACTTCCAAGATCATGCCGTTAGGATGAACTTTCGTCGCTTCGACAGCTGCTGCTTCTTTTCCCATAAGCTTTCCTTTCTGGTGTTTTCTCTACGTCTGATAAGACCAAAAAAAGAGACTAGGATGCCCTAGTCTCTGAAAACCGATACGTTGCCCTTGGAAAGAATAATTTTCAAGGGAGAGAAGGAAAAAGTACTCTTCGACATCATCGCCTTTTCGCTGAAAACGGAGAGGACCATTTTGCCGTTCATAAATTTTCCCTTGAGGTAGAGTTTATTCTTCAGCCACATAAAAGTAAAGAAAATTTTTTCATGAATCTCTCTGCTTTGTTTTCATAGACCAAAGGAAAACGAAAGATTCTGTCAAAATGAATTTCAACAAAATTCGGCATTTTATAAAATGTGCCGAAATTAGTTGAAAAAGCTTTTCAAAATATTATATGATTATGAAAAGGAGGTGACTTTATGCTTTTTCTCGGAAATCAACAAAAATACTATTCCATTGATGAGCTGAAGCAAAAGGGATTCTCCTATTACAAGATTAAACAAATGGAAGAGAGCGGACGCCTTAATCGTATTAATCGCAACACTTTTGAAGACCTTTGCTATAAAGGGGACGAAAATGACTTTGTTGATGTGACTGCTTATATTCATTTTGGCGTGATTTGCATGATGAGTGCCGCTAGGTACTACGGACTCACCAATTTTCTTCCCGAAGTTGTCGATATTGCGGTAGACCGCAAAAAGAAAATCAGTAATCGCCCGATTTGGCCTGGTATAAAAGTCTATTATTTTTATTCCGAACGCATGAGACTTGGTGTCAATGAAGTATTCGAAGATGGTAATTCTTTCCGCATCTTTGATATGGAAAAAACAGTTGTTGATATCATTTGTTATCGAAATAAAGTTGGTATTGAAGAAACTTCTGAAATTCTTCGTAATTATCTAAAAAAACAAAATCGGAAAATAGATAGGCTATATGCCTATTCTAAAGTTCTTCGATGCGAATCTGTTCTTCGTACTTATTTGGAGGTATTGATGGTATGAATGTTGATTCTGTAAAGGCTAAGCTTAAAAATTATGCCATTCGTTCCGGATGTACCTTCCAGGATGCTTTGGTTTACTATGGGCTTGAACGGACTATTTATCGCATATCTGTTTCCCCATATGCAAATCACTTTGTTCTTAAAGGGGGGATATTACTTTATGCTATTTTTGATAAAAAGTATGAGCGTGCTACAACGGATGTAGATTTACTTGCTCGTAGTATCTCAAATAGTGCGGAAGAGATGAAAAGAGTCTTTTATGAGATATTTTCACAAGCGGTAGATGACTCCCTTATTTTCGACCTTGATACCCTTTCTGTTGAAAACATTTCTGAATTTAAGGAATATCACGGTTTGAATATCTCTGTCGTAGCGCTTCTTGATCGTACCAGAATTCCCGTATCTATTGATATTGGTTTTGGCGATGTTGTTTATCCTAATGCGGTTGAAATGGAATTTCCCGTGATTCTGAATATGAGTTCTCCGAAGATTCAAGCTTATTCTTTGGAATCGGTTGTTGCTGAGAAACTGGAAGCTATTCTAAAAAACGGCTTTTTGAATAGTAGATATAAAGATTTTTATGATGTTTACGTTTTGTCGCAAGAATACCCTTTCCTCTATCAGAAGCTTTATCAAGCAGTTGTAGAAACGTTCACAAATAGAAAGACGCCTCTTACAATGGATACCATTGTTTTTCGCCCTGAATTCACAGAAGATACTCAACATCAAGCCAGATGGAAAAGTTTCCTAGGAAAGAAAAAGGCAATAATGAAAGTTTCCCTTACTGAAGTAATAAATAGAATCCAGATCTTTTCAAAACCTCTTTTGGACAAACCAGATTATGTACCATCTCTATGGAATCCTAAGGAAGGAAATTGGAATTAAAGCGTTTCTAAAGTCGACTTGTTTTATAGAAAACTTTTGTTACACCTGCTCCAAAGAAATGACTTCGGTAGCAACTTTGGTGCGGAAAGCCTCATCGTGTTCGACAAAAATCATAGTCGGAGAAGAAGAGACCAACAGGTTTTCAATCTGTACCCTTGCTTCGATATCGAGATAGTTGAGAGGTTCATCCCAAAGGTAGATATCGGGTGACTGGGATAACGATCTTGCTAATAGGACTTTCTTTTTCTCACCGAAAGAGTAGGAACTCATCTCCTTAGTGAAGGAATCTGGGTCGAATCCGAGCTTGATCAGCAGTGTGAAGAAAAGGTTTTTATCGAGTTGGTTCTCTTTGACGAAGTTTTCCAAACTCCCCTTGAGAAAAGAGGAATCCTGAGGAACATAAGAAAGAACAAGACGGGGAGAAAGATAGATTTCTCCTTCGTGTTTTATCTTCTCGTCTTGAAGGATAGCTTTGAGAAAAGAACTTTTTCCGGATCCGTTTCTTCCTTCAATCGCTAATCTTTCTCCTTGCTTCAAAGAAAAAGAAACTGGAGCGAAAAGAGGTTTTCCTCCTTCGTAATACAAAGAAACATTATGAAAAGAAAGGACGAGGTTGGAAGAAGAAACATGAGGTTGAAAATTCAAAGAATCGGACTCCTCGATATTGTTGAGCAATCCTTCTTTTTCATCGATCGCTATCTTGCTTCTCCGCTCCATGTTCTTCGCTCTTTGACTCATCTTGGCTGCCTTATGTCCGATGTATCCTTTATCCGGACGTAAACCGGAATTGCGGGTTCCGTTTTTACTCTGCTCTACTTTATCGGACCAGTTCTGCGTCTGCTTGGAAGCTTTCTTCAGACGGGATATTTCTTTCTCTAGTTTCCGGTTCTCGGCTTTTTGGTTCTCTTCCCGATTCCTGCGGTTTTCAGCATAGGTTGAATAGTTACCTTTTACGATTAAAATCTGTTCTTTTTCAAACGTCAAAACGTGGTCGATACAGGCATCTAAGAAGGCTCTATCATGGGAAACAAGAAGGAACCCTTTCTTTCTTCTCAGATAGTTACTGACGCTTTTTCTTCCTTCACTATCGAGATGATTGGTCGGTTCATCGATAAGAAGATATTTATCTTCGTGGAGAAAAAGAGCTGCCAATAGACATTTGGTCTGCTCTCCTGGGGAAAGAGTGGAAAAAGGTCGATAAAGAGCATCGTACGAAACATTAAGAAGACTTGTTTCTCTTTCGACTTCCCATTCTTCGGCTTGCGGAGCTAAGGAAGAAAGAAGAGACATGGTCTCACTATTTTTGTTAGGTACAGCAAACGGAAAATACATACAGGGACGGGAATTATAGATCTTCCCTTGGTATTCATATTCTCCTAAAAGAAGGCGTAGGAAAGTTGTTTTCCCATATCCGTTTCGTCCTATTAGCCCTGTCTTCCAATCGGTATCCAGGGTAAAATTCACATCATCAAAAACTTCTTCCGGTTGATCCGGATAGGCAAAACTTAAATGATCTACTTTGATTATCGACATGCGTATTCTCTCTTTCTGAGGAATGTCTTTGCGATAGGAAAAATGGCCTGATCCGAGAAAGACGTTTCCTATCTACAGAAGTTCGGTTCAGGATTCAGAACGAGAAAATGCGCATTGGTTTAAGCTCCTTAAGAATGCGGGTACTATACCATAGTGTCCCTTCGAGTGACAAGATGTAGTTCAATATGGATAAGAAAACGTTACTTACATGAATAAAGTTGTTTCTTAACGGATTAAAAATGAAAAAGGGGATATTCCTGATTAGAGAAATATCCCATTCTTAAGATTAGTTTTTCTTCTGCTTCGCTAAGTAAGCAGCTCTGGCTTCCTCGTCTCTGTGTTTCTTGTTGAAAGCTTTCTGCTGTTTTTCGATGAACTTGCGGTTCTCGAAGTAGTTGACACCTAAGGCTCTTTCCACACGCTTGACGGTCTCACTAGCTTTGGCTCTGGCTTTGGCGGAACCTTCCTCTAAAATCTGATAGACGCCGGCGATGTTGTTTTCGTATTCCTTACGTCTGGCGCGGATTGGATCAAGGGTATCGTTAAGGACCTGCGCTAAGAACTTCTTGACGGTGACATCGCCTAAGCCACCTCTTTCGTAATGGGCTTTGAGTTCGTCAAAGTTCTTATACTGCGGAAGATACTTGGCAAAGTGTTCGTCTTTGACGAAAGCGGAGAGATAGACGAAAACCGGATTTCCTTCGGTGTGACCGGGATCTTCGACTTTTAGATGAGTCTGATCGGTGAACATCGACATGACTTTCTTGTTCACTTCTTCGGCGCTATCGCTGAGGTAGATGCAGTTTCCTAAGGATTTCGACATCTTGGCTTTGCCATCGGTGCCAGGAAGTCTGCGGGCAGCTTCGTTTTCCGGAAGCAGAATCTTACAAGGAGTCAATGTATCTCCATAGAGAGAATTGAACTTGTGGACGATTTCGTTGCACTGCTCGATCATCGGAGACTGATCTTCACCGGCCGGAACGATGGTGGTATCGAAAGCCGTGATATCGGCTGCCTGTGAAACAGGGTAACAAAGGAATCCAGCCGGAATCGAATCTTCGAAGTTACGCATCTGAAGTTCGCTCTTGACCGTAGGGTTGCGTTCAAGGCGAGAAAGAGTCACTAAGTCGAGATAGTAGCAGGTGAGTTCGAAAAGCTGAGGAACCTGAGACTGAACGAAGATTGTCGTTTTCTTCGGATCCAGACCTGCCGAAAGATAATCGAGAGCAACTTCGATGACGTTGTCTCTGACTTTCTGCGGGTTACCGGCGTTATCGGTGAGAGCCTGGGTATCGGCAATCATGACATACATCTCATCGAAATCGCCTTGTTCCTGAAGTTCGACTCTTCTTCTTAAAGAGCCGACATAGTGTCCGATATGGAGTCTACCGGTCGGTCGATCTCCGGTCAGCATGACCTTCTTCTGTGTTTTCTGTTCTTCCATATTCTTTCTTCTTTCTGACTAGAGAGTCTTAGCTAATTGCTTGATATAGTCTTTTACTTCTTCGCCTAAATCTTCTCTCTTGAGAGCAAAGTCGATAATGGCTTTGACATAGCCGAATTTATCGCCGATATCGTAACGGGTACCGGTGAAGATCTTGGCATAGCACGGATTGGTTTCCATACTGGCTTTGATAGCATCGGTGAGCTGAATCTCTCCACCGACACCAGCTTTAGTTTTTTCCAGATAATCGAAGATGCAACCAGGAAGCACATATCTTCCTAAACAGGCAACATCCGAAGGGGCAAGCGAAGGATCCTTCGGCTTCTCAACGAAGTCATTGATCTCAAAGAGACCCTTGGTGCCATCTTTGACGGGTTTGACAACGCCGTATTTATGAAGGACATCTTTGCTGACGCGCTTGCAACCTAAGATGGTTCCACCGTTCGTCTTGTAGTAGGCAGCGATCAATTCGCCGATAGCCGGTTTTTCATCGCTGGTGATGAGGTCATCTCCGAGAAGAACAGCGAAAGGTTCGTTTCCGATAAACGGTTTAGCGGATAAGACCGCATGACCTAAACCTTTCGGTTCCTTCTGACGGATATAGACGATATTGGCCATATCGGCAATCGCACGGATTGCTTCGGCCTGTTTATCTTTCTTCGAAGCCTTGAGTCTCATCTCGAGTTCGGCATTGACATCGAAATAATCTTCGATAGCTTCCTTGCTTCCAGAGATGATGATCAGGATATCTTTGATACCGGCTTTGACGGCTTCTTCGACGATGTATTGGATGTTCGGTGTATCGACAATCGGAAGCATTTCTTTCGGAAGTGCTTTGGTAGCAGGTAAGAAACGGGTTCCTAATCCGGCTGCCGGAATGACGGCTTTCGTGATTTTCTGCATGATTCAATCCTCGTTGACGCTTAAAATTGAGACCATTATAACACTTCAAAAGTTCCTGACCGAGGTAGGGTAAAAGCGCGAAGCCCAAATAGAGAAGCTGAGGGACAGACTTTGGCTTTTTGGAACA
>Ga0256404_1012805_pt1 | contig 10797 bp, 11 predicted proteins | sample RumenRJG_01DNA_FD_185990 | JGI IMG/M metagenome (GOLD analysis project Ga0256404, IMG submission 185990) | Bovine rumen microbial communities from Lethbridge, Alberta, Canada - RJG_01 | ecosystem: Host-associated > Mammals > Digestive system > Stomach > Rumen | place: Canada: Alberta | collected...
CTATTAACCTGTAACAATTTTCCTAAATTATTAGGGCAATTTTATTGACTGTTATGTTTTTATGTTGTATAATAAAAAAGTATTAATTTTGGCCCCTTGGTCAAGCGGTTAAGACGCAGCCCTCTCAAGGCTGAATCATGGGTTCGATTCCCGTAGGGGTCACCAAAGTAGTAAAAAGAAGAAAAGAAACATTAATACATTGAAAAGCGGAGTGACTTTTAGTTAGCTTTAATATGTAAAAATGTTCTTTTTTTATAAAAAAATTGATAGATTTAATGAATTTCAATGATTAAGGGTTAATAGGTTTAATAAATTTTAATGCTTAAAGGTTAATGAGTTTAATAAATTTCGATGGATAAAGGTTAATAGATTTGATAAATTTCAATAGATAAAGGTTAATAGACTCAATAAACCTAAATATTTAATTGTGAGGGAACTGATTTGAAAAATTGTGTAAAAAATGAAAAAGGTATTACAATAATGGTACTTGTAATTACAGTTACAATAATGCTAATATTGGCTGCAGTTTCTGTAAAAATTGCAACTGGAGATAACGGGAAGGATGGTGTTATACAAATGACAACAGAACAAAGACAAGATCAATTTAATATGGTATATAATGAAAGTAAGAAAATAAATGATGTAATAAAAAATGAAAGCGGTAGCGACTGGGGATATTAGTATGTATAATTTTTTTGTTAATTCAAATGATATAAATGATAACTTTGCAAAGATTTCAGGAGAAGACTACAATCATATTAGAAATGTGTTGCGCATGAAAATAGGAACGAAGATATTAATTAATGATAAGGAAAAGAGTAATTCATATTTAGCTGAAATTCAAGAGATAGGAGCAAAAGAAATAATTTGCAAAGTTATTGAGAAAATGGAATCAAACGAAATGTCAGTAAATGTAACATTGTTTCAAGGCATTCCAAAGTCAGATAAAATGGAGTATATTATTCAAAAGTCTGTGGAACTGGGGGTAAGTGAAATTGTACCAACTGAAATGAAAAACTGTGTTGCAAAAATAAACAATGAAGAAAATAAATTAAAAAGATGGAATAAGATTTCAGAAACAGCAGCTAAGCAGAGCAAAAGAAGTATAATACCAAAGGTTGAAAGTAAAATATCTTTTGATGATTTACTAAATAAAATAAAAGAATTTGATTTAGTGATTGTAGCATATGAAAATGAAAAACATACTAGTTTGAAAGATGTTCTACAAAACTGTAAAGGTGTGAAAAACATTGCTATAATAATAGGTCCAGAGGGTGGAATTGATACAAAAGAATTAAAGCTACTGGAGGATAATGGGGTACAGGTTGCTAGTCTTGGAAAAAGGATTCTTAGAACAGAAACTGCACCTATTGTAATGCTTAGTATGATTTTATATGAGTATGAAATGTGATTTGATGAATATTGATGCAATGGGTAATATTGATATAAAGATATTGATGTAATCTGTAATATTGATTAGATGAATATAAAATTATATTAAATGTGATTGATAAGCATATGGGTAAACGCTTTTGGAGGATTGATTAATAATGTCAAAGTTAAAAAAAGAAGAATTAAAAGAAGATGATTTAAAAAAAGATAAGTTAAAAGTAGATGAGCTAAAAAAAGATAAGTTAAAAGAAGAAGAGTTAAAAAAAGAGAAATTAATAAAAGATGCATCAAACGAGTCAGAAAAAAATGATAATGAAGATTTGATTGATGAAGAAAAGCTTACTGAAAAAACAAGTGAAATATTAAAAGAGGATAATGAAGAAATAATTGATGAAGCTAAACTTAATGAAATACATACAGAGCTTATTGAAAGCAAGGGAAGAAATTATAAACAATTGGAAGAAAAATTTCACAAGATTTTTATTAATATTATATTGGCAATATTAGTAGTATTGTATTTTGCTATTCTGCTATTTGAAAATACAAAAATAAGCAATATTCAATTTATTAATTATTTAAAGATTTCATCAATTGTTTGCTTGTGCTTAAGTTTAATTTTGTTTGAAAATTCATATTATAAAGATAATGAAAATTTATTTATGAATGCTATTGAAATTTCAGGGCTTGGAATATGTACATTGTATTTGTTAAATATAACAATTAAACAAAATATTAATTTGAATTTATGTGTAATAGTGATGATTTCTGCATTTGTTTTATATTATTTTTTAAAGGCAATTTACATCAGGTTGAAAAGAAAAAATTATGAATATGATATGCAAGATAATGAATAAAACCAATGACGAAAAAATTAAATAACGAATAAAACCAGCGACGAAAAAATTAAATAACGAATAAAACTAATGACAAAGAACATAAATAATAAATAAAACAGAAAAATAAAAAATCCCTAATTACTTAGGGAAATCTGGTGCGCCTTCAAGGATTCGAACCTTGGACCGACCGGTTATGAGCCGGTTGCTCTGACCAGCTGAGCTAAAGGCGCATCTAACTGACAAAAAATATTGTATAATATTTTATTACTATTGTCAACAATTTTTTGAAAAAAATTTAATATTTTTTTGGTATTTTTTTTCTGGTATTTTTTCGTAAATTTTAGAGTAACAGAATTAAACTTTGCTACATAAATAATTATATAGGTTTTAGGTGAAGACATCAAAAGCCTAAATTTATTTTTTAAAATGAGGATTAGAAATGATTAAAGTTGGAATTATTGGAGCTACTGGTGTAGTTGGAAGAAAAGTTTTACAAGTATTGGAGGAAAAAAAACTTCCTATTGATGAGTATGAATTGTTTGCGTCAAAAAAGTCCGCAGGCAAAATTATGAAACTCTTTGGAAAAGATTATGAAGTTAAGGAGTTAACGAAAGAAGAAATTAAAAAGGCAAAATTAACATTTGCGATTTTTTCAGCTGGCACAGATGTTGCAAAAGAATTTGCACCTATTGTTGCAGAAACTGGAGCTATTGTAATAGATAATAGTAATGCATTCAGAATGGATCATGATGTTCCACTTGTTGTGCCAGAAGTAAATCCAGAAGAAATTTATAAAAATCGTGGAATTATTGCTAACCCAAATTGTTCAACTATTCAAGCAGTAGTTGCATTAAAACCATTGGACGATAAATATAAAATAAAAAGAATCGTATATACTACATTTCAGGCTGTGTCAGGAGCAGGAAGAGACGGAATAGATGATTTAGAAAACGGGATAAAGCAATATTATGAAGAAAAAGATAAAAATCTTGTGACAAATTGTGGCAAAGGAAAAATTGATAATTTAAAATTGAAAAAATTTGAATATCCTATTTTTAATAATTGTCTACCACATATAGATATTTTTATGGATAATGGGTACACGAGAGAAGAAACTAAAATGATAAATGAAACTAGAAAAATATTAAAAAAAGACAATCTTCCAATAACTGCAACTTGTGTTAGGGTTCCTGTGTTTAATTCACATTCTGAAAGTATAAATGTTGAATTTGAAAATGATTTTGAAATTGATGATGTTAAAAAAACATTAAAAAAAGCAAATGGAATAATTGTTGTTGACAATATAACTAACTCTGATTCTAAAGATTTAATGTATCCAATTTCAACATTTGCAACGGGAAGTGATAATGTATATGTTGGAAGAATAAGAAGAGATTATAGTGTTAAAAGTGGATTAAATATTTGGGTTGTAGCAGATAATATTAGAAAAGGTGCAGCATCAAATGCAGTTCAAATATTAGAATTATTATTAAAAAAAGCAGGTTCTATTTTCTAAATTAATTTTATTCAAAAAAAATAAAAAAATTTAAAAATAAGGTTGACAACTACATTAAAATTTAGTATACTTAAGAAGTCAACTTAAGAAATGGTCGCTTAGCTCAGCTGGGAGAGCATCTGCCTTACAAGCAGGGGGTCATAGGTTCGAGCCCTATAGCGACCACCATTTATGGCCTGGTAGTTCAGTTGGTTTAGAACGCTAGCCTGTCACGCTAGAGGTCGTCGGTTCGAGCCCGATCCAGGTCGCCATTTTTATTTTTAGAGCTTTAATTGAAATGCTAATATTGATTTAAGCCTTGATAGCTCAGTCGGTAGAGCAAGGGACTGAAAATCCCTGTGTCAGTGGTTCGATTCCACTTCAAGGCACCATGTGTAAAATGGGCAGATGGCCGAGTGGCTAAAGGCGGCAGACTGTAAATCTGTTCTCGTAAGGGTACGATGGTTCGAATCCATCTCTGCCCACCAAAGAAATGGTTATTTATTTAACCTAATCTTAAAAAGTGGTTTTATAATTTAAAAAGTGTTGACAAATGATTCAAAATGGTGTAACATATAGATGCTAAATTTTATTTTGAATTTAGAATAAGAGCTTAAAGTTTAGAGATTTGAATTTAGTTTAACTTAATTTAATATGCAGGTGTAGTTCAATGGTAGAATGTCAGCCTTCCAAGCTGAAAATACGGGTCCGATTCCCGTTACCTGCTCCAAATTTATTTAGAAAGCTTTAAACAATATCACGATGCATCATAAGATAGAAATAAAAAATCAAACACATATTAAAACTACAACTAAATTATTTTGATTATATTAATACTGGAACTATATAAAGAATAAGTAGGGATGTTGAGGTCGTCCAAAAAGTAGCCTCCGATATCCCTACTTATTTTTTTATGAAATTTTCCTATCCATAGATAGATTATACTAACATTTTTTATTCCAATAGTTAATCATAAAACTAATTCTTTATTGCTTCAAGTATTTGCTCTAGAGATATAGGTCCTTCCCTTAGAATTTTTATAGTGTCAGATGTACAGTCAACGATAGTACTTCCTTTTCCAAAAGATACTGTACCTTCCATCATCCCTCCTAATGTTGGACATGCTTTTTCTATTTCATCTAAGGATGTACATGTAGGCTTTCCGCTTTGATTAGCACTACTCATAAATATTGGACTACCAGTTTTTCTTATTAATTCTTCTAATGGCTTTGAAGTTGCCATTCTAATTGCAATTGTATCTCCACCATTATTTACATATTCAGGAAGATCTGGTTGCTTTGGTAGAACTAATGTAATAGGACCTGGCATAAACTTATGAATTAAGCATTCTGCTTTATCATTTACTATTGCAATACTTTTTATTTGTTCTTCATCTGCACACATTACAGGGAATAACTTGTCGTGAGGACGATTTTTAGTTTTTACTAGATTGTTATGTGCCTCCTTTGAAGCTATTCTCGCACATACTCCAAATACTGTATCAGTTGGTACGCTAATTACTCCATCATTCTTTAGTATTTCAGCTAATTCACTTGTTTCATTTTGATTATATCTTTTCATTTTTATCACTCCTTTGACAGAAATTATACCCCATAATTAACTATATTTCAACATATATTTGTTATACATATAGACAAAAATATAAAAATCTTATATACTATTGTAAAACAGAAAAATGTTTTATATAAGTGATAATTGAACAAAGCGAAAATGTAAAAAAATCATAACCTATTGATTTTATTGGAAAAAAATACTATAATGGAAAACATAAAACCGAGAAAGGAGATTACTATGAAAAACATATTGGTAAAAGATTTATATAGAGAAGCTGAAAAATACATAGATAAAGATGTACAAGTTTCTGGATGGGTAAAAACTGTTAGAAATTCTAAAAGTTTTGGTTTTATTGAATTAAATGATGGAAGTTTCTTTAAAAATGTTCAAATTGTTTTTACAGATAAACTAGAAAACTATGAGAAAATTTCAAAACTAACAATTATTTCATCAATTATTGTTGAAGGAAATGTTGTAAAAACAGAAAATGCAAAACAACCATTTGAAATTCACGCAAATAAAATTGAAATTTTAAATGTGGCTGATAAATCTTACCCAATTCAAAAGAAAAATACAAGTTTTGAATTTTTAAGAACTCAAGCACATTTGCGCCCAAGAACAAATACATTTAATGCTGTATTTAGAGTAAGAAGTTTATTGTCATTTGCAATACACAAATTCTTCCAAGAGAGAGGCTTTGTATATGTGCATACACCAATACTTACTGGAAGTGATGCAGAAGGTGCAGGTGAAATGTTTAATGTTACATCTTTTGACTTAGGTAATGTTCCAGTTGACCAAAAAACAAAAGAGGCAGACTTTTCAAAAGACTTTTTTGGGAAAAACGTACACCTAACTGTTAGTGGACAACTTGAAGGTGAAACTTATGCAGAAGCATTTAGAAATATTTATACATTTGGACCAACGTTTAGAGCTGAAAATTCAAATACAGTAAAACATGCTGCTGAATTCTGGATGATAGAACCAGAAATGTGTTTTGCAGATTTAACAGATTATCTTGATTGTGCAGAAGATATGTGTAAATATATTATTCAATATGTTCTTGATAATGCACCTGAAGAGATGGAATTTTTTGATAAGTTCATTGCACCAGGATTACTAGAAAAATTAAAAATTACAATAGAAAAGCCATTTGGCAGAATAACATATACTGATGCAATTAAAGAATTAGAAAAAAACAATGATAAATTTGAGTACAAGGTTTCTTGGGGAGTTGATATTCAAACAGAACATGAAAGATATTTAAGTGAGAAAATATTTGGAAGACCTGTTTTTGTTACAGATTATCCAAAAGATATAAAGGCTTTCTATATGAAGCAGAATCCAGATGGAAAAACTGTAGCAGCGTCAGACTTATTAGTTCCTGGAATTGGAGAATTGATAGGTGGAAGTCAAAGGGAAGAAAATATAGAAAAACTTACAACAAGAATGAAAGAACTAAATCTAAAGGAAGAAGATTACTGGTGGTATTTAGATTTACGTAGATATGGAAGTGTGCCACATTCTGGATTTGGACTTGGATTTGAGAGAATGATGATGTACGTAACAGGTATGCAAAATATTCGTGACGTAATTCCATACCCACGTACACCAAGAAATTGCGAGTTTTAGATTTTATTTAATTTTTGTGTTGAAAAAACAAAAAAGTATGGTATAATAATAGACGTGCCTAAAAATGGCATAATAAAAAGGTAACAATAAAATATTATATAGAAAGGAAAAATTAAAATGAAGAATTTTAGAAAAACTAAAATTATTGGAACAATAGGACCTGCAAGTGAAAGTGAAGAAATGCTTACAAAATTAATGAATGCAGGACTAAATGTATGTAGAATCAACTTTTCACATGGAGGATATGAAGAAAACGCTGAAAAGATTGCTACAATTAAGAGATGCAGAGAGAAGCTAGGTATTCCAATTGCAATGGCTCTAGATACAAAAGGACCAGAAATTAGAACAGGAGTACTTGAAACAGGAGACGAAAAAGTTACTATTACAGAAGGACAAGAATTTACATTTGTTCATGATGACATAATTGGAAATAACACAAAAACAACATTAAGCTTTAAAGAATTATATAAAGATTTAAAACCAGGTGCAACTATACTAGTTGATGATGGTGCTCTTGAATTTGAAGTTAAAGAAATAAAAGGACAAGACATAGTTTGCGTAGCAAAAAATACAGCTAGACTTGGATCAAGAAAAACAATGAATATTCCAGGTGTATTTATTAATTTACCAGCATTAGGGCAAAAAGACATTAATGATATAACAAAAGGAATTAAAGCAGGATTTGATTATATATTTGCGTCTTTTGTAAGAAGAGCTGATGATGTAAGACAAATCAGAAAATTATTAAATGATAATGGTGGAGAAGAAATAGAAATAATCTCTAAAATTGAGAGCCAAGAAGGTGTTGATAATATGGATGATATTATCGCATTATCAGATGGTATAATGGTAGCAAGAGGAGATATGGGTGTTGAGATTCCACTTGAACAAGTTCCAATTGTTCAAAAACAACTTATTAAAAAATGTAATGCAGCTGGAAAACCAGTTATTACAGCTACTCAAATGTTAGAATCAATGCAATCAAATCCAAGACCAACAAGAGCAGAAGTATCTGATGTTGCTAATGCAGTATATGATTTAACAGGATGCATTATGCTTTCTGGAGAATGTGCAATGGGTAAATATCCAGTTGAATGCGTAGAAGACATGGTTAAAATTTCAAAGGCAGTTGAAGGAGATTTAAATTATTGGAAGAGATTTAATTCAAAAGGTGATTGTGCTAATGAAGATGATCTTAAATCTGAAATTGCTTATGAATCATGTGTAACAGCTCAAAATGTAAAAGCTGATGCAATTGTTGCATATACACATACTGGAAGAACAGCAAATTATTTATCAGGATACAGACCAGCATGCCCAATAATTGCTATTACAGATAATAAGAAAACATATTATAAATTAGCATTATCTCAAAATGTTACTCCAATTTATGTTGAAGCACAAAATAGCATTGATGATACAATTGGAAAAGGTATTACTGAACTTGAGAGTGAAGGTATTTTAGAGAAAGGCGATAAAGTTATTATTTCTGGAGGAAACAAAATTCTTCCACTTGAAAAATCAAGTCAAGTAATTGGTGGAATAATGAGAATATAGTAAATATTGTAGTAACAATATATTTTTATTACATGAACAATAAAATACACTAGTAAAGAACAAACTTTACTAGTGCTTTTTTATATTTTATTACTGGTTAATGGTTCATTGCATGATGTTTAATAACTCGTTTATTAAACATCATGCAATGAACCTATTAACTTGTAACTATATTTTTATTTTTTTTTTAGCTTAACATATTGAATTAAAAGGAAAAATATGGTAGAATACTTTGCATACAATGTTAAAAAAATATTTAATTATTAATCATATTAATTTAATAAGGGGAGTATAAATTAAAAAGAAAATGAAAGAAAAAGACTATAAAACTTTAATAAAGGACATACAAAATCTACTGGATAATGTATGCAAGGACGATAGGGTAAAATATCATATAAATCCAGTGGTAGAAATTGCATGCAAAATGGCAAAAGAAATGAATGCAGATATTCAAGTTGTAGAAATAGCAGCTTATTTTCATGATATCACAAAAATGACTGGAGAAAGAAAAAATCATCATTTAACAGGTGCAAAATATGCAGAAAATTTTTTGAACAACTATAATATTGAAAAGAATAAAGTTGAACAAATAAAAAACTGCATAAAAAAACATAGAGGCTCTTCAGAATTTACAAGAGATACTATTGAAGAAAAAATTATTGCAACAGCAGATTCTGTTGCTCATATTAAGCATCCTTTGACATTATTTTATGCTTGGTATGGAAGAAGACAATGCCAAATTGATGAAGGGGCTGATGGAATAATTCATAAATTAGAAAGAAGTTGGAATAAAATCGAATTTCCAGAAGTTAAAAATGAGCTTCAAGAGGAATACAATATTTTAATGAGAATCTTAAAAGAGAGATAAAAAGAGAAATAGAAAAATAAAATAAATAATATGTTTATAAAATTCACTTTAAATAAACCTTATAAACATATTATACGAGGGGATACTAATTATGAAATTAAATTATGCTGATAGACAAAATGATAGTAATATTTTAAGTAAGAGCTTTAAAATAGCTGAATCACAGGATGATTGTTTTAGAGGTAAAATTACATTAATACAACTAAATAAAGTAAAGAAAAAATTTATTGCAAAAAGACCGGATGGAAGAGAAGAAAAAGTAATTGATGATAATTATAAAATTTTAACTTTTTTCCCAGAAAAAGGTTCTTATTGCTTTTCTGCAATGTATAACAGTAATTGCAACATATTGCAATGGTATTTTGACATATTAAAAAGTGATTGCAAATATAACTCTGGAATTCCATACGGAGAAGATATGTATTTAGATGTTGTTGTACTGCCTAATGGAGAATTTTATATACTTGATGAGGATGAGCTAAAAGATGCACTAGATAAAAAAATAATTACAATAGATGATTATACCAGGGCTTATAAAACTATGAAGAGCATAGAAAACATGTTAAATTCTAATTTTAATAAGCTAAAAAATTTTACGGATACTTCATTCAAATTATTATTAAAGCAATTATGAAACGAAAAAATTTTCTGAATGAATTTCTATTAATAATTATGGAATAGGAGAAGAAGTTTGAAAAATAATTTTATAATTTTTATAACTTACTTTGTGCTTTTTTACGAAAGGAATGTTTTGAATTATGGAATATAGTTTATTTATGATAAAACCTTGTGCATATAAAAACAAAAATGAAATTTTAGATATTTTAAATGAGAAATTAAATGTTTTATTTACAAAAGATTTTGTTCTAAATGAGGATTTCTTAAATAAATTATATAATAATGAAAAGAATGAAACATTTAAAGCTATAAATGTAAAACAATTAAAAGACAAACCGGCATGTATTGGAATTGTATCTGGAGAAAATGCAATAAAAGATTTAATTGAAATTTGTGGTGACAAACCACTAGGAAAAATGTGTGACAAAAATTCAATTAGATATAGATTTGAGCCTAAGGAAGATATTTTACATATTGATAATCAGATATTCTTTGTTAACTCAATACATAAAGCTGATCCAAATGAAGCAATAGATCAGGTAACGCTTTTTATAAAGGAATTTTTAAAAGAAGAATTGAAAAGGTGTAATCTTACTGAAAAAGATTCAAATGAAGAAAAAATAATTTAATTGAAAAAAATAATTAAAAAAACTTTAAGAAAAAAACAAATCAGTAATGATTTAAGAAATAAAAAAATTAAATAAGATTAAGGAGGAAAAATGGAAAATTGGCATTTAAGGTTTGGAGTCACTTCAAATTGTAATTTTAGATGTAAGTACTGCAATTCTCACAATACTAATTCAGAAGACATGAGTGATAAAGAT